>JGI24815J26687_1000289_pt1 | contig 12104 bp, 11 predicted proteins | sample METZYME_3_150m_FD_26687 | JGI IMG/M metagenome (IMG submission 26687) | reverse complement strand
ATAGGATTAACAGTGTATTTGAGAATTTTATTTGGTGTTTTATCTGCAACAGCCTCTATATCCACTCCTCCTTCAGAAGAAGCAATAAAGGTCCAAGATTCTTTGGCTCGATCTATAAGTAGACTTAAGTAGAACTCAGATCTTATTTCTGTTCCACATTCAACATAGACAGAATCAACTGGCAATCCTTTCTGATCAGTTTGCTTTGTAATCAGATTAGAGCCCAACATGGAAGATGCAATACTCTCTACCTCATTAATATTGTTGGTTATTTTTACACCGCCTGCTTTACCTCTACCTCCTGCATGAACCTGTGCCTTAATAACCCAAGTGTCACCGCCCAGTTGCTCAGCGATAGACTTTGCCTTGGCTGAGCTTGCAGCCATAGCTCCCTTAAGAACAGGTATGCCTGCGTTCAAAAATAGTTCTTTTGACTGATATTCGTGTAAATTCATTAGATGAGAAAATTTAAATAATTATTACTCAGTTATAACAAAAGGCTATTTTCATCTAAACTAGTAATGAATTAAACCTTTTTATTATTTTTATGAACGATACTTTAAAAATTGGATTAACAGGTGGCATTGCTTCAGGTAAATCAACTGTCTGTGACTTGTTCTCACAACTATCTGTTGAAATCATCGATGCAGACAAAATATCACACGATATAACAAAAAAGGATGGTCTGGCTTTCGAAGAAATTTTAGATCATTTTGGTAAAAAAATACTTGGGTTAGATGGCGAATTAGATAGACAGCAATTAAGATCNATAATATTTAATGATGTAGCTGAAAAAAAAGCCTTAGAAAATATAATCCATCCAAAAGTACTNAATGAAATTAATAACAATATCTCTGATTCAACTGCGCCTTATTTAATAATCGCTGTCCCTCTCATGATTGAAACAGGCATGAATNAATTAATGGATAGAGTTTTACTTATAGATTGCTCAATTGAAACTCAAATCANGCGATTGATTAAANGAGACAATTGCACTAAACAACAAGCTCAGAGTATTATTGAAAACCAAGCAAATTTAGAGAGCAAAAGAGCAATTTGTGATGATGTNATTGTTAATGAAGAAGGTACCAGTTTTGATCAACTCAAAACTGAAGTAATACAACTAAACGATTTTTACAGCACTTTATAAATAAAAAGGTTACATCAATAACCCTAAGTGCTATTTTATACTTTTCTAACAATTGGCTTTATGTATGGAACAAGGAGTATATGAACTCCCATTAAACGAAAGACTAAGGACATTCATGAGAATTGAATTCCTTTATGCTCGCCTAAGATACTTCTCATCTGATTTAAAAGATAGTTGGGAAACTCGGACAGTCATTCATACTATCTTGGAAATATATTCAATTTTATCTAGAACTGATGTGCGCAGAGAAGTTTTAGCAGATTTGGATAGATACATAATGCAAATGCAACGATTTCAGTCGGTTCCTGATGCTGATTCTAATACGGTGACAAATATCCTTGAAGATCTAGAATTAATTAAAGAAGAGGTAGTTGATATAGGAACTGATTACCTGACCCNGTTAAGNACAGATGAATTTCTTGCATCTNTGTTACATCGACATACTTTACCAGGTGGTAAAGCTGAATTTGATTTACCTAAATACAAATTTTTTCTTGAAGGAGATAAGAGACTTGTTAGTAAAAAAATCACTACTTGGGTTGATATTGTCCGTCCAATTAGTGAAGGCATTGATAAATTAATGTGGATCATAAGGGAAAGCAGTGAACCAATTGCAACGATAGCTGTCGGAGGTCAATATAATCATCAAATAGAAAGGCGAACTCAAATTTCACTTGTGAGAATTTTTCTAAAAAATAAAAAAATATTCCCTGAAATTAGTGGTGGCAAGCACTTGATTGCCGTTCGATTTTTTGAAAACACTGGTGACGATAATTATCAGCAATATCAAGAGAATGTTGATTTCAAAATTTCTCTTTGTTGATCTAGCTTAATAAATTATCAAAAACCTCTATGCTTCCAGGTAAGATTTTTTTCTCCTTAAGGTGCTCCTTACTCACCCATATAATATCCTCTTCTTCATTAGCCATGGGCTTACCTGAAAAACTTTTAACCCTATAAGGATGAAGTTCAATGTTAAGGTTATCAAATAGACAAACAATAGAATCCATTGCGTAGAATTCCTCAGCATGGATGGTAATCTCTTCTCTAAGCTCCCTGATTAGGGCATCCTCATTTGTTTCAGGAGATTTAACCTTACCCCCAGGGAATTCTAGATAATCATCATAGATAGGCTTAGTGTGTCTGGTTGATAAAAGAAATTCACCCTTCGAGTTACCTATAATGCCAATGACTACCTGCAAAGGCTTTTCATGAATAGTCACAAAAACCTATTGCTCGATAGCCCCATGACATTTTTTATATTTTTTGCCTGAACCACAGGGGCATGGTTCATTCCTTCCTATTTTCTTCTGATCTCTTATAAAAGGTTTAGTTATGTTTTGTACAGGTTCGGCTTTAGTATCGGCAGACTTAAATATAGAAGCATCTTTATGTTGAAGTTGAACCTCATCAACATTTGGCATTTGCTCATTCACAGTCTCTGCATCTTCTTCACCTCTGAATCGCGCTCTAGACAGAATACTAATTACATTAAATTTCAACTGATCCATCATAAAAGAGAACATTTCAAAAGATTCTCTTTTATATTCCTGTTTTGGGTTCTTTTGTGCATAACCCCTTAGATGAATCCCTTGTCTTAAATGATCCATTGCTGCTAGGTGTTCGCGCCATTGCATATCAAGTTGCTGAAGCATTACAGCCTTTTCAATTTCTCTCATTGGTCTTTCGCCTATTGAACTTTCTTTAGCACTGTAGTTTCGTGTGAATTCTTCAAAAATAACCTTCCAAATATTGTCAGCATTTAATGAATCATCTTGATTTATAATTGATTCAAGATCTAAAGAAATCATAAAATCGTTATAGATAGACTGACTCAAACCATCAAGATCCCAAGTTTCTTCCATGGAATCCGGATCAATGTATTGGCTAGTCAATTCTTGAATAGCTTCTTCGCCTATCCCTTCAAGCATGTCGTTGATACTTTCTGCAGTTAGAATGTCATTTCTTAATTGATAAATAACTGCTCTTTGATCATTCGCAACATCATCATATTCAAGAAGATTTTTCCTCATATCAAAATTATGTGATTCAACTTTTCTTTGAGCTCTTTCTATTTGACGTGTCAGCAAGTTACTCTCTATAGCTTCGCCCTCCTCCATGCCAACTCGAGATAACATGTTCTGTGTTTTTTCCGGATCACCAAAAATTCTCAATAAATCATCATCTAGAGATAAATAAAACCTACTTGAACCAGGGTCGCCTTGTCGACCAGCTCGTCCTCTAAGCTGATTATCAATTCTTCTTGATTCATGACGTTCAGTGCCAATGATATGCAGTCCCCCAGCTTCAATAACCACATCATGTTTCTTCTGCCAATCGTCTTTGAGAAGTGCCATTTTCTCGTCGCTGATTTCATTACCAGATAATTTCAATTCTGCCTCAAAATTACCACCCAGTACTATGTCAGTTCCTCTTCCTGCCATATTGGTAGCAATGGTCACTGCACCTGGTTTTCCTGCTTGTGCAATTATTATTGATTCTTTTTTATGTTGTTTGGCATTTAGTACTTCGTGCTTAATGCCTTCTTTATTTAATAGATTTGAAATATACTCCGAATTTTCTATTGAGGCAGTTCCAACTAAAATTGGCTGATTTTTTTCTTGTCTATTCTTAATATCTTTAATAATATTTTTAAACTTCCCTTCCATATTCAAATACACTAAATCAGCCTGATCATCTCTAATCATTGGTTCATCAGTTGGTATAACAACCACTTCTAAGCCATAAATTTGATCAAATTCAAAAGCCTCTGTGTCAGCAGTACCAGTCATTCCAGAGAGTTTTTCATAGAGTCTAAAATAGTTCTGGAATGTAATTGATGCTATGGTTTGATTCTCTTCTTTAATCCTTAATCTTTCTTTTGCTTCAACCGCTTGATGAAGACCATCTGACCAACGTCTNCCTGCCATGGTTCGTCCAGTGAATTCATCAACAATGACTACCTCACNATCTTTAACAATATAATCGACATCCTTATTAAAGAGTTTATGTGCTCTAATTGCTGCNTTAATATGATGCATATATCTTATATTTTTTGGATCNTATAAGCTTTCACCCTGTTCCAATAAACCCATCTTCATTAAAATCTTTTCTACANTTGAATGTCCTGTTTCAGTGAGNTAGATTTGTTTAGTTTTCTCATCAATCGTGTAATCATTTGTCTCTGATTCANTTATTGCAGGGTTTAATTGNCTAACTATTGAATTCATTTTTTGATATAAATCAGTACTTTGATCTGCTTGACCAGAAATAATTAAAGGGGTTCTTGCTTCATCAATAAGAATCGAGTCAACCTCATCAACAATAGCAAAAGCTAATTTACCTTGAGATTGTGATTCGCTTTCATAAGATAAATTGTCTCTTAAATAATCGAAACCAAACTCATTATTTGTGCCATAAGTAATATCGCATTCATAGGCCGCTTTCTTTTCCGCATGATTCTGGTTTGATTTAATACAGCCCACTGTTAAACCTAAAAATTCATAAATAGGTCTCATCCATTCAGCATCTCTTTCTGCGAGATATTCATTAACAGTTATAATATGCACGCTATTACCAGATAATGAATTTAAATAAGCAGGTAATGTTGAAACCAAAGTTTTGCCTTCTCCGGTTTTCATCTCAGAGATTTTCCCATGATGCAAAGTGATGCCTCCAATCAATTGAACATCATAATGCCTAAGCCCGATGGTTCTTTTTGAAGCTTCTCTGACCACTGCGAAAGCCATCGGTAAAAAGCTATCTAGATCTTTATTTGACTCATAAAGGGATTTGAGTTCATCTGTTTTTGCTAATAAATCACTATCACTTAAGCTAGTAATTTCATCCTCTAAGGTATTAATCTGATGAACAATCTTAGAATACTGATTCAATAATCTTTGATTGCTGCTACCAAAAATTCTTTTAAATAATTCTTTCAAAAGTTGCCTCAGATATTAATTAGATCAGAAGTAAAAATAAGTATTTAAGTTTATTAGGTTTTATGAGCTGATATTATAACCTGAAGCTAAAAAATATTATCATTCATAAGTAAATAGATAGNAGCACNATGAAACACATTTCAGATGTATTAAAAAATGACTTAAGTNATTTTAGTAAAATCTCAGAATCTTTAGATCAAAAAACTATCATCTTAAAAAGTTTAAAGAAAAATATGGGGGCACTAGGTCAGCATATAACTGATGCATATCTTGAAAAAAATAATGTTTTGATTATCGAATCAATTAATCCTGAGGCCTCATCTAAAATACGCTTTGAAGAAATAAGAATTAAAAAACTTTGTGAACAAATAGGATTTGTTCCAAAGAAAATAAAGTGTTTAGTTAAAAAGGCTTACTAAGCTTTACCTAAAGCTGCGGTCCAATAAGAAATAGGTATGTCAGTGATTTCTGACTCCTCGACCTCTTCCCATGCAGATTCATCAGCGTAAAGCTTTCTTATCAGTTTATTATTTAGTTCATGGCCAGATTTATAGCCATTAAATTCCCCAACTAAAATATGACCCATAAGATATAAGTCGCCAATAGCATCAAGGATTTTATGTCTAACTAATTCATCTTCAAACCTTAATCCATCTTGGTTTAAGATACGATAATCATCAAGGACAATGGCATTATCTAAACTCCCACCTAGAGCTAAATTATTTGCCCTTAATGTTTCAATCTCTTTTAGAAAGCCAAAAGTCCGAGCTCTTGAGATTTCATTTAGGAAAGTTAGAGTAGAAAAATCAAAGCTAAATTTTGTTAGTTTATGTTGAATCATAGGGTGCTCGAATTCAATTTGAAAACTTAGTCGGTAACCATCAAAAGGTTTAAACTCAGCAAATTTATCATCGTCTTCAACTCTAATATTTTTCTTAATCCTAAGAAATTTCTTTGGTTTGCTTTGTTCTGTGATGCCGGCTAACTCAACTAATAAAATAAATGATGCTGCGCTCCCATCCATTATAGGCACCTCAGGTCCATGGATATCAATATAAGCATTGTCGATCCCTAATCCTGCAAAAGCAGCTAAAAGGTGCTCAACTGTCATAACTGAAATATTATTTTGGGAGATAGTGGTTCCTAATTGAGTATCAGTGACATTGTTAGCATGAGCCTCAATTTCTTGTGAGGGATTACAATCAACTCTTCTAAATCGGATTCCTGTATCCTCAGATGCAGGTCTTAAGGTCATTTCAACCTTTTCGCCGCTATGGAGTCCAACGCCTGCTGCAGATATTGTTTTACCTAAGGTTCGCTGATGAAGCATTATCTTAACCCTCTCTTTTTTTCTTAGAAATCTCTAAAGCAGCTAAAGACTATCATAAACAAAGATTATTACTCAAATGTTTGTTTTTATTGAGAATTAAAGATTTGAGTTAAACCACGCTTTCGTTTTTTCAATTAACGAGGCAGAGGACTTTTGTTTTATCAATTCTTCAGGGTTTGACCGAAACTTTTTAAGTGCATATAGTAACCCTGCACCAGTTGCATTCTCTGGGCTATTTATGGTTTCAAAAGCCCCGCTCATTTGTCGGGGATAACCCAGCCTGACATCAGAAGAAAAAACGTCCTCTGCTAATTGAACAGCTCCACTGAGCTGTGAAGTGCCGCCCGTCAAAACAATACCGGCTCTAAGGTTGTCAGTGTTCATCTTGCCAATTTCGTCTAATACAACTTCAAATAATTCTTGATAACGCTGTTCGACAACTGTTGAGAGAACTTTTAAATCTGTTTGTCTCGGGGCACGATCACCAACACTTGGCACTTCAATCATGTCATTAGATCCGTTCAACTGAGACAGTGTACAGGCGTGTTTTATTTTTATTTCTTCAGCGCTATCAATTGGTGTTTTTAACTCATGAGCAATATCTATGGTTACATGATCACCACCAATAGGTATAACTTTTGTCGTAAGAATTTGGCCATCTTTAAAAATAGCAATATCAGTTGTGCCGCCCCCAATATCAATTAGACAAACCCCCAGATCTTTCTCATCTTTGGTTAATACAGACATACTGGATGCAAGAGGTTCTAATACAATTTCCTGCACTTCCAAATTGCAACGTTCAAGTGACTTAATAATATTTTCCTCAGCACTTCTTGAGATAGTGACGATGTGAACATCTGCCTCTAAACGAATACCAGACATCCCCATAGGGTCCCTAATTCCATCCTGACCGTCTATAACATAATCTTTTGGTAACACATGTAATATCCTTTCTTCGGAGGGGATTTTCATGGCCTTAGAAGCATCAATAGCACCTGCTATATCATGACGGTTAACTTCCCCGCTATTGATTCTGACAAAACCATGACCATCATAGCTTCTTACATGGCTTCCAGCTATACCTGCAAAGACTGTATTAATCTCACACTCTGCTACCTGTTCTGCCTGCTCTATGGCCTTAGCAATGGAATCAATAGTGGCTTCTATGTTGACAACCACTCCTTTCTTTAGTCCTGTGGATCTATGGGTACCTGCTCCAATAATTTTTAGCTCAGAATCATCACTAATCTCTGCGATAAGAGCAACTATTTTAGATGTGCCAATATCAATGGCAGCTATGATTTCAGTGGAGTTACTTCTGGACATTATATTTTCAACCTAATTCTTCCGTTTTATCACAAAACCTTCTGCATACCTAAGATCAATATAAGAAATTAATTCAAAATTTTCTAATAGAGATTCATCCCAAATCATTAAAAATCTATTAAATCTTTCATCTGTGTTCAGATCCCCTAATTTGATTTCTATACCCGGTCTCACTGTTAGACTCCAAGAGCCTCTTAAATCGAGGCCTATTTTTTCTATTAGAATACCCCTTGCAATCAATTCATTATTATACAGTTTGAATTGCTTATAGACTTGATCAACTAACTCGTCAGGACCGAAAAACTGTATTAACTCGCCTGGAATAACTCTTTTATCTAAAGCATATAAACTGCCAGATGAATTCAATAAGAGTTCATTATTCCATATTCCAACGACATCATCTTCAGTAACATTGATATTAACAGTGTCAGGCCATTCTTTAGTCAACTGAACTGACTGAACCCAATCAAGGGATTCCAATTTCTTTCTAAATAAAGATTGTCTAAAACTTAAAAATCCTTCGTTTTTAATATCTAACGTAATAGATTGGAACGCTTTTAATGAGACTCGCTTAAAATCTCCTTCTATATTGATCACACGAATGGGTTGATTCAAAGACACCAGAACAAACGACAGTATTAGAGCAAATATTACAACAAGTATAAGAAACTTATAGGGGCGTTTGTTTTTGTTTCTTCGGCGAAATTTACTAAAAAAATTAAAACGGCTCTGTTTCTTTTTATTCTTCTTAGTTTTTTTTAGAACACTCAAATTAATCAAGACTGGCTTTTTAAAATTTCTAAGCAAAGGGTGTTGAAATCTATTCCTTGTGCTTTAGCTGCCATCGGCACCAAGCTATGAGTTGTCATACCAGGAACAGTATTGATTTCGAGAATCACCGGTCGATTTTCATCATTTAAGAAAAAGTCCATTCTTCCCCATCCTCTTATATTAAAAAGTTCGAAAATAATTAAACACTCTTTCTTGATACTCTCTTCAACCTCTTTATCTAACTCGCTTGGGCAAATATATTTTGTTTCATCACTAAAGTATTTAGCTTCATAGTTATAAAACTCTTCATTGCTGGCATCAATTTTTACCAAGGGCAGCACCTTATCTGCTAAGAACCCAGCGGTGTATTCAGGTCCATCAAAATATTCTTCAGCAATTATCCAATCATTTAATTGATCAATTTCTAAATATTTCTCATTGTATTGATCCTCATCTTTGATAATAAAAATACCCAAACTAGATCCTTGAGAACAAGGCTTAATAATGAATGGAGATCCTAAAGTATCTGANATTTCTGAGAAAGTTGTTNTGTCATCCAATATCAAAAAATCTGGTGTCTGGTGATTATTAGCAGTAAGNATTTTTTTTGTAAATAACTTATTCATGGTCAAAGAACAACTCAAGGTNCGACTACCCGTAAACGGTATATCTGATAGTTCTAATAAACTTTGAACCTTCCCNTCCTCTCCATCTGCTCCATGGAGGGCTATCCAAACACTATTAAATTGTTCATCTAATAATCGCTTTATAAAAGGTTCTTTGGTGTCGATTAGGTGAACATCGACTCCTTTTGAGTTTAAGGCGTTATAAACAGCTTCACCTGATAGTAGAGAAATTTCTCGTTCTGATGAATTACCACCAAACAAAACAGCAACTTTTCCAAATTCAATATTTGTCATCGACATGAATTTTCTCGCCTATGATTCTGACTTCGGTCTCTAAGTTTACATTAAACTTGGTTTTGACGACGCTTTGAACATGTTTAATCAAATCCTCAATATCTGCTGAGGTGGCATTACCCTCATTGACAATAAAATTTGCATGCTTAGTCGATATAGAAGATCCACCAATTCTATGCCCCTTCAAGCCTGCTCTCTCAATATAATCTCCAGCATGTCCTTTCTCTGGATTCTTGAAAACTGAACCACAAGTGTCCTCACTAAGAGGCTGTGTTTTAAGTCTCTGGTCTCTCATTGCTTTCAATTCTGATTTAGTGGTTGTTTCAGATTCAGGAAATTGCATTAGGCAAGAGACAAACCAGAGGGGGTAGGGAAATTCAACTGTCCTGTAGGAAAACCTGAAATCTTTTGGATCCAAGTGATCTATAACTCCATCTTCGTCAATAACTTCTATAGACTCAACAAAATCCCAAGTTTCATGACCAAATGAACCCGCATTCATTGTCAATGCTCCACCGACTGATCCAGGGATCCCAGAGAAGAATGCTGCAGGTCCCAATTGATTCTTCTCTGCAAACAATGCCAAATCCATACATGAAGCACCCACTTCAACTCGGCAAGAATTCTTAGCTTCGATATTTATCTTATTTATAGATTTTTTTGTTGAAATAACAACACCCCTAATACCACCATCCCTAACTAGGACATTGGTTCCATTGCCCAGCCATGTGATGGGCTTATCGTCGTTAAGTTTTAAGAATTGAGATAAATCATCACGATTATCTGGCATAAAGAAAATATCTGCCGGACCTCCTACCTTCCATGAAATATGATTAGATAAGAGNTCATTACGAAGACAATTAATTAATCCCATGACGTCTNATTNGGATAATCATCATGAAGATGAAATAACCGATGCTTTTCAATAGTTTTATAGCAAAAATTAACAATGTTCTCAGTTGCATCAACAAAATTCATATCAAAAGCAGCCTCGGACATGCTTTCTAACTTTCTATCTTCGTTAAAAATACTATGAATTTTTTTTGCAAGGATCTCTGGATTAAGGTCTTTATCTTTAATAATTAGTGCTCCTCCTTTATTTTCAAGAAATTGAGCATTATAAAACTGATGATTATCCATTGCATAAGGGTAAGGGATTAATATTGATGGAAGCCCTATTGCACTTATTTCAGAAACTGTCATTGCGCCTGCTCTTCCAATAAATAAATCTGCCCACTGATATGCGTTTTCTATGCTAGGGTTGAAGTCGGTAACCTTTGCATCTATGTTNATTTCTTTATATGCACTCTTAACTNATTCAAAATCTGTCTCTCCAGAATCATGTATTACTTCAACTGACAGTTCACGAGTGAGTAACTTTAAAGCTTTAGGAACATTTATATTTATTGATCTAGCACCCTGGCTTCCTCCCATTATAAATATTTTTTTTGATTTTGAGCTATCTAGAGATAATTTCGTATTTCTTTTAATACTCAAGATTTCTTCTCTAATTGGATTACCAAGAAAAACTAGATCATCAGAAAACGTCATCATGAATTTATTCAGCCAAGAGAAAGACCCTGGCAATCCTTCAATAGCAGCATTGGCTTTCTTTGTAGAGAGAAGAAGTTTATTGGTGCGACCAGCTATAGAATTTTGTTCATGAATAATAACGCAAGTTTCCGTTTTTGCAGCTAAACAAATTTCGGTAGAAGCGTAACCCCCCATTCCCAAAATTAAATCCGGGTTATGTTTTTCTAAATAGCCTTTAATTTCCTTATTNATTCTNAAACTTAGAAAGAATTTCTTTATTGAAGAAGACCCTTTAAGTCTTGATTTAAANTATTTTATTTCAACATCATGCTCTGAAAATATTTTTTTTTCCAATTCATTACCAGTTCCGGCAATAACAACTTTATGCCCATCCAATCTGAACTCTTTCGCTAGTGCTATAGCCGGGAAAATATGACCTCCTGTACCTCCAGAAGCAATTAGGATAGTGTATTTTTTTTCTTCAGTCACCGGTTCTTACATTTTTCTTTGGCTGAGGATTTTCACAGCCAATTCTCAATACCATGGCTAAAGTAATCAGTGTTATTGCAATACTACTGCTTCCATAACTAATCAAAGGTAACGTAAGCCCTTTGGTTGGAAGAAGGCCCATATTAACCCCAAGATTAATAATCACTTGAAGTGATAACCATATCCCTATGGAGATACTCAAATAACCTTGAAACATAAGCTCTGATCTTATGGCTTTAAATCCAATGATAAAGATTCGAGAAATTAGAAGGCCATACAAAGACAGAATCAATACAGTACCCATTAACCCTAATTCTTCAGCAATAATGGCAAAAATAAAATCCGTATGAGCCTCTGGTAAATAGAATAATTTTTGAATGCTCTCACCTAAACCAACACCAAATATTCCCCCGCTCCCTATAGCAATTAATGAATTAGTTAATTGATAACCAGCACCGAGTGCATCTTTCCATGGCTCAAGAAAACCTGCAAGGCGGCTCATTCTGTATGGCTCAATATATATTAGAAATGCAAAGGCAAGCCCTAAAATGATGATCAGTGCTAAGAAGTATCTTATTTTAAACCCAGCAATAAAGAATAAGCCGGCAGTGACTGAAAGTATGATAACTGTTGAGCCAAAATCG
>JGI24815J26687_1000284_pt1 | contig 12190 bp, 12 predicted proteins | sample METZYME_3_150m_FD_26687 | JGI IMG/M metagenome (IMG submission 26687) | reverse complement strand
ACATTCTGGTCACAGTGGGGGGTACCTTCCGTCAATCAATAATTCAACATTTAGATACCGTCTCAAGAACACACCGAATTGACTTTCGGGTCTCTTCTCCTACACAGCAACGCTAGCCGTAGCGGACAGGTTAGCGATACGACACGCCTGATAAATTGTTGTGACTTAGTATCAACATGATTTATGTATGGGCAAATTCCTGCGTGCGATTGAAAATGTCTATCCCCTGTTGTTGCAACCACCAGGGAAGGTCGATAAAGACCCAGTTTTCAGCTAGCTTGTTTCCTTCTCGGCGATAGATATCTACAACACGCATGTCGGCTGGAGTGTCACTGGCCGGCAGTCCTAGAAATCCTCCGGCTGGGGTATTGGTTAGACTGGGCCAACCAAACCAACCAGCATAGTTGCCTTCCGCAAAACGGCAGACGTGACCTCGGAATACCTTGCCAGACAGACCACTTCTGAAGGGGTATTGATGCTGTTCTTGGTAGCGGGGAATGGTATAGGTGGCTCCAATACCGGCGGGGCCATACCAGATCATGTTGTTGTGCCAAGTCTTAGCTAAAAATTCGGGAGGAGGGCGGTCATCACCACTTGTATTTAGTTCAGCTAGGTCTTCTCTCATTCGGTTGACCAAATCAAGGGTCTTGGAAGATTCGTAGGGATCTTGTGGGTCTAACAACAGCCCATCATGTGTTTTTGGCCCAGGGTAGACAAAAGAGGCGCCGGTTTGTTCCGGAAGTGGGTTGATGCCCATTTGGTGCATCAGTCCGATAAGGTCGCAGAAAAATCCACTACGCACTAATTTGCCATTTCGAATGCAATTGAAATCTGCATAACGAAGAAATGTTATTTTTCGATTCGCAGGAAAGCCAAGCCAGTTACTGTCTAGAAGGCCCATGAAGTGCCCCATGCTGATCACCCAGTCGGTGTTATCGATCTCGCTGGTGCCTGCAAAAAATATATCTTGTCGACGTTGCACCTGAGACCAGGCGGAAAGAAACGGGCGCCAGAAAGTTTCCGCAATGGCTTCCTCGCCGTTCTGTTCGTGAAACGGATGAACGCCACACCAGTGAATGTCTGAAGAGGCGTACTTTTGGATCACTTTCACAACGTTATCTGCGTTGGCGCTTTCGAGTTCCTGGTAATAACTCAGAATCAGAGCTTTGTGTTCTTGATAGCGTTCCATGTTTTAGAAAATGAGGTAATTGGATGTGAGACAGCTTACCTGAATTGGGTTCTAAGGGAAGATGTGCGAGACTAGCTCTCAGGAGAAATTATGGCCCAGATTCAACTTCGAAATTTGACCAAACAGTGGGGTGACGTGGTGGGTGTCCGGAATTTTAATCTGGATATCGAAGACAAGGAGTTCATTGTTCTTCTTGGCCCTTCCGGTTGTGGCAAGACCACGACCATGCGTTTGGTAGCGGGACTCGAGGAGCCGACTGCGGGCGATATTCATATGGGTGGCCGGCGAATTAATGATCTGGAGCCTAAGGATCGTGATGTTGCGATGGTGTTTCAGAACTACGGACTTTATCCCACCATGACCGTACGCGAGAATATTCGTTTTCCGTTGAAGGTGCGAAAAGTGCCAAAGGAGAAACATGACGAAATGATTAACGGCGCCGCCCGTATGGTTGAACTCGGTGACTTACTTGATCGATTGCCAAAAGAGCTTTCGGGCGGACAGCGTCAAAGAGTAGCGCTGGCAAGATCGATTGTTCGAAAGCCGACGGTTTTTCTTATGGATGAGCCATTATCTAATTTGGATGCCAAGTTGCGGGTCTCAACCCGCGCGCAGATCAAAAATCTGCAGCATGAGCTCGAAGTCACGACTATCTACGTAACCCATGACCAGATCGAAGCCATGACGCTTGCGGATCGCGTGGTGGTGATGTCAGAAGGGGAAATCCAGCAGTTGGGCACACCGACTGAGATCTATAATCAACCGGCAAATACGTTTGTCGCGGGATTTATTGGTTCTCCTTCGATGAACCTAGTGCCCGGTGAAATCGAGCGCGGTACGTTTCGCGGTGAACAGGTTACGGTTGGAGGCATCAAGGGGGTGGACGGAAAAGCAGTCATGGGTTTCCGGGCCGAAGACGTAGAAGTTGTCAAGGAGGCCGCTGAATTGTCAGCGCCGGTATACAGCATGGAACTGCTCGGTGACGCGACTCAAATCAACGTGCGCTGTGGCGATGCGTTCGTGAGCGGCAAAGCTGGGAAAGAATTTCGCGCTGGGATCGGAGATCCGATCGGATTTAAAATATTGCCGGAGAATTGTCATTTTTTTGATGCTAATAATGGAAAACGAATATCCGTCGATCAGCCATGAATGGCATTACCGAATTTAATCTGAGATTTGCGACCTGCTTGTTGGATGAGCAGGTGTGCGAGTTGGAGGGTAACACCTCTTATCAACCCCCCGGGATTGATTGACTGGGGAATCACCACGGTGCGTGATTGCAAGGCGCACCTAAATTGAGAAATTAGGAGGAAGAAATGTTTCTAAAAAAACTGGCTCTAGCCGGTGCAGTGTCGCTTCTGGCGAGCAGTGCAGCGTTTGCTTGTGAGATCGGTGCTCGTGTCAGCGTCGTGGGGAATGAATTTCCGGCGATTCAAACCGTTGGCGCCAACGCGCAGGAATGCTCCGGTGCTGAAGTCACCACAAACCTGACCGCTGACCACCAGAAGATCAACGTCCCTGGCATGCAGGGCAACCCGGCCGAATACACTTCAGCGATCATCGCGAACTCGTCGATCGTGGCGTTGATGAACGAAGACGTGATCCAGCCGCTTGATGAGCTGGTCGCCAAACACGGGCAGCATTTGAAGAAAAACCAGCTGATCACGATAGGTGGCAAGGTGATGGCCGTTGCCTTTATGGCGAACGCCCAGCATCTCGTCTATCGAGCCGATGTTCTTGAGCAGATCGGTGTCGAGCCACCGAAAACCTATGAGGACATGCTGGCCGCTGCCAAGATGATCCGTGAAAAGGGAATCAAGCAAAACCCGGTTGGCGGCGCCTACAAAGCGGGCTGGAACCTCGCCCAGGAATTCAACAACATGTTCCTCGGCTATGGCGGTTCGCACTTCAAAGCCGGTTCGGCTGAACCGAATGTGAATTCAGAAGCCGGCGCCAACGCTCTCAATATGATGAAGGCTCTCTCGGAATATATGAACCCCGACTTCCTGACACACGACTCCAACGCGACCAACGCCGAATTCCGTGCAGGTAACGTCGCACTCATGAACATGTGGGGCAGTCGTGCTGCTACGCTTGTGACGGTTGACGGTGTTCCCGAAGAAGTCAGAAATGGCTATGCAATCGCCGGTCCGATGACCGTTGGGGGTGGTTCGACCCCGGCTTCAACCCTGTGGTGGGATGGTTGGACCGTTGCCAAGAATGTCAGCGACGCAGAGGCTGAGGCAACCTTCATCGCAATGACTCACGCGATCCGACCGGAAATGTTGAATGCCGAGACATCCCCTCTGGCAGTATGGCTGATCGATGGCTACGAGCCGACCGATGCTGCACAGGGTGTGTTCGCAGCGGCCAATGCAGGCACTATCCCTTACCCAATGCTGCCTTACCAGGGCTTGTTGCACACTGCACTCGGTGCTGAACTTACCGATTTCATGCAGGGTAAGGAAAGCGCTGAACAGGCGCTGTCCGATGTCGAGGCGGCTTACAGTGCCGCCGCCAAGGAAAAGGGCTACCTCTAGTAGCTCCTGAAAATACCGGAGAGGGGTCTCCCTCTCCGGTATCAACCAAGTTTCCAAAGCGGCCGGGCATGCGACACCGCACGTTTTTTTGGTTTTTCCTGCCGACAGGTTTGGCGATGCTGCTGTTCATCGCGGCACCGATCGTGTCGGTTGTCCTTCAGTCGCTACACACACCTCACGGAGCAGTTCTCGTTGAGGTCGAGACCTGTACACCTCTATCCGGCTGCATTTTAGAAACCACTATTGATCAGGAGGCTACGCGCGAGCTGCGGGAAGCCGAGCCATTGGGGCAATTAGTGGGACTCGATATTTATTTCGATCGTGGGCACCTGGCCTTGGCCGAGATCGCGAAGGCCTGGAGCAAGAGCGACGGTCTAGGTAAATTCTGGACCAGTCTCAGGAACCTGCCGTTTTACCGGGCCATGGCCTTCACGCTGACTTTTACCTTCATTGTGACGCCGCTGATGGTAATCCTGGGTCTCGTAATCGCATTTGCAGTGAATTCACTTCACCGGCACCTGAAGGGTCTGGTGATCTTCTTTTCGCTTCTACCGTTCACAGTGACACCCCTGATCGGTTCGTTGATCCTGTTCTGGATGATTGACAGCCGTGGGATTCTTGGAGATGCGCTTGTCTACTTGGTGGGGGATCCGAATTTTTCTCTGAAAGCCTCGACCGGCCTGATGTGGGTTTCACTGATCGTTTACGGCGTCTGGCACGCTGCACCTTTTGCCTTCGTCGTATTTTATGCCGGCCTGCAGACCCTTCCAATGGAACAGATCGAGGCTGCGCGTATCGACGGTGCGACTCGCTGGCAGCAGGTCCGCTACGTGGTCGTCCCGCATCTAATGCCGCTGGTGACCTTCGTTGCGCTCATCCAGTTGATGGACAATTTCAGAGTGTTCGAGCCCATTGTCGGCTTTAACGCCGAAGCGCATGCGACATCGCTTAGTTGGATCATCTTCAACGACCTCGGCGGTGAAACACGGCAGTTTTCAGCCGCGGCCACGAGTTCAGTGCTGACCATCATCGGAGTCGCTATCCTTCTGTCGCCGGTTCTCGTGCGAACATGGCGTGATTTCAGGGACAAGAAATAATGGCTTCTGGCGTCAACAGACAACCATTCGGACTTAGTCTTCTGACCTACGGCTTCATCGTTGTATGGCTGATAGTGGCTGCCTTTCCGTTCCTCTGGACGTTCTGGGGGTCGTTCAAGGTGGAACTAGATTTCTTCTCCATCGCCGACTGGACAAATGCTATTTTTGGTCGACGCACAGAAATGACCTATGGCACGCCGTTCACCATGGTGGGTTATGAAGGTGCGTGGATACAGGGAGAGTTCTGGCGCTCAGTCATTAACACTGGGATCGTCTGTTTCTTCGTAGTCTGTTCGTCGTTGACCATCGGAACCCTTGGTGGCTACGCGTTGTCTCGTTCCGGCTATCGCTACACATTCTGGCTCTTGATCATTGCATTGATTTTCCGTGCCATGCCCCCGATCACACTTGTATCGGGTTACATGTTGCCGTTCTTTGAATGGAACGTCTGGGGTATTCTGCCGACGACAATCATCGTGCTCGTGGCCATCAATCAACCGTTCACTCTTTGGATGCTGCACTCCTTCTTCCAGAACATCCCGAAGGAGCTAGACGAAAGCGCTAGGGTCGACGGCTGCACCCAGTTCCAGGCATTCCGGCATGTAATCGTGCCGGTGATGTGGCCAGGCGTAATCACGACGGGGCTCTTTAGCTTCCTTCTAGCCTACAATGACTTCGCCGTGACCTCGATGCTATTGAGCGAGGAAAACCGGACTATGGTCCCGGCCATCGCCGCCTTTCTCGGGTCGACCTATAACGAAGGCCAGATCATGTTTGCTGTTGCCGCCGTGGTTTCAGCTACTGCGCCACTGTTTTTCCTCGTGATGTTTTTCCAGAGACAGATTGTGGCCGGGCTTACTCACGGTGCAGTGAAAGGATGACACAATGTCGGAAATGGCACGAAATAACTGAGTTAATCTGATGAAGCGAAAAGTGCAATACGTGAGATACAGCGAACTTGTTCCATGCCGAACCGCTTTCGTCGATACCCACAACCCCGGGACTGAAGGCAAGGAGAACTTCACCATCATCGGTGGCGGGGTTTCTGAGAATCCGGATCAGTACGTCCACATCCAGGAGACACCAGGCTTTAATATTGGTGGCGCAGGCCAACCGTCGGGTTGTACGAATTCGCTTCACAGTCACCGAACTGCAGAAGTGTTTATTATTCATACCGGCTCTTGGCGGTTTTTCTGGGGCCTAAAAGGTGATGACGGGGACGTGGTGCTCGATCCGGGGGATCTCATTAGTCTTCCAACCCACATGTTCCGTGGGTTCGAAAATGTAACGCCGATTAGTGCCACCAACGAAAATGGCTACGGATTTATGTTCTCAGTTCTTGGCGGAGACGACTCAGGCGGTGGTGTGGTATGGGCGCCCGAGGTTTTGGAAGAAGCACGCGACCATGGTTTGACTTTGCTGCAATCTGGCCAACTCGCAAATAGTTTGGATGGTGAAGAGATTTCGACAGAAATACTACCGTTGACTCCTATCAATGAGGCTGAACTCAGCTTCTATAGTCGAAACACAATCACTGACGCATCAAAAGTCGTGGCGTCGCGACCCAACGACTCAATTTATTGCGAGACCGAGTTGATTGGAAGAAGTTCGAACGCTGTGATTGGGGAGCGCCCAGGGTTCGATGTTCGACGGGTGCAATGGGGTCACGGAGAGGACATTCCTTGGTGCGTCCCAAACCTAGATACCGTGTTGATCTCGAATGCAGGGTCAGTAGTATTGAGTAACGGTGAGACTCTAGGGTCTGGTGATGTAGCACTTATTCAAGCTGGGGAAGAAGAGATCGACATAAAGCCCTTGTCCGGCGAGGTTTCCGAGCTTTTTATCGTGACTGCGACGGATGATCCAGCAGGCGAGACACGCTTACTAGATGAAGACAACGTATGAGTGATTCAATTCGAACTACACATGTGGGCTCATTGCCGAGAAGCCAACGAGTCGTTGATTTAATTTTTGCCCGGGAGCGTGGTGTGTCTTTTGATCGAGCGCTGTTTGATGCCACCATGGGTGAAGAAGTCGCAGCAACTGTTAAGCGCCAGGTTGAATCCGGAATCGATGTTGTTTCGGATGGCGAGACCTCTAAGATCTCTTACGCAACCTATGTTAAGGATCGGTATACTGGATTTGGCGGCGATAGTTCTCGAAATGCACCAGCGGACCTCAAGCAATTCCCTGGATTCCTGGAGCGGATTGCCAGTTCGGGTGGCACTCCGGAATATGCCCGACCCTGTTGCATCGACGAAGTTCGACCGGGTGACCAAGCCGATCTCAAGGCCGATATCCGCCATCTGCTAGCTGCCGTCAAAAAACACCAAGCCTCTGTCGGATTCATTAACGCCGCGAGCCCTGGTGTCGTGGCGTTGTTTCTGCCAAATCGTCATTACCCAAACCACGAAACCTATCTTGCGGCGCTTTCCGATGCACTTCGTTACGAGTACCAGGCGATCACGACTGCTGGTCTACTGCTCCAGATCGATTGTCCAGACCTGGCACTTGCTCGTCATATGATTTTCGCCGATCAGAGCGATGAGGAGTTTTTGCGAATAGCCTCGATGCATGTCGAGGCCCTCAATGCGGCGCTTGATGGAATTCCGGAGGATCGCATCCGGGTTCATATCTGCTGGGGCAATTACGAGGGGCCGCATGTCTGTGATATAGACATGGATAAAGTGTTTCCAGTGCTAATGAAAACACGCTGCAGGTATCTTCTTTTCGAAGCNTCTAATCCCCGGCACGCGCACGAGTGGACGGTTTTCAAGGAGCGAAAACGAGAAATTCCCGACGACAAGGTTCTGGTACCGGGGGTTATCGACAGTACGACCAATTTCGTTGAGCATCCAGAACTCATCCGGCAGCGGATTGAACGTTTTGTAGACATCGTTGGAATAGATCGGGTCATGGCGGGATCGGACTGTGGCTTTGGAACGTTTGCAGGTTTCGGATCTGTCGATCCCGANATTGTCTACGAGAAACTTCGTTCCCTCGCAGAGGGTGCGCGCAGAGTGTAAGGTCGGCATCTATCGAACCCAGATGTTTGACGCAAGCCTTTGAGAAACCGATGCCCCATCGGACATTTTATTGTGGCGTATACGCTGGCAATTGGGGCGAACTTAATTGGGAGAAATNAGATGAAGAGTGCGAGACCGCTCCAAGCCGAGCTCACCAAAGAGAATGATCTTTCGAAGACCGAAGAGACATGCAAGGTCGTAGAGGGGATGGTCGATGCCCTAAACGACCATATGATCGATGGTATCGGCGCGTTCTTTCACGAGAATTTTCACTGGTTCGGCAATGCAGGTTGCGGGGTAAAAGAGAACCTAAAAGCGTTTCAGGATGGCTGGCAGCGCCCGTTTCAGGCTGCCTTTTCTGACAAAGTCTGTATCGATGAAGCGCGCGTTATCCAGGGCCAATGGATGGCTGCGTTTGGGCGGCAAGAGGCCACTCATTCTGGGGAATTCATGGGTATCGCACCGACGGGCAAACGTGTCGAGATCCGCTACATGGATTTCTGGAAAGTGGTAGATGGCAAAATTCAGGATAACTGGGTCATGGTCGATTTTCCTGATGTGATGCGCCAGCTTGGCGTTGATCCATTTCAGGGGATGGGTTGGGATGACTATGGTGCCGGGTACGATTCAGCAAAGAAGGGCAGTGATGCAACGACNTTGAGTGGAGAAAATAAGTAATGCATGGGTTTGATCCTGAGTTCACAGATCTTCGCGACTTTATTCTGAAGATCACCCACCGCATCTGGGAAGAGGGCGGGATCGATCGGATTCGTGACTATTACAATGAATCGGCGCCCGTCAAGACGCCGTCAGGCGTTACAAATTCAGTAGAAGATGTGGTTCGCTCTACCCGTGAGACGCTACAGATGTTCCCGGATCGACAGCTTTACGGTGAGGACGTGATAGGTGTAGAGCATCCAGTNGGCACATATTATTCATCCCACCGAATTCTCTCCACCATGACTCACGAGGGAGATGGAATTTTTGACTCNCCAACCGGCAAAAAAGTTATCACTCGAACCATCGCCGACTGTGTTTGTCGGGAAAACCAGGTTGTTGATGAATGGCTGGTGCGCGACCAATCTGCAATTTTGTTGCAGCTTGGAGCGGANCCTCAGACTTTTGGAGAAAAGCTTGCGCAAGCTGACCAGGCAGCCGGGATCCCAGTACCCGAGCCAGAAGCTTTGNTAGTACGCTGGACAGGNTCACCGGATTCGGGGCCGATTCAAGGGGATGCNAAGCGAATAGCTGATTCCTACCAGGCAGTTTGGGAAGCTGGAGACTTTGGTGTACTAAGTGATACCTACGACCGGGCGTACCAGGGTTTTGCGCCCGGAGGAGANCTCCTGTACGGCAGGGATGGATTGGTCGATTTTCTAATTGGAATGAGANCNGCGATCCCTGATGGTGTCTACCAAGTGCATCACTGGATTGACCAGCGAGAGAACGAAAAGAATCCGAGAATNGCACTTCGGTGGTCGGTGGCCGGCACNCATTCAGGCAACGGACGATTTGGCTCCCCCACTGGNTCGCCGATTGTGATTNTGGCGATGAGCCAACTTGAGCTTCAGCATGGGTTCGTAGTTCGTGAGTACCATGGTATTGATGAGCTTTCCATCTGGACGCAGATTGCAGCGAATAAACACTGAGCAATGGATCCCCACAACGCAAATAAAGCAATAATCGGTGCGCTTCGAAGTGCGCTATACGATTTTGATCGCGGGCGGTTGTCCAGCGTGGTCAAAAATGTATTCGATCCGGGTTGTGCGGTGCATCTTGCCAATCCGTTTGAAGATCTCGATGGACCCGGTGGTTTGCTCGATCAAGCTTTGTTCCCATTGGCCGATGCAGTGCCCGATCTCGAGCGTCGTGACACTATCGTGATTGGTGGCAGCGCCCTAGGTCAGGACTGGGTAGGTTGTGCAGGTTATTACACCGGTTTATTCGAGCGGNCTTGGNTCAAGATTCCACCGACTTATCACCAGATCAGTTTGCGATTTCACGAGTTCTACCGAATGGAAGAAGGGCGGGTTATCGAGATGCAGGCTCTTTGGGATATCCCCGAGGTCATGATGCAGGCGCGGGCCTGGCCGATGGCGCCGAGTGTTGGGCGGGAATGGCATGTACCGGGACCAGCTACGCAAGATGGCATAGTGGCCCCACCACACGATGAAGAGAAGGCTGCATCTAGTGTGAAACTCGTGTCAGACATGCTACAGAGGTTGTCGCGATTTGCGGACGGAGGTGTAAAAGCGATGGCGCTCGATCAGTATTGGCATCCCAAGATGAACTGGTACGGGCCGTCCGGNATCGGCACCAATCGGCAGATTCAGGGCTTTCGTAACTGGCACCAGATTCCGTTTCTAGCAGCCATGCCGAACCGGCAAGGTAGCGGGGGTAAAGGCGCTTTGTTCGGCGACGGGGANTATGTTGGTTTCACCGCCTGGCCTGGTATGACTGCAACGATCACGGGGGATGGCTGGATGGGCATCGCGCCGGCCGGACAAAAGATCACAATGCGTAGTCTCGACTTCTGGCGCTGTGAAGAAGGCTTGATCCGAGAGAATTGGGTATTAGTGGATCTTCTAGATGTCTATACGCAGATCGGAGTCGATGTGTTCCGCCGAATGGAAGAATTTACACACGATCGACAAAGATGATCTTGTTGTGGAGATCGTATTGGTTGCGAGTGTTGGTAATTGAACTANGGGCTGATTCATTCTTGTTTTGCGAACTTAGAAAATTGCACTAGTTAATTTAGGACTAATTTCGGTCACATTNTGGTCGCAGTGATCTGATCGCCTTGCAGTAGGCCGTTATCGGGCACAATCCCGGCACATCGAGGTGCGTTAAATCCATACCGTTTTGCTTCAGTAGGGAGAAAGTTCATGAATATCCTAACAACCAAGGACCTAATGACCGTACGCCAGCACGGGGCGATGGAGCACACCATACCGCCCTGCGATCTTGATGAAGTGCGTCGCTACCGACTCGCACGTATTCAGACTGAACTTGTGAGGCAAGATCTGGCTGGCATTATTCTGTATGACCAGCTGAATACCCGTTACGCGACAGACAGTACCAATATGCAGATCTGGTGCTCCCACAATGAGACCCGGTATGTTTACGTGCCGGCGGATAGCCCCGCCATTATTTTTGAATTCGGTGGCAAGCCGCTACTGACCGAAGGTCTACCCGGAATTGAACGTGTACTCAAGCCGAAGACATTTTTCTATATGAGTGCCGGTCAGCACGTTACTGAAAGAGCCGTGGCCTGGGGCGCTGAAATGGATGCAATCATTCGTGAACACAGCGGCGGCAATCAACGTATCGCCATTGATCGGATCGCGCCGATTGGTGTGCAAGTGATGGAGCAGTTGGGGTACGAAATTCATGACGGCTTTACGATTATGGAGAAAGCCCGCGAAATAAAATGTGCTGGAGAAATCGCGCTGATGCGCAAATCCATCGAAGTCTGCGAACAGGCCGTGCAGCGTATGCATGAAGTACTAAAACCTGGGATCACCGAAAATGCGCTGTGGGCAGAGTTACACCACGGTAATATCGCCGGAGGCGGAGAATGGATAGAAACACGGCTGCTGTCGTCCGGGCCACGCACCAACCCCTGGTATCGTGAGTGTTCCATGCGACCGATTGAAAAAGGTGACATGGTCAGTTTCGATACCGACCTAATTGGGCCGTACGGATACTGTTGCGATATGTCTCGATCGTGGATCTGTGACGCCGAACCTGATGATGAACAAAAACGGTTGTACGCAGCAGCCTATGAACAAATCAAGAAAAATATGGAGCTTCTCAAGCCTGGCCTGGGATACCGGGAACTGACCGAGAAGTTGCATCCGCTGAACGATGAGTACATTCCGGGTCGTTACAGTGTAGCGATGCATGGTGTGGGCCTTTGTGATGAAGCACCGGCGATTTATTACCCACAAGATTATGACGAAGTAGGCTACGATGGGGTATTCCAGGAAGGTATGGTGATGTGTGTAGAAGCGCTTATCGGTGTCGAGGGCGGTAAGGAATGCGTCAAACTCGAAGAACAGGTTCTAATTACCGCAGACGGCTATGAACAGCTCACCACCTACCCGCTGGAAGATCAGTGGCTATGAGCTGCCGGTCAGCGACTTGAACAATTGACCTGAAATCACTCAAACACGATGAGTAACATTCAACTGCAAACCAGTCGACGTCGAAAGCGCCGGACTGCCGGCGTGCCTGAGAAGACTTCTCTACCCTGGAAACAGATTCGCAACACTCTACCGCCCATAGAACCGCTGAGCAGTGATGAGATCGAGTCGATCCATCGGGCCTCATTAC
>JGI24815J26687_1000281_pt1 | contig 12237 bp, 17 predicted proteins | sample METZYME_3_150m_FD_26687 | JGI IMG/M metagenome (IMG submission 26687) | reverse complement strand
GTCCTTGACCTAGGTGTGACAACCACGGGAGTGTTGTATCGAGCCACTGTTGATCTGCCGGTCCAAGCCGCGGTAGCCATCACAGCAAGCCACAACCCCCCCGAGTACAACGGCTTCAAAATCTGTCACGGCAAACTGCCCGTGGCGGGGGATGATCTGCAGGAGTTGCGTGGGACCTTCGAGAGCGGTGAGTTCCGCGAGGGTTCGGGCTCTCATGTGTTGGTGGAGAACTTCGAGGACCACTACCTCGATACCGTCGTCGATAACGCAGGCAAGCCGGCAAGAGCGATGCGAATCGTTGTCGATTGCGGTAACGCCGTGCCGGGTCCGCTCGCGATGCGTTTGATGGAGGCTCTGGGTGTTGACGCGGTCCCTCTGCACTGTGAATGGGACAACACATTCCCCAACCACCCTCCCGACCCCACACGTCCGGAGAACATGGCCGACCTCGGCGCGGCGGTCGTCGAGCACGGTGCTGAGTTCGGCATCGGCATGGACGGCGACGGCGACCGTATCGGAGTGGTCGATGAGGCGGGTCGCTTCATCCACCCAGACAGGCTGATGGCTATCTTCGCGAGAGACATCCTGTCCAGCCTCCCTAAAGATGCCACGGAGAGCGAGAGAGTAGTCTACTTCGATGTCAAGTGCAGTATGGCGCTCGAGGAGGCGATTGCAACGGCCGGCGGGGTGCCGAGGATGGTGAGGACCGGTCACTCATTCATGAAGCGAGAACTGAGAGACAACCCCCAGGCCCCGATGGCCGGGGAGATGTCGGGCCACTTCTTCCTGCACGACCGCTGGCCCGGCTTCGACGACTCGCTGTACAACAGCGCCCGCCTCCTGGAAATCATCGGACGCGACCGAGCGACCGCAGACGGGGGTCCGACCTTCTCCGAGTGCTTCTCGTTCCTGCCGGACTATCCCTCAACGGGCGAAGCAAAGATTCCACTATCTGGTGAGCGAGAGGAAGTGATGGCGGCCGTGCAGGAAGCCTACTCAGACATGGAGTGCTCCACGGTGGATGGCATCAGGGTGCGTTACAACGACGGTTGGTACCTGTGCCGACCGAGCAACACCGAGGCCATCCTGGTGATGCGAGCGGAAGGGAGGACCGATGCTACGCTAGAGAGCATCCTCGCGGACGTGAACGCCCGCATAGGGCACATGGCGGATCTCAGCGCGCTGCGCTAATCTTCCAAGGAGTCAGCAGAGGCCAGAATTGGTAGAGCCACCAAAAGGCCGCATATAGCAGCACAGAAGACTTGGAAGAATGCTCCAATACTTCCCGCGACTGCCCCCATAGCGCTGTCTCCAGCCATCTCTGCCATTGCATCGGCGAACATAAGAGTCCCAATCAACTGGACGGCGAGAAGTGCACCGATTGCGTAGAGGCCCAACATGACACCGCTCCTCTGGTAGTTGCGGACCTGGTTTCCGGCATATGCAATCGCGAAATTCACCCCAACTGCTACAATCCCTTGAACCCACATGTAAATCGAGTTGACCTCGATATCCATGTCTTCGTACATGGAGATCGTTTCTCCAGTGCCGGCTAATCCGAGAAGTGAGAGTAGCCCCACCAAGACACCGTAAACCATCATGAGAATTCCTATGATCTTGGGCAAGGAGCTCTTTGGGCCAATCATCACAGCGGGCTGGCCGTACGCCCCCCCATCATCGCCAGCGGGGGCGGCATTCGGTGTTCCCGATAGTGTCGTTTCTTCCGGGGCTGCGCCCTCGTCAGTCTCTTCCATAGCGGGCCATGCTCGGTTTTTGTCTTAGCCTTGTCTACGGCACCGATTCTCTTATGCGAATGGTTCAGGTGGTCGCACTGATGCCACTGTAGCTTAGCTGGTAGAGCACTTGATTCGTAATCAAGAGGCCGGGAGTTCGAATCTCCCCAGTGGCTCTCATTCGGAGGTTTCCAGGTCCAGAGCGCCGAGCAGTGGCCTGTACTTGTCGTTCGAGCGCGCGAGAGCTTCGATTACAGGCATCGGCTCGCCCGAGAGCATGCCAAGGGTGGATCCCCCTCCAGTGCTGTTGTGGCTCACCTCGTCGGACATGCCACGCTGGTTGACAAGGGCACTGGTGTGACCGCCCCCGACGATGGTTACCCCGGTGGCTTCGGCGCACATGTTGAGAATCTCGATGGTCCCAATGGCGAACTCTGGTAACTCGAAGAACGAGGCCGGCCCGTTCCACAGAACGCAGTTGGCGTCAATAATCAGAGGTCGCAGATCCATCAGGGTCTGGAAGCCGATGTCATAAATCGGATTCTCGGTCGGCAGCTCGTCGATTCCTATGGGGTGCCTCTTACCGTCGACTTCGGTCACGAGGTCGCTGGGTAGGAAGAGTTTCTCGGAATGGTCGCTCAGTAGATGCTCGGCCATCTCCCAGGTCTCGTCGAAGGAACCTCCCATCGCGTTCCGGATGAACTCCTTGTTCCTCTCCCCTATGTCGTGCCCGCTGGCCCACAGCATCAGGTTGCCGACCACCCCCACCAAGGGGATGCAATCCACGACATCTCGCTCGATGAGATTAAGCGCGACTCTCAGCGAGTCGTCGCACTTCGCCCCTCCCAAGATAGCCACATACGGCCTGGGGGGGTCGTCCACGGCCAGTCTAAGGGCCCTGATCTCCCTGTTCATCAGTCGGCCTGCGATACAGGGCATCTCCTCGGCGAAGCCAGTGAGTGTGGGGGAGTTCCGGTGGGCTGCACCGAAGGCGTCGGAGACATACACGTCCGCGACAGCTGACAGACGGGTCACGATTTCGGAGGATGGTTCCTCCTCGAGGCTGACCTTGTCCGGGCCGTACTCCTCGGAGTGCATTCGGACATTGTTGAGGAAAATCTTCTCGCCGGGTTGCATCTCCTCGATGGCTGCGATGGCATCATCGCCGCAGACATCGGCGACGAAGCGTATCGTCTGCCCGAGGAGGCGCGAAAGGCGGTCGCAGTGTACTTCCATGCCGGTGAAGTCGTCCTTGCCGGGTCTCGACTGGTGTCCCATGATCACCACTTTGGCGTTGGAGAGATCCCTCAGGGTATCGAGGGTGGAGCGGAGCCTGCTGTCATCAAGGAAGGCGCCGGTGGACGGTTCGAGGGGGGAATTGACGTCTACCCGATAGAGTACAGTCCGTCCCGCAAGGCGGACGTCGTCCAGCGACAGGACGGTTGTCACGGTTGGCGGCACTAGCGTTCCCTCTATGGCCGTTGTGGGTGGTGAACACGCTCCGCGTGGCCCCACAATGCCTTTCACCGGTGGCGTCCGAAGCGGTCGCATGAGTTGGGATGCCGGGCGCCTGACTGGCCCCGATGGAGAGGACTGGAGAGTGCCGGCCTCGGAGTTGGAGTCGAGGCAGAGCAGATTGTCTGCGGCACTCGCCGAAACCGGCTGCGAATCAGTCTTGGTCGATGACCCTGTAGAACTGTACTGGCTCACCGGGGGGCGTCAGAACTCTCTGCTCCTAGTAGGTGCAGATGGCTCTAGCATTCAGGGGACGCAGTGGGTGAGGCGCTCTTTGAAGCGCGCTCGATTCGAGGCAGGAGGAGGTGATTCGCCCCATGCCATAGAGGCACATCCGAGGATGGGCGACTTCGAGGACTCGTTGCGGGCTGCTGGTTGCACTCAAGCACCCGGATTGCTCGCAGGCAAGGTTCCACAGAAGCGTTGGTCCTTCCTCACATCCAAGATGAGTGGTCTCGAAGGGCNGAGCCCCGACTGCACAGGACTGCTCTTCACCCTCAGGGAGATAAAATCGGACTGGGAGCTTCAGATGCATCGCGAAAGCGGTGCTATCAATCGGTTGATGTTTGAGGCTGTCCGCGACCAAGGGGGTCTGGGGCACACTGAGATCGAGATGGCCGCCGCTGCCGATGAAGTCAGTAGAGCCGCGGGTTTTGGCGGCCGCATCAGAATGCGCAATTGGCCGATGGACTGCGACAGAGTCGTCATCGCCGCTGGCCGTTCCGGGGCCGTGCCATCATACTTTGACTCTGGAGTGGCCGGTCTGGGCGCAAGCCCAATCTCCTCCCTCGGCGCGGGATTCGCCAGAGTCGCCGCGGGAGAGCCGGTACTGGTCGACATCGTCCATGTACACCGGGGCTATGTCTCAGACTGCACTCGAATGTTCAGCGCCGGTCCGCTATCCGATGAATGGCTGCAAAGGCTCGACGATATGGCACAGGTACGCGACATTATTGTCGAAAGTCTCGGAAAAGGAGATGACTGCTCGACTGTCTGGGATTCGGGTAGCGAGATGGTCGAAGACATGGGGCACAGCGAACACCTGATGGGAATGCCACCTGACCAAGCCAAGTTCCTAGGGCACTCGATCGGGCTCGAACTCGACGAGGCCCCTGTGGTTGCTCAAGGCTTCGACCGGCCTCTGCCGGTCAGTGGAACCATGGCAATCGAGCCTAAGGTCATCTACCCGGGCGGTGCCATAGGAACCGAGGATTCATGGGTTCGCACCAGCGAAGGCATGGAATGCCTGACAATGGGCGAGTCCTTCCCTATGCTCACGGAGTGGTAACATGAGGAAGCCGGTTGTCTCCGTGTTCGGATCTAACGACCTCTCTGAGGCCCCCGAGGTCGAGGCTCTGTGCGAAGACCTGGGCAGAGCCATAGTCGAGTTGGGGTGCAGGGTGGCCTGTGGGGGTCTGGGTGGCACGATGACAGCGGTCTGCAGAGGTGCGCAGAGCAGCGATAACTACCAGAGCGGCGACACCATCGGGATTCTTCCGATGGAGGATGCCGATTCCTCCAATCCACATATCGATGTGGTTATCCCGACCGGCCTAGGGTTGTTCAGGAACATGCTGGTAGCCCGCGCTGGCGATGCTTGCATCGCTGTCAGGGGCGGCTCCGGCACATTATCCGAAATCGCCTTCGCCTGGCAGATCAACAAGCCCGTGGCTGCGATGTCGAGTNCCGGAGGATGGTCCTCCGAACTCGCTGGCAGAAGGCTGGATCACCGCAGAGTCGGCACCGAGGTGGTCGATCTCGATGATGTGGATGCAGCTAAAGAGTGGATTACGGAGGTGCTGGAACTGTGACTAAGGCTAGACGGACAGCTCAAGTCAGGCTCGCCAGAGTTTTGAGGGGGCGCAACGAGCCGCACGGCAAACCAATCACCGACGAGTCGATTATGAAAGGAGTCGAAGTAGACGATGCTGGAATAGTGGAATTGTGGGTAAAACCACCTCATCCGCACTGCCCATGCTGCTTGGACGATNTGATAAGACTGAGGAAGGAGGTAGCCTCGCAAAAAGGTGTACTCGGATGCCATATAGAANTAGTTGGAATACCACAGGCAGAACGATGGACTGCGGCTGTGAACGAGTGATTTTCAAAGTTCATTATTAATAATTATTAAAAGTATCTTCATTCTTCTGAAAACTCATCGGTTTCCTGCCATCTCTTGGCCCTTCTCTCTTCGACTTCCATCAACTTGGCTCGAATCCTGCTTGAGATCCACCAGACACCCACACTGAGGCCGATTATCGATATGACTAGGCTCTTCTGAAACTCGGAATCGCTCCAATCCACCATTCACTCACCTACAAGGGTGGAATCACATCGATGTCGCATGATCCGACGGGGTACAAGCAGCACGTCAGGATGCCGCCTTCGGCCACGATGTAGTCGTCCAGCCCGGGGGGGAGCTCCTCTGGCAGGTCCACCAGGCCGCTCATCAGCCTCACGAGGCAGGTTCCACAGTTTCCTGCGGTGCAGTTGGTGGGGATCTCGACCCCTGCGAGTTCCGCGATCTCCACAATCGGCGTGTCCGGCACTATCCGAGCCGTCCCAAGCGGTTTTGAGCCTCGGAAGAACCGGATGACCGGGGGCTCGTTCGCCATGGACCTGCCTCAGCGGTCTTCCCAACGTGTCCATCTGCCGGTCTGCTTGTTGAAGACAAGTCCAGCCTTCTTCATCCACTTGTTGAACTTCGTAGCGCCCGCGCCGGTGGCTATGATGAACTCCTCTCGGTGCTCTTGGGCCTGGATGTAGCCCTTCGCGGCGATGGTCTGGTCGATCCAGTCGTCTATGCTCATCAGCACGCCGGAGAGTTTGCTGGACTCCACGGCAGCCTCGAGCTCCTCTGCCGTGGCACCGGTGGACTCGAGGTCGCGAATCATCAGGTCAGTCACCGAAGGCGCGTCCTTCTTCTTCGGGGGCCTTGAGACCGGCAAGCGGTGCTTCTGCTTCGGGTTAATCTTGATTCTAGAGCCGTTGTCCAGCCGATCTTCGACAATTTGGGCCATGGGCGCTCTGAACTCCTCCTCGCACTCCCAGCAAACCAGCATGAAATCGGTCATGTCCTCGAGGACATTGCCGCTACGTGGATCGAGTTCTTCCCCGCATGAGGGGCATGCATGGAGGCAGAGAGTCGGTGCTACCTTACGACGGAAGTCGACGATGTCCTGAGGGGTCCCGACGAGTTCTAGCATTTCGTGGTCCCTAGCGGCTTCGAGTCCCCTGGTCTCGAGCTGGTCACGCTGCTTGGAGCGCTGCTCGTCCTTGGTTTCCTCATCGTAAGTGTTCTCCAGTTTGACGATGAGCTCAATGGTCTTGCCCAGTCGGTTCATGACCAGTTTCTTGTTGCGGAAGGCCTCGACTCTGGCTATCCTGAGTTGCTCCTTCTTCTCAAGCAGTTCAGCATGCAAATCCTTCTGCTCCCGCTTGAAGCGCTGCTCCTCAATCTTGTCGACCTTCTTCTTGCCGCGGTCGGAGAGAACATCGGCTAGGAACCTCTGCTTGCTTGACTCTCGCGGGCCTGATCGCACCGCGTCCAAGACGGACTTCGCTACTTCCTTCTTCAGACCGTAGTTGTTGATGAGCGTCTCAACATCCAGTTTCTTCAGGTCGCCGACCTTGACACCGCTGTTGGAAAGCATGTGGGCGGTGTTCTCGTCGATGCCGCGTCGAAGCAGCGCCAGATAGGTGTCCTTCTTCGCCATATGTACTCATCCCGGCTTGGGCCCGTCGCGTGACCCGCCGCCCTGACCTGCCGAACAGGGGGTCCTCTATCAAGGCGCGGGCAAAACCCTCTTGTTTAGGCTCAATTCGATGAAATTGCATCCACAAGTGAGACCCAGTGGGATGTCTCCAGATTCTCTGGACGGAGGTCCAGCCAACCTTCTGGGAGTCCCTCTGGAGAGGCTCGGATGACATTGTCGGCCGCTTCGGACCAGCGTCGCCTATGCCAGCCCCTGATACGCCCGATGCGCCGGGGGGGTTTCGACAGCAGGGTGCGCAACTTGCGGCGCCTGTTGGCAAAGCAATGCTGGGTGATTGTCCTGAACATCCTGCGGTCAATCCCGGGTTCCCTGTCCACAGGGCGCATGGAGGTCAGTCGGGAGCTCACGCGTGGAGAGGGACTGAACGAGTGCGGAGGCACCTTCGCGTCNAACTCGACTTCGAAATCCAGCCAGAGAGAGAGTCCCAGAGGACTCAGTGCGGCGCGGTCCCTGCCGATGGCCATTCTATCTGCGAACTCCTCCTGCAGAAGCAGTACTACAACCGCCATCGGATGCTCGGCGTGATGCCTCTGTATCCTCTCTAGGACGGGGCTGGAAATCTGATAGGGCAGATTGGCCACTATGTGAGTTACATCAGCAGGCCAGACGGCTTCCAGTGCGTCGACCTTCTGGACATCGAGGCGCCCTTCAGCGTCTCCAAAGACACGTTGCAGGTGATCGACGGACTCATCGTCCACCTCGAACGCGGTCACCCTTGCTCCGGTCCTCAGAAGTGCCAGTGTGAGAGAGCCGGGTCCCGGTCCTATCTCCAGCACATGTGAGTCCGTATCGAGAGGGCTCATACGAGAGGCAATGTCCACCGAACGGGAGATGACTTCGTCATCGATTAGGAAATGCTGTCCGAGCGAACTGTCCGGGCGGATCCTGTCTCGTAGAAGGTCGACTAGAAGACGTGTGTCCAAGTCATCCATTGCTCGACCCCGATTCACATCTCGGAGCGAACCAGCAGGTCGAGCAGACGGGGCGACTGGGTTGCGTCTTCCATCTCCTTGACATAACGCTCTGCGAGCAGTCTAACTGAGTTGATGCCGCAAGCCTCGTCGATCTCCTCGAAGTTGCTCCAACCAGCAATCCCACGAATCTGGACCATCTGCAACGCCTTCGCGTTGCCAATTCCGGGCAGCAACTGGAATGCGTGCATCTTTAGTGAGAGGTTGTTGGCACGGTTGTAGAAGCCCAAATGTTTCTCGGAATCCTCTGAGATTACTCCCATAGTCGCCTTGGTCAACTCACCGTTGGCAGACGGCGAGAGGTCACGGTGTCTAACCTCGGACAGTGGTCCGAGGTTATCGGAGTCTACTTCTATCTTAGAGCCGCTTGACATATCTCCTTGGTCGTTGACCCTCGCTCGTACCAGATGCATGGAGGGTTCGCTCAGGCAGTGTACCTCATGTCCAAACGGCCGCCTCTCCTGAATGTCTAGTATCCTGAGGTGAGTCTCGGAGTCGAACGGTTCGGGACCATCCTCCTCTGGCTCACCCTGGTCTCCAGGTTGCATATCCCTCGAATTGTACAGAACGGTTACCCCCCTTGAATGGAATTGTTGCAGAAAATCTCCCAGAATGACGGGGTTCAGAGTACATGCTGACGGATGATGTTGACGATTTCCTCAATCTCTGTTGTGTCCATCGCAATCCTCTTGCTTGCGATGATTACCCTGACATCCGCTACAGCCATGGGATTGAGTTCGGCCAACTTGGCACAAATCTCGGGGTGAGCGGAGAGTTTCTCATTCTCCATGAGAGTATCACACAGAGTTTCGAATACCTCGGGATCTGTCTTGATTCCCCCGCGGTTCGCGCTGGCCGCCCATTCAGCGTGACCGAGTGCCATTTGCTGCTCGTAGGACAGTTCGCCTCGGCGCTCGTTTGCCTCTAGAAGCAGGTCACGGACGGAGGCGAAGTCGATGTAATCTCGCTCTGCCATCTGAATCACTCACTCTATTGGCCTGAGGTGTTCGGGGCGGGCCACGACCGTCTTTTGCATGTTGCCGTCGGAGATAGTGACGATGTACGCTCGTCCCTGTATTCCTGAGATGACTCCGGTCTTGCCTTGGAAGCGGCGGTGGGGCATGCCCTTCTGCTGAGCTCCGTCAAGAACGATTGCAACGCTGTCACCCTCGGAGTAGGGGTGCATCACTCGGTTGATGAAAACACGGCTGCGCTCGGCCTTCTTCTTCTTGAGAATACTACGAGTGCCTTGGCGTGTGCCGTGGGTCCTAGTTGCCATATTTTCACCACTCGACCGTAGGTCGCGGAGCGTTCGACCTGCCGATTCTTCTTAAGGGCTCGGATTCGGTTCGGCGCTCAGTCAGCGTGAATCCCCTCGACGTCGAGCCAAATAACCTCGCAGTCCCTCTTAAGCACGCCACTCACTGATGGGATGGTCCTGCCCTCATCTGAGTGGATCAGTTCCTTAATGTAGGTCCCGGCCTCGCAGCGCAATGTCATCTGGACCTCGTCTCCATCGACGGATATGTCGCTGATGGAGACCACCTTCCTCTTGCGAATCTTCGCTGCTCTGCGGTGTGAGACCCGTTTCGGAGTCTTCTGCTCCAACACGGCTCCAGAGAGGCTGGAGACGGACTCAATGACGGTGTCCTCATCGGGGATGTCGTCGACCTTGAATCGGATGGTGTATGACTTCTCGGAGCGGGTTTCCTTGACTTTGCTCACATCGCTCCGCTTGGACCATCTCAGTGAGTCAATCTCGACCTTGCCGTCGGCGTTCTCATTGACTTTCGAGACTAGTTCCTCGAGTTCGATCTCGCGTATCTTTGGATTCTTGATCTCGAGGATGAAGGGGCGACCTGTTCCGAGGCACCTGACATCGATGTCCTCGCGGCCCATACCGTGGAAGGAGGTGTCCTCGGCATCGAGGGCGATGCGGATTGGCTCGCCGATGAGGTCCTGCACCGAGTCGCGGTACTGGAGTCCGGTGCCTTCGCAGGACTCACAGCCATCATCCCTGCCTCTGCAGGCCCTGCAAGGCCAGCGAGTCTGTGGGATCTCACGACTGAGTTTGCGGTACCTGCCGTAGAGGAAGACCGGTCTGACATCGACATCGACCCGGAGGGTCAGACCGTCAACCAGTATCATCAGGTCAGGTATCTCCTTGACGAACTTGACATCGGGCATGTGCGCGGATAAATCGTTCTGGATGGCATCGACGAAGGCCGCCTTTAGGGGTCTTGAAGCGGGCGCTCCGTTCCTGCTGCGAATGCGGTCCTCCTCCTGGATGAGATCCTTGGGCATGTGGATACCGAACTGGATGGAGGCGTGCTCGATTCCCTCGGTGGATTCGACGACTCTGCTGACGATGTTGCCGACATCGTCGAACAGATTCTCACAGAGAGGGCATAGGTCGGGAGTATCGATCTTTGCTAACTCCGTGTCCCTAGCGTGTGCCGCACTGCGAATCTCCTCCCCCCCAGGAGCTCCAGGGGCCTCGGTCCTGCGACCAGCCAGCCTGTGCAGGCAGTGGTCACAGGCTCCTATCTTGATGATGTGTGCGATTCCGAGTGGTGCGGGGCAGGGAGGTGCGTCCCAGTCTATCGAAGCGCCGTTGAGTTCTAGGTCGTCGCCGTCGAACCAAATCTCCTCCTTCTCCTCCTCTTCGGTTTCATCAGCCTCGACGACGACTTCGGCGGAAGCATATCCAGCACTGGCGTAAAGTTGCCACTCGTCGTCCTCATCGAGCTCCTGCTCGCCTGCCTCAGGGCTGTCCCGTTCCATCGGATCACCACCGAAGCCATGGGGGGCACCCGTGTCTTCGATGAATGCGCGACCAAAGGCTCACCTTTGACCCCTTCGGGCTCGAAATTGGTTGTTCAGAGAGACTTTCCAAGCTCCTCGGCAACGCTTCTTAGATGAGTGAAGGAGTGTATGCCGCTGGAGCATCCACTCGGCCAATCGAACCTGATTCCATAACGACCCACCGGCTCGGCCATCGGTTTCTCCACTCGTAGCCTAGCGACTTCCTCCTCGAATTCTAACTGCCTCTGCTCGTTCTCTTGCCGGGGCTTGCACTTGGCACACTGACAGCGGCAGCGTATCGACAGGTAGCTGACTCTGAATGCGGCTCCGTCGGCAAATCGGAGGANGCAATCCTCGTCACCACGCTCCAAGTCGGTCAGAGTGTCGCTCGTCATGCTGCCTCCATCACAAGGGGGTTCTGAATCCTAGTGCACGTACAACGCACCACCCAACNAGGCTTTCNAAAATAGCAAACGCTCCACCGCCTGCGATTCCTAGAGGAATCAACCATGGAATCCCCCAGTCGATTTCTGCAAAGTAGAAGGCTGTCGCCAAAACGAATCCAGCTACAAGACCTCTGATTCCGAGTTTGAGGCGGACTGCTTTGCCTCTGGCATCGATGTTGCATTCGAATAGAGCCATACCTACTCCTCGTTGGAAATGTTCGCATTGATTTGCTGAAGGATATCCCTAATCTCGACTAGGACATCGTTGGACTGCGAGGTTTGTCCGCTCGATGAGGTGCTGTCGGACAGCGAATCTCGCTGCTCTAGGACGCGGTCGCGGAAACTGGGGCCGTCCTTGACTCCAGTGAGAATGAATGGTGCAGAGCCCGCCGTCTCGAAATGCATTCTGACTACTCCGAAAGCGTTCAGGATTGGGCCCTCATGTATGGACACATCAGTGAGTTTGTCCAATGGGATGTTTTGCTGCTTCTTGAACAGCCATCCCATGCGCATGTTGATTGAGCGGTCGGTCAAGGCGCAAGATAGGTTTTGGAATTGCTTATTGTGCACTGGAATTCCTATCACGATCCACAGAATCGCTAACGGGATTCCGATAACGGTCACTGCAAGCCCAAACATTGCACCAAGCCACCAATAAATTTTCACTTTCGGATCAAATTCCACAGAAAATATGTGGCCGCTGTCAGCGTATCCGGGTTCCATCATGAAACTTCGAATCTAAATCATGTCAAGAACCTAATGGGCTTCAAGAATGCTCAGAAACTAGTGATTTGCGATGAAGAAGGCCCAATACTGCGGGTGTGAGAACCATGCTGGCAATCAGGGAGAGGCCGATCATGATGGCGCAGAACAGCCCGAAGGTGGAGAAGAACCCCATCTTGGACTGGTTGATCACCATGAATCCGGCGATGTCCGAGACTGCGGAGCCGAAGAGCGCGAGGCCCGAGGCGCTACCCACGGCAGCCAGTGA
>JGI24815J26687_1000276_pt1 | contig 12300 bp, 7 predicted proteins | sample METZYME_3_150m_FD_26687 | JGI IMG/M metagenome (IMG submission 26687) | reverse complement strand
ACCGCACGATTTAAGCCAATCGCTCCCTGACCGCCTCCTGTGATAAGAATGAGCGGGAGTTCCGGATGAAGACCAAAACGCTCATTTGCAAGTTTTGCATTTGCGGAAAAAATTTCCTGACGTACGACAGGGCCAATTGTCTGTTTCAAAGCAATTGAGGGAAATTGATTTGCGGTTTGCTCAAAATAAGCAACGAGTGCCTTGCTGACTGGAGCCATTAAACGGTTGGCAAGTCCGGGGCGCACATCCATTTGCAGGATTACATGCGGAATTCTTAAGATCCAAGCGGCGTAAGCTATAGGGACGCTCACAAAACTTCCTGCCGATACAATAACTTGCGGTCGGAAAATCAGCAAAAGCACCAAACCCATTATTCCTCCACCTATAATAAACAAAGGATCGATGAAATTATGCCAACTCCAGTAACGTCTCAGTTTGCCGGATGGAATTGCAACAAACGGGATTTCCGTTTGTTCTACCATTTTACGTTCCGGCCCGTTTTTGCTGCCGAGAAACAGAAAGTGAGAGTCTGGTTTTTGTTGACCTATTTCTTCTGCTAAAGCCAGCAAAGGTAAAGTAGGACCTCCCGATCCTCCGCCTGTGAATAAAACTCTAACAGGTTTTTCACTCATTATTTAAAACTCATTTTCAGTCATTTGAAGTTCCGTGAATCAACGAGCAATTGTGCCTTCTTCAATTCGGTCTGCAGAATGTCGCTGACACCCACAGCATCATTGCAAAAAATCCATTCTACTCCACGGTTTATTTCACGAAATAGATTGTTCTTTGACTTAGGATAGCCAACACCTATTTTTTGTCCACAATCTAGGTGTTGTTTTACAATCTTTTTATGAAGCAGGAGATAATGTCCGCCTAGACCGGCATATTTTTCATTCAAGGAGATTTTGCTCAAGGTTTTTGCGTTAAAATCCGCTACCGGAATTTTTGCTGAAGTGTCGACAAATTTAACCAGCACAAGCATTTCCGGATCAAGAGACAACAAGTGAAAATCTTCCCGAGGTTTCAGAGGAGCGAAAAGCTCTTTGAGAATCATGTTCTGCTTTTCCGGTTGAGGGTAATGTTCTTCTTTGGCCTCCACCATCAAGTGCAGTTTCCCCCCGTAACGCAGAAGTACTTCTTCCAATGTGGGCACCAGTGGACAGTGCTGCTTTAGTTCTGCTAATGTTGTTTCAGCAATCCGGAGATTTGAACCGAACAATCTCTGTAAATCCGGATCATGAGCAACTACTGGGTGTAAATCTTTTGTCCAGCGAAAATCCAGTTCAATCCCCCAGATACCTGCTGTTTCGAGTGCATGATCAAATGCGGATAAAGTATTCTCGAACACAGTGATATTGTCATGTTGTCCACGGTGAGAAATGATTTTGCACTTACCCAGATTCTCCAAAGTAGGAACTTGCTGCGGAACAATTGCAAAGATCGAATCACAGATCTGCATCAAACGGGATTCCAGCCAGGACGGTAGTTCCATAATATTTAGGGAATTATGGTTTAAATAAAATTATCTGTCAACAAGGGTTTTTAACAAACTAAGCTTCTTGAGAGGGTTCTTCCCATATCTGCTTTACAAATTTAAGCGGTCGCAATTTTTCGACAATTTTGTGGAAAACAGGCCAGGTTACAGATTCAAGTTTGATACGTATATCTGCATCATTTTTATTTTTTTCCGCAGATTCGGAATAGATAATAGCAACACCTGCATCTTTTATTATTTTTGTTACCTGAAAAAGAATCCCTGTACCATCAATGACATGTAAATGAATGATGTGTGATCGGGATATTTTTTTTGAGATTTTCCATGAAACATCAATAGGGATTATTTTGGACTGAGCCAGCTTTATGTTGTTAATTTTATTCGGACAGTCTGCGAGGTGAATTTCAATTTCCTTGTCATCATGAATGAAGCCTGAAATTTTATCACCGGGAATAGGGAAACAGCAACTTGCGAGTTTGATTAATGGGTTTTGCACATCATCGATCAAAAATACATTTTTATCTCCTCCAAATATATTCCCCCAAAATTCAGGGCTTATCATTTCCTTCAAACGACCGGTACTCTCAAAATGAAGTAATTTGTACTTTCTAAGAAACGGTTGCAAAGGCCGTTTTTGCAAACCGATTTCCTGAAAAAATTTATTGGCAGATAATTTTTCTGCTTTCAGTGCAGACTTAACCGGCGAAGATTTAATCCACTTTTCTACACTCAGTTCTTCACCTTTTTCTCTTAATTTCCGCTCCAGCAGTACACGTCCGGAATTTCTGGCGTTTATTACTTTTTGCTGTTCTACTGCTCTTTTTATTTGGGAACGGCTTTTTGCTGTTTTGACCTGTTTAAGCCATTCTTCTTTCGGATGAACGCCCGGGTCAGTGATAATTTGCAGAGCTTCTCCTGTAAACAACTGCCGTTCCCTCGGACCCTTTTTTTAGTTGTATCTACCGAAGAAGGATTTACCAGAGCACCGATGCAGTGGTTGCCAAGTTCCGTGTGTATACCATAAGCAAAATCCAGTACAGTTGCCCCTTGTGGAAAAACAAGCATGTCTCCTTTGGGACTGTAAACTTGTACTTGATCAGACTGTACATAGCTCATGACATCGAGCATACGAACGTCTTTGTCACCTGTCATCTGATCAAGCTGGCTGAGATAGATACGATAATAGTCTGCAAGTTCGGTTGGGCTTCCACTCCAATGTGCCATGATTCCATACTGATTCTTTGTCAGCATTTCTTCAGAGACAATTTCGATGAAGGTTTGCTCACCTTCAATTCTTAACTCAGTCTGAATTCCTTCATAACCATTCCAGAGAGGATTGCTGATATAATCTCTAATTTTCAGAGGGATAACAGAATAATTTGTATGAATTATGCCGAGTGCCTGAAAACAATCTAAGCTTTTTTTAACTACAATCCTGAAACCTTCCAAGATATGATCGATCGGGCCACTTTCCAGAATACGGGAGGCAGGATGAACATAAAGCGGTTCAACATTATGAAAAGCTAAATTTTGTTTTTCTAAATTATTTTGTAAAGATTCTTGCATGGCCTTAATCGTTGAAATGCGGTCTTTTTTCAATTCATCGATTTCAAGCAATGTTTTCTGATATCTCTTTGGATAAAGTAATTTAAAACAAAGCTCGGTGTGTTCTTGACATATTTGAGTTAATCCCAGTCGTTCCGCAANCGGTACATAGATNTTAAGCGTTTCCAGGCTGATCCGCCGTTGTTTATCACGNGGCATGGCGTCCATGTCTCTCATGTTGTCGAGCCGGTCAAAGAGTTTGATAAACANTGCACGNACATCCTGCACCATCGTTTTCAACATCCGCTGATATGTTGCGTCTAAATTATCCGCNCTTAAATTTTTAGGACTTTCGGGTTTTTTAATTTTAGTTAATCCGGTGACTATATCTGCATACCATGAGCCATAACGCTCGTGGATATCGTCGTGAATTATGGAAGTATCTTCAATGATATCATGGAGAAGAGAAGCAACGACTGTAGGAGCATCCAGTCCTGCTCTGCAGATATAACTTGCAACACGCAGCGGATGAATGATGAACGGTTGACCGGATTTACGCTTCTGGTTTTCATGGTAATGCCGGATGTCTGAGATGGCTTGGTCGAGCAGTTCCGAATCTTTGCGGGTACCATATTCCTGCACATAGCTGCGGATTTGCTGATCCAAATCCGTAATCAGAGCTTTGTCACTTACTGAAATATTAGTTTGTTCGTTACTCGACATTTTCTTTTTAAGACTTTAATTTATTGTGGTTGAAAGCTTCTTGCCTGCTCATTACCGCTGCAGTAACGCAATGTGGACTCCCTGCGGACAGGTTTCCAGCCGACTTCAAAAGACTGTCCCCACAAAGATTCCCTGATTTCCCGGAAGAGCTCAAAACTCTTCGGGTCAACCCAGAAAAAAAAATAGTTTTCTTCCGGAGGATATTTTTTCATCAAACTTTGCAGCAACCCATCGTGCTGAGAAAGTTGATGCCACCATTGACCTGATCCAGGCGAAGGTAAGAATTCCAGACAGTGGGCGTGTCCGCTGCCGGTTGTGAGTTTAATTGAGTATTGAATAAGACTGATTTGTTTTGGTAAAGCTTCCTTGCCTGAAAGGTACTTTTTTAAATTTTGATAAACTAATGCGCGGTCCAGATATAATATGCGGTCATCCCTCAGTAAAAATAAAAGATTGTTTTTTTGAGAAGCATGCGACCATGGGATCTTAATTTTTTCAATAATTTCAAATGATTGATCTTCCTTAGTTGCTTGGTCACTTTTTTCTATGAGTGAGAACATTGCCATGAAAACCGCCAGAATAACCAGGATCCCTACATTGTTCGAGACAATGTCAACCAGAGAGTCCAAGTTTAACAAACCTGGCAAATCACCTAAATATCCCCTTTTTTTGCGCATTAATTATCATCTTGCTTGGATTCTTCTTTTTTCTTACTTTGGTTGAAGGCTTCTCGAGCTTCTGCTTTCTCTTTTTCATGGAGAGAATGTTGATATTTTACAAACCAGTCAGATACTTTCTCCGCTAAATCCGGACGTTTGATACGGACACAGAGATCCACCAGTTTTTTTAAGGTGCTGTTTTGCGGATCAAGCTTGATGGCTTCTTCATAATAACGGACTGCACTTTTGTATTTACCGTTTTTTTCTGCTTCTTCCGCAAGGCTAATTTTTGCCTGAACTTCTACTTGAATCTCTTTATTTTGATAACTTTTCAGCATCTGCTCCAATTCAAAAGCTCTATTTTCATTTTCCAGCAAATGATTGAGATTGATAGCCTTTTGCAGTAGTTTTTTGCTGACTGCAATGTTGAGTGCTTTGTCAATTACCACCACAGCATTTTTTGGATCGTTCTTCTTAAGGTAATTTTCCGCAGCAGTCAAATATGCAGTATGTACAGTTTTGATTCCTTCGCGCGCTTCTTTATTCTGACGGTTTATACGTAAAATACGTCTATACAATTCAAAAGCTTCATCCCAGAAATTATTGTCTGCATTCAGCTTGGCGATACGAATTAGCAATTCCTGAGATGTGATTTCAGGGACAAGCGGTTCATAAATCTCAAGAGCTTTTTTAGTACGGTTTTCTTCAAAAAATTTATCTGCATCTTGTAGACAGGTATCAATATTATAGTTGCCCTGAGATCGTTCAAGAAGTTTGAAAGTAGTAAAAAAACTGACACGGGACTTTTGAATCATTCCTTTACGCTTATAAAGGAGCCCCAGGTTCACAGTGCTGTAGCGGTGATTTGGATTGCGGACGAGAATGCTTTGGAATGTTTTAATAGCATTGTCGATATCGCCTTCAATTGAAATTGCAAGTACTAGGAAACAACGCAAATCCACATTATTTTTTTCCCGCATCAGCAAACGTTTGAACACGTTCTTAGCTATTTCCCCTTCCATTGTTTGCAGACAATGGATGCCTAATCTGAAACAGGCTTTACTCTCTTCTTCACTTTCCGCCTCTAAATTGGAAATGATGTAATTAAAAGTCTGCTCTGAATCAATGCTGTTTCCCTCTGCTTCAATTTCTTTTTCGTCTGCCTTCTTGTCCGATTTTTCACTGGTATTTGTGTCTTCTTTAACATTTTTATCTGAAGACACTTTTGTGCCCTCTTTAATTTCATTTCCCTCTTTTACATCCTCAGTCTGCTGTTCTCTTTCTTCATCTGCATCCAGCGTAAAATGCTGTTGCATTTCAACTAAATTTTCCAGTCCGTCTTGAATGTCAGGAAGGACGAAGTCTGTCATTTTTTCAAATTCAGCAATTGCAGAAACAGCATTGCCGTCAGCAATTTCAATTTTTGCGTTTGTTGCAGCAAGATTATAGATAGCGTTTTTAAAATCAGGATCATGCTTCAGGCAAAGCTTGTACATGTTTTTTGCCTGATTCCAATTATGTTTTTTGCGATATGTGTTACCCAGCAGATTGGCCAATTCCACATTTTTAGGATCCGTTTTCAAGACATTAACACCTAAACTTATTATACCGTCAGGATTACCACCACCCTGCATTTCTTGGAACAGTTTAGTAACAGTTTCTGCAGCAAGTTTTGGGTCAAGCTCCAACGCTTTGTTAAACTCAACTGCCGCCCAGTCGTAAAAGTTTTTTTCTAGTAAACTTTTACCGCGTTCAAGAATTGAATTTAACTCTTTTTTTGGATCGTCCGTGCTGAAAAATTTTTCAAGTATTTTCATGGATCTACTGGTATCAGGCTATTCATGTAACTTGGACTGATGAATCTTTGGTTGTGCTTACAAGTTCAAGCATCATCATAACCGATGGTGATCTTATTGTAAATTCGAGTTTTAAGAAAAAGGTCATCTTAAACAATGATTTGATCATTTTGAAAAAAGTAGTAAATTAGGGAGTCAGGAATATTTTTTGGTGTTTTTGTTCCGGATATTAAATTGCAGATAAAATCATCAATTGTCAGAAAAGACTTGCTAAAATCACGCCGGATGTGGCATCTATTGTGCAGAATATTGTGCAGAAAATTTTTAATCTGATGATTTCTGAGGTATTTTTCCTTTTGGGTACGGTACTTTAAAGCTAAAATNAAACTGTATCAAGTAAATTGAAACATCAAAACTGAGGAATAATGGCAGAAATATCTGATGATTATGAAATCAAACTGTCCGCAGAAGACAGTCCGGGCGACATTTTAAATGATCTAGGAGATATAGAGTTGCTTGAAGAAGAACACAGTGGAGATGAGTCATTAGCAGGGTTGGATGATGCAGATTTGGATGATGCAGATTTGGATGATGTCCTCTCTGAATCTGTTGATTTGGATGACGCTTCAGATGAAGGTGAGATAGACCTGGGAATGGATGAGATTGGTGATCTTGTTGAAGATTTAAAGTTGGATGTGGCTGGAGATGATATAGATGCATCAGTTGAAGGAGAAGCGGATATGGTTTTTGATGAGGAAGAAACAGAAGATGACAGTAATGATTCAGTAGAAAGTTTGCTCGATGAACTTGGAGATGACGATAGCGGAGAGCTTAGTCTAGCCGCTGATTCAGCTGGGGAAGAAGGATTTGTTGATCTAGAAGAAGTTAATGAAACTGCCGTAGAAGAAAGTTCAGAGACAGACGCAGAAAAAGTTTCTGCTGAAACGGAATCCACAGAAAAAGTTGAAGGAAGTTCCGGTAATGACTCAGGAGACTCAGAGTCTTCAGATGTTTTGGATATGTTGCATGATCCTGATATTTCGGATGATACTGCCGATGAAGATACTGAAGATATGGAACTTGGCATGGATACTCTTGACGATACCAAGGATGACGACTTAACTGATCTAGGGCTTGATGATACGGAGACGGTGGAATCCGGCGACGAAGATGTTGCTGTTGAAGATGTTGTTGATGAATCTGATGAAGTAGATGTTACGGATGAAACAACAGAAGATGAAATAACAGATCTTGGGATTGATGATGTCGAGACTTCGGAATCCGGCGACGAAGATGTTGTTGATGAAGTGGATGTTACGGATGAAACAACAGAAGATGAAATAACAAATCTTGGGGTTGATGATGTCAAGAGTGCGGAATCCGGCGGCGAAGATGTTGTTGATGAATCTGATGAAGTGGATGTTACGGATGAAACAACAGAGGATGAAATAATGGATCTTGGGATTGATGATGTTGAGACTGCTGAGGCAGAACCTGAGGCGGATGAGTCTGCAACAGAAACAACTGAGGTAGAACCTGAAGCGGAGGAAATTCCGGCATTGGAAACAACATCAGATACTCAAGGAGAGCTTGAGGAATTAAGTGAGGAGAAAGAAGAAATTGAAATTGAAGAACCAGAAATGGAAGTTCAAGAAACACCTGCAATTGATATAGTGGAGATTGTAATGCCAATTGAATCAGATGCAGCAGAGACAATAGCAGCCCCTTTAGGCTCAGACATGCTGTTAAATTTCAACCATGAAGTGGTGGTCGAAATAGCAAGGACAAGTCTTACCGGCGAAGAAATCACACAGATCACTTACGGCAGCATTATTGAACTTGATAAAGTTGCAGGCGAACCGGTGAATTTGGTCCTCGACGGTAAAACAATTGCTCTTGGGGAAGTAGTACAAATTAACAATGAAAAACTGGGCATACGCATTGTAGGCGTTATTCAGGACTAATTGAAATTATGCTTCACCAAACAGACATCCCCGTAAAACCTTATGAGCTGGCCGAAGCTCAATTTAATACAGGGCGATTCCACATAATGGACATTGTCTTTCGCAGGTGGGCAGCTCTCTTGCAGGAGACGCTTTACGCGAAGATGGGCATGATGTTAGAAGTATCCACTGAAAATGTGGTACAGCTGCGTTTTGAAAAATTTTTAGATTCTGTTAAGAAACAGCCAATCTATATTTTTGAAACTCTCAACCATAGTCGTGGTCTTTTACTTGTGGATAAGTCTTTTTTTGATTTGGCACTTAATGGTAAAGCAGAGCCGACTGAAGATAGTTTGTCACTGATTCAGATGATGAAAGAAAACCAGCAGAAGCTGCTTAAACTGATAAGTACTATGATTGATGATTTTGAAAAAAGCTGGCTCAATATTGCTGCGGTTGAACTAAAACTGAATCGTGTTACCATCTATCCTAGCCGGGCAAATGTGATGTTGCCATATGAATATTGTTTGGCAGGACGTGTTCAGCTTAGTCTTAACGGTATTCAAACAAGTATCCAGTTATGCCTTCCGTATGCTGCTCTTGAGTCTGTGCTTAGACCGTTTGAAAACAAAAAGCTTCTTGAACCTGAATCTATGGTGTATTACTTTCCTCAAGTGAAAGAACATTTCAAGGATTTACTGGAAAAGACGGAATATTCGGTTGTTGCTGAACTTGGCAAAGCGGATTTAAGAGCAGCTAAAGGNAAGCTGGAAAAAGGGCAGGTGCTGCCTTTGTTGAATAAAGACGCCCTTGTTACAATTCGGATAAACGGAACTCCCNCATTAAAAGGTTCTTCTGGNGAATCCTCAGGTCACTATTCAGTTCAGGTGATACGAGGAACTGAGGACAAAAAACCCTCAGCAATACAACAAAAAAGAGAATTCAAACAAGTANCGTGGCCGACTCAGTAAGTATCGTTTTNTAAAACTGCTGCAAGCCATTTGTCCGGGTTCTCTCCGCATTCNCGGAAGAGCTCCAAAGTCNCATCTGCAGGAGTAAGACTCTCTTTCGTGTACTGCTCAAAATAAGGCAATAGCCAATTCTCCTCTGCTGATCCAAGTCCCTCTAAGGCTTTTTCTACAATTAATCTTCCGGTCTTTGCAAAGTTTGTTCGATTGACTTCAGCATGTAGAGCATCCTTTGCCACAGCTTTTTTATAAATCTTAAANTCTTCCTTAGGCATATCCATCAGAATGGACTGTACGGAGGCGAAAGCAGTTTCATTATAAAGTAATGNACCAATCAATGCCGGAATCGCGAGTGAATNTTGCGGAGCCACGCTGTCAATAACCCNCACTTCCAGAATGTTTTTTATTCTGATGTCCGGNAAAAGCATCCCNAGGTGTTCTTCCCAGTCATCCATGTTCATTATTAAATCCGGATGCTTACCGTCTAACAACTGCTGAAAGCTCCAAGCGGTCGTCAGTANANCTTCTCCATCACGCTTCAAATGATAAGGCCCCGTCTTTAAGGCCCATTCTACGTAGTNCTCCAGACGAAAATCAGCACTTAAAAAAGCTTCCGGTAGTCCGGAACGTGAATTATCGGTATGCTCCCAAATATGTGAGCGATAAGAAAGATAACCACTGGGGCTGCCTTCAATTAACGGACTGTTGGCAAATATTGCTGTTAAAAAAGGTGAAAGTCGGTTTAGAAAAACAAATTTTCTCTCCATATCTTCTATGGATGCATAATCAATGCTGACCTGTACACCTGTGGAGGCTTTCATCATCCACTGTCCGAGAGAACCTGTATTCAGCATGTGCGGGAACATGATCCGATAACGGTTCTTGGGGAAAAAGGGCAACGCTTCCAAAGAATGCAGTGGCTGGACCCCTTGAAATAAAAGTCTTCCGCCAAAACCTGAAACTGCTTCTTCCAGCAGCTTTAAGAATGACTGCAGAGAGTTTTGTGCTTCTAAAAGAGAATTTCTAGGTGCATCTGAAAGTTCAATTTGACCCCCTGGTTCAATCGTGATTTTTGAACCGGACGGACTCGTAAGTGCCAGAAGCATGTCTTTTTCAAAAACTTTTTCGAGCGGATCAGCAGAGTCTTTTGTAAGTTCTACTAAATTTTCTAAAACACTAAAAACCCCTGAATCACCATCAACAGGTAAAGGACGGAAGCCACCTTCAGGATTATCTTCGTCAGGAATAAAAACGAAATTTTCGTACTCCATTCCGATCAATTGTTTGTCGGGCGTACCGGAATCTTTACGGCAATAGCCTAGAAANAGAGATTTAAGGTCGTTATGAGTCATGTTTGTATTGTTGCTNAGGCGGAATGGTATAAAAGTATTGAAAGCAGCTATAAGGAAATTATTAAAGGAGTCCGTTAATCATGCNTTTACTGATGGAGGCGATCCAACTGAANGCACTGAAACCTGGTAAAAACATACTAAGCACGACCAAACCAATTAAGGCCTGTGAGCCATAGCGGTAATTCCAATGCTGAAATCTTAATTTTAAGTTAACTGGTAAAAAATGAGGAAATACTGAATTTCCATCAAGTGGTCCAAGCGGGATTAGGTTGAACAGACAAAGATTAAAATTGATGAAAATAAACAAGTATAAAAGTTCCAGCATTGGAACTCCTGCAAGTGTTGATAAATTGTTTTTTGCTAAAAAACTAAATAAAAATGCTGCTCCTACACCCAATACTAAATTCATCAAAGGTCCTGCGGAAGCAACGTAAAAATCTGCATTACGTACACGGTAGTTATTTGGATAACTGGAACAGGCTTGGCATAGCCAAATCCTGCAGCTAAGACCATTAAACTACCGAACAAGTCCAAATGCACAAATGGATTGAGGGACATTCTACCTGCGTTTTTTGCCGTGTCGTCTCCACAAAGATGGGCTACATACGCGTGACCGAACTCATGGAAGGTTAAAGCAAAGATTAAGCTGAAAATCAGAATGACCAATACTTGCGGCGGAAGACTAAACAACACTGTAGATTTTATCAGTAGAAATGAGTTATTGGTGATGTATGTTTTTTAATGTAATAGTATATTCTATCAGAAAGTTGAAGTTCTCCAAAAGACAAAACTTCAGCCTCAATTATTTATTCATTTAATCCTCTGTTCTGAATTAGCGGTTAACACGCTAATTATAATAGTCGCAGAATAGTTGATTTTCATATAAAATAAGCTTTATTATTTTTGCTGTTAACGATATTATACATCTATTCTAATATTTATATGTTCGTTAAAAATTATGTAGTCACACAAAACAGACTGGCGAACAAAAACACCCCCGTAAAATCTTGTAAGTGCATCAGGGTAATCTTGGTTTTCAACTCCTCCCTATAAAAAGTTGAATCTTTCATGTACCAGGAAAATCGATGCAGACAAAGGTCGGAAGATGTCTGATAACTGTTAAGGTTGACGGGGGTGATACCTCACTTAATTTCAAGATTCCTCAAATAATTCCCCATAACATAAGTATTTTAATATCTTTTAGAGTTTAAGCCCTGTAGAATCTCAGGCTGTTGTAAGATAGCTTTATTTTCTTTAACTGTTTCTTAAATGGTTCAACCACGATGTATAGTTGCTTTTTTGATGTAGACGGAGTTTTGCTGGACTTTGAAAGAGGGTTCACTAAGACAGTCAAGGATTATTTTAAATTAGAGGTTGCAGAGGATTTTGTTTCAAAGAGTTTCTGGTTTGGAGATTTACTGACGAAGGAACAGGTCATGGAAGGATGGGATTATTTTCTTCACAGTACTGAATTTGAAGAACTGGAACCAATGGTGGATCCGGAACAGTTCAACGCAGCATTCGGGGCATATCCTGTGCATTTTATCACCAACATTCCATTGGATTGTCTTGAGCGAAGAGAAAAAAATCTAAGAAATGCAGGATTCAAATTTGACTCTGCACATTGTGCCGGATTTATAGATTATGACGGATATTCAACACAGACCAAAGCAGAGGTTATTCAGGAACTGCTTCAAGAAGAAAAGACAGTAATGTTTGTGGACGATCATCCTGACAACTGTCTCAACGTCCGGGAATCTTTCCCTGAAGCAGAAATCTGGCTGATGTCACGGCCATTTAATGATGATTTCGATCACCC
>JGI24815J26687_1000274_pt1 | contig 12375 bp, 10 predicted proteins | sample METZYME_3_150m_FD_26687 | JGI IMG/M metagenome (IMG submission 26687) | reverse complement strand
AGGATGCCATCTTGTTCTGAATCAGCTTGGCTAATTAAACATGAAGCCAAGGTTCACGAATTGCATTCATTCTGCAGCATAATGACCCTTTTGAAAAACAATAATCAACACAGAACGATGCTTAAATATATACTATCACTGCTAACCCTGCTCCTTTTTGCAATTCCCGCAGGCGCGGAGACTTTACGTCTCAACAGCGGAGAATCACTGGAAGGAAAAATACGGATCATGGATGAAAAAACTTTGTATATTGAATCAAAGCTAACGGCGCAGGAATTAAAAATTGACCGGGCGGATTTGAGTCTGATAGAGTTTGACACCTCCGGACGCAGTCTGGCACGTAGAATCGGTTTTGGTTTTCATTTTCGTCCTAATGGAAATGAGGAACATCTTTCGGTTAAAAACTGGCTCAGCGAGATTGATTCCGCGGAATTGATGATAGGTTACAGTTCTGGTTCAGTGAGTACTTTCGGTGTCGAATTACGTTATGCGAGAGTTTTCAAGGTTGAAGGTACAAGCGATCTCTTTTATGGCGCAGGTACAGGAATTATTTCCAAAGACAGCACGCGTGGGACCTCATTTAGATTTTTTTCAGGGAGTGAGTTTTTTCCGAGCAACAGTCCAAATTTTGGTGTTTCACTTGAATTTGGTGTGTTGCGTCAACAGGGAGTAGGTGACGATACTCAAGGTTTCTACAATGCAATATCAGCACGTTACTATTTTTAATTGTGGGACAATATGGGCAAAAAAGGCTCAACTTCGTCCAGTCTCTCTTTTGAAGAATCGGATCAGCATGATTCTTTGATGGAACAGATCTTTGACGGAATCAGTGATGTTCCGGACAAAGAACCGGNCTTGGAAATTCCGCTTTCCAAATCTTCTTNNAAAAAAAANCAATCATCATCNAAAACTNTTCCGAGACCTGACCAGGAGTTGGACCTGCACGGTAAAACGCGTGAAGAAGCAATCATGATGGTGCAGAATTTTGTAATGACGTGTCATGCAAATCAATTNCGTACCGGCTTGATCATCACCGGAAAAGGCCGCAATTCNGGAAATCAGGGACCTGTACTAAAAAAAGAAGTTACGCATTGGCTTGAGCGTAACGGTAAACCTTACCTGCGTGATTTCCATGAAGCACCTCCTCGTTTTGGAGGTTCAGGAGCAATCTGGTTGGATTTTANATAATTCGCAATTAATTGATAACACCAGGAATTGCAAGTGTGAAGCATGGAATAGTTACTTCAAATTCTTCACCGTCTGTGGTTGTCATTTGATAAGATCCCTGCATCGTTCCCACAGGTGATTTTAGATGAGAACCGCTGGTGTATTCATATTCCTGATCCGGTTCCAAAACAGGCTGATCACCAACCACACCTTCGCCGCGTACCTCGTTTGTCTCACCGTTGCTGTCTGTGATAATCCAGTGTCGCCGTAAAAGTTGTACTGTCCGCTGGCTCAAGTTTTTCAAGCGTATACGATAAGCAAAGACATAGTGATCTTCTTCAGGCAAAGAATGAGTTTCCAGGTAAAATGCCTCAACCTGTACCTGAACTCCTTCGGTGATTGCTTCTTCCATGTCTTCCTTTAAAACTCAATCAGTAAAACTCTATTCAAATTTTTGTTTGAGTTATACCGTAATTTAGGAAAATGGCAAAGAAAAAGTGAATGAAATGCAGAATTGTCTGCATAGCTTGCCCTTCAAACAAACATCTAGTAAAATGTCGATTCCCAAACATTCTACCTGTTTAATTTTTAGCACCTGTTTTTCTCCGTGTAATTTATGAAATTTGTTGATTCAGTAAAAATACATGTGCGTTCCGGAAACGGCGGGGCGGGCTGTACGGCATTCCGGAGGGAAAAATATATTCCGCATGGAGGACCGGATGGAGGAGACGGCGGAAAAGGTGGTGACGTATTTCTGGTAGGTGACCTTGGTAAGAATACCCTGCTTGATCTTTCATTTCAGCAACATCAGCATGCGGAACATGGAGCGAGTGGTAGCGGCAGCGATAAACACGGACGCAACGGTAAAGACCTTCATATTCGTGTTCCGTTGGGGACAGTGGTCAAAGATATTGAAACAGGAGAGATTATTCTGGAGGTGGTTGAAACAAAAGAATACCTGCTTTTTCCTGGTGGACGCGGCGGACGTGGAAACGCTCGCTTCAAAACATCGACGAACCGTGCCCCTGAATATCATCAGCCAGGTGAAGAGGGACATGACTGCTGGGTTCGGTTGGAGCTTAAGTTAATGGCAGATGTCGGTTTAGTTGGTTTTCCAAATGCGGGAAAATCAACACTGATCAGCAGTGTTTCGCAGGCACGTCCCAAAATCGCAGACTATCCCTTCACCACACTTGTCCCGCAACTTGGTGTGGTTAAAATTACGGATCTTGATCCATTTGTGATTGCAGATATTCCGGGAATTATAGCAGGTGCACATGACGGTAGAGGACTGGGTGATCGTTTTTTACGTCACATTGAACGCACGGCAAGTTTACTGCTGTTGCTTGATGTTTCAGGATTTTCCGAAAATCCGCCTGAGGAAGAATACGCAACCTTGATTGAAGAACTTGAACTTTTTTCTCCAAAACTTTTGGAAAAATCGAGGGCAATTGCTCTCACAAAAATGGATAGTGTTGCCGACGATGATGAATTGGATGAATTACAGAAATTTCTTGAAGCTGCAGGCGAAACTGTCTTTCGAGTCTCTTCTGTAAGTAAAAACGGAATCCCGGAATTGCTGCATTATCTCGGCGAAGTGGTGAAGAAGGAGCGTCTCCTAGAAACAGATGCACCGTTGAAAATTGAGGAGGTACCACTTCCCGTTGACTCCATTTGGGACGATTTTAGCTGACAAATACTTTGCCGGAAGCATATACTGTAATTCCGCAGTTGCTGATGTGCGCAAATTTAAAACTTTTGCAAAAGCTTAATGTTAATTTCTCAACTCAAGCTCTGGTAGATAATGAATACAATTAATGAAAAAGTATAGAGAATGGGAAAGAAAAAATCCGTAAAATATGAATTGCGTTATGAAATCGCAAGTGAGAGGAATAAAATTGCCGGTTACACCTTAATTCCAAAAAACAACCATTCTGCTGAGGCACAGCACATGAATGAGCATGAAGCATTTCAGGCAATTCAGCGACATGCGCTTAAGGGGGAGTCCGAAGAAGTAAACAGTCTATTGTTGGAATTTCCGGAATCTAAAAGAGAAGACCTTAAAAACATGCTAATACGGAGTGTTGCAACACACGGTAAAACTCTGGAACTTTAAAAAACTTCTCAAACATTTGAAATTTCCGGAATAAAAAACGTAAGCAACAACAAAGGACATTCTTAATGCAGTTTCCGAATCAAGAAGATCCTGACATCACTCTTTGAGATAATCATCGTAGGATAATTTTCTGGAAATCGCCCGGTGATTCTCTTTAGCAAGTTTTTTCCAAAGTTGATCCTCGCCTGCCTTTTCATCCATCAGTTGTTTGAAAACTTTTAATGCCTGCTGATCTTTTTCCTGCCGCGTGTAAATAGCTCCGATTTGATAGCGTGCCCAAAATACGNGTTCGATTATTTCCTTGTTAGTGTTGTCCGCATAAAGTGAAATTGCACGTTGATAGCTCTTCAGCGCAATCTCATCATTTAGCGCTTTGTTGTGCATATCTGCAGAGAGGAAATGGCTTTTGATAATATANTCAGGTGTGTCCTGATGATCAAGCGGATGATTGTAACTTGAAATCGCTTCCTGAAATGCCTCGCCTGCTTCAACAAAATTTCCGGTTTCTTCCTGTAATTCAGCTAAATCATAATAGAGTTCAGGCACTATTTCCGCTAATAGTGGTTTTTTATTCTGATCATATTTCTGAATGGTCTGCTGGTAAACAAGCAGTGCTCTGGGGTAGGATTTTTGCTGTCTGTATATACGTGCAAGTAGTTGTCGGGCTTCCGCATCATAAGAACTTTTGGGGTACTGTTGCAGGAATTTGGCTGCAGTGTTTCTTGCTTCTGTAAGATCTCCTTTTTCGAGCAACGCCTGTGCTTTTTCAAGTTGTACCAATTCACTGACTGTTCCTCCGGAACGTGTTTCGAGGAAGCGTAAAATATCCAGTGCTTCATCAAAAAATCCCAGTTTACGGTGAGCTACCGCAGTTTGAAAAAGTGTTGTGTCAAAGCGGAAATTGAAAAGATATTTCGCTTTATAATCACTATAGGCACTTACCAGAGCAAGCGTGTCATCCTGACGAAAATAGCTGTCGATCAGTCCTTTGAGATTTTCGTCAATGTTTTCCTGAATTACATTTCTACGTACATACACATTTTGAGGATACTTCTCCATGAAATTTTCCAGGGATTTTATGGCACGCGAGTATGAGCCATAAAGTGTAAGTGTCAGCCCTTTCCGCAGCATTGCTTCTTCTGCCTGTGGAGTTTCCGGATAGAGTCTGGGAATTTCATCATAAACCTTGATTGCCTCAAGGTATTCATCAGTATACGGACGTTTTGCCTGTATATTCGCAATGCGTAATTTGCCCAGCAAAGCAATCTCTCTGGTGTAACTACTGATGGCTTTTTTGTAAGCCTGAATCGCTTCGTCTTCTTTGCCTTCGTCACGCAGGAAATCACCTAAACGTAACGCTACCAATTTCGAAAAATCCGCTTTTGGATATTTTTGCAGCAGGATTCGGAAAATTTCACGTGCAGTCACATAATCCGCATTTTCATAATAAGTCTCTCCCATGTGAAATAAAAGGGTTGGGTCATCTTTGACATATTCCTTGTCCGCATTACGTGCAATGTCAAAAAATTCCCTCGCGGTGATGTAGCGCTCAAGCTGATAATAAGCCTGTGCCATCTTATAATGCGTAACTGCGAAATATTTTGGTTGAGGTGTTGAACGTAAATATTCTTTAAAATTTGTGATGCTGTTTTCCCATTGTCTTTGCTCAATACGGCTCATGCCCTGCCAAAAATTTGCATCGTTGGCCTGTATTGAATTTGGAAAACGCTCCTGCAAAATTTTATAGTAAACAGCAGCCTCATGCTGAAAATTCATCTTTTGATAAGCGCGTCCGATCCGGAAATTCGCGTGAGGCAAAAGGGAAGCCGTCGCAAACTGTTCACCATTCTCCTGAGCAATCTTATCTGCGTCCTGTGTGATGCGGATGGCTGTTTTGTAAGCGTCAATTGCCTGATGATAATTATCACCGATGCGGCGCTCAAGCATGGTGTATATCGTGTCTCCAATGCGGAAGAGCGCTCTGGCGGCTAAAGGATGAAGCGGATCACCAAACTCTTCCAGGGTGTGTGACTTTCCGAGAGCATAAGCTTCCCTGAAATGTTTCACTGCTTCATCATAATTTCTGGTACGAAAAGCGTTTTCACCAAGTTGAAGAATGGGGCTGATTTTTGAACTTCTAATCCGGCTTGCTTTTTTCTCAGCTTCCAACAGCGCAATTTCTTCCGGACTCAGTTTTTCACCTTCTGCTACTGCAACAGCAGCTTTTTTCTTGTATGGAGTCCCGTGAATGTCAAGTTTCCATTGCAAAGGACTTGACACAAAATGTCGCTCCACACTCACCGCGGTTGCTTTGAGTTTTAATTCAATAAAGGTTTGGTTTACATTTGAAGTGAGTGCTGCCAGCTCTAAACGGGATCCTGAATATTGCAGCTTTTCCAGCTCTTTTTTAGCTAAAGTATTAGGCAGTCGGATTGTCAACTGTGTTTGTCGACTGTCTTCCAGTAAAAAAATCCGGGGTGGTTGTTTATCTTCCGGAACAGCACCCGTTGTTGGAATCCGGGATGGTTTACTGAAACTGAAAGTTAAACGGGTAAAATTTGCGTTGCCGGAGTCAAAATCAACTGCAGAAAGCTCATACACAGAGTCTTCTGGAGGATCAGGCAAAGGTTGAAGTTGGAATGCAGGGCGGAAATCAATTTGTACTCCATGCTGCTTGCCAAGTGAACTGACGGAATAACTTAAATCTTTTTGCAGTAATTTGAACTGTGCCCAACTGTCACTGTCAATTGCTGAAAAACGGATTCCTGCCAGTTGCGAGTCATTAAAAAGGCGTTCCTGACGCCCGTCTGCAAAAACAGCACGTGCATTTTTGAACTTTATCACCAGAGTTCTGGCTGCAAGGTTCTCAGTTATTTCGTAATCGGGAGCTTTGCTGGTGAGTAGACGTACGCTGATTTGCTTACCGCGGCGCAACAACTCAACATTGTTAATTAAGACAGGACTGGAAGGCTCGGTCGTTTGCGCCGGTGCGCTGACAGCAGTCAGGATGCTGAAGGTCAGCAGAACAAACAAATTCCGGAGCAACCTCATACAGGCAAGACCAGTTTCATGGTTCGAGGTTAAAGCAACAAGTTCAGAAAATTAGCTTTCTGCACTTGAAGCTTGAACCGGATTTATATTTTATTCGTAGAATGATTTGAGTAATTTTGAACGAGTAGGATGTCGTAATTTTCTCAGTGCTTTTGCTTCAATTTGACGAATACGTTCCCGTGTTACTTCAAAATCCTGGCCAACTTCTTCCAGTGTATGATCCTTTGCAGAGTCAATACCAAAACGGAGACGTAATACATTTTCTTCACGTTTTGTGAGAGTTTTCAAGGCATCCCTTGTTTTTTCACCCATGTTTGAAGAAACGGTTGCATCACCTGGGTCGGTTGCTTGTTCGTCCGCAATAAAGTCCTTGAGCTGCGAATCTTCATCGTCACCAATTGGTGTGTCAAGAGAGATCGGTTCCTTGGCGATTTTCAACACCTTGCGTACTTTGTAAAGCGGCATTCCAAGATCTTCCGACAACTCATCTGCGGTTGGTTCACGTCCGAGTTCCTGCACCTTTGCCCTGGAAATTCTGGAAAGCTTATTGATCGTTTCAATCATATGCACAGGTATACGTATAGTCCGCGCCTGATCAGCAATTGCGCGTGTAATCGACTGACGGATCCACCATGTTGCATAAGTTGAAAATTTATAACCCCGACGATATTCAAACTTATCTACTGCTTTCATCAAGCCAATATTGCCTTCCTGAATCAGATCTAGAAATTGTAATCCGCGGTTTGTGTATTTTTTCGCAATACTGATCACTAAACGCAAATTCGCCTCTACAAGCTGACTCTTTGCAGACTTAACTCTGCGTTCAACATGTTTAAGATTATTAACCTCGCCTTCGAATTCCTCCAGAGAGAGGGTAGTCCAATCGATCATTGTGGCGATGCTTTTACGGTTCAGTTCTATCTTTTCATAGAAGCGGTTAGCGATGCTCATGCGGTGACCAGTCTTTTCAGCAATTTGTTTACGGATTTTTTCTTTCTCTTTTTTGTTCGAGACGGCCCGTAGTTTTTTGAACATTTTATCCATTTCTTCAGCTGACATGTTCAAACTTTTTACATTTGCATGCATTTTACGGAAAGTCAGGTCGATTTTTTCCTTGTGATTGAACATCTCATCACACATCAACTCAATTTGGCGCGAGTTAAAATTTATGTTACGGATTGCATCTTTATAGATAGTTTCGTTTTTTTCCAGACGCTTTACTTCTGCGGGTTTTAACTTTCTGCCTGCCTCAAGATCACGGATCTTCCTCACTGTTGCATAGTGTTTCCAAACTTCATCAAGTTGAGCAATTACCTGATTGGTCGCTTTGTCTTCATCTTCAATAACATTGTCATCTTCATCCAATCCGGAAACAACATGCCGTGCTTTAATTTTTTGGCTTTTGAGATGTCTGGCAAGATTTTGTAGGTACAGCAATATCAGATTTGAATCAGAGAATATTTCAATTAACTCGAGGTTGCCGCTTTCAATTTTTTTAGCAACGTCTACTTCACCGTCACGAGTCAGTAACTGGATACTGCCCATTTCGCGTAAATACATACGCACGGGGTCATCTGTAGAATTATCAACTCCAGGGTCAAGATCCAACCCTTGTGTATCAAAATCAACTTCTGGACCGGAATCTACATTATCCTGACCGAGTTCAATCTTTTTCTCGGAATCGATAACTTCAATATCCATTTCAGCAAAAATATCAAATATTTTTTCCAATTGTTCTGCTGATGGAGTTTCATCTCCAAGATTTTCATTGATCTCGTCTATAGTGACGAAGCCTTTTTCGCGTCCTTCCGTGACCAACTCTTTGACAAGTTTTTCCTCTACTGGAGAAAGGACGTTTTCTTTTTTATTTGCTGTGCTCATATGGTTTTGCTGAGATTAAAGAGTCAAAATGTTGTCAAAAATTTGTTTTATGTTCTTTAATTTCTCTTCTTCTTTTCTTCTTTTTAAACCAGCTTGTGCTCGATCTTCATTGCTCGTACTGTTCAGTAGCCATTTCTGGAAGTTATTTTCCAGGTTGCGTTCTTTTATGCGTCTCAGTGATAAACCAAAGTCGTGACTCGGAATTTCTTCTGTTAGCAGTAACATTACAGACTGAAATAGTTCAGGATCAGAGTGTTCTAGTTTAAGTGGATCGAAAGCTTGAAACGCTGCATCAGGTAACTGCAATAGTTTTGCATACAGCTGGTGAAAATGCGGAGTCAGGAACTCTTGGGGATTGAGATGTTCTCTGACAAGAGGCCACAATTCTCCTTTACGCAACAATGACTGTAACAGCCATTGCTCATCCTGCGAAATTTTTGAATCAGCTGGTAAACGGATAAGGGTAGCATTATTATCTTTATTAGACAAGTTTTTGTTTGGTTTTCTTTTTAATTCCTTGGCCAGGATTTCAGCAGGAATTTTCATTCTTTCACCAATTGCCAGCAAAGACAGTTGTCGGCGTTTGGGGTCATTTATTCCATTTAAAGCAGGCAGCAGTTCTTCGAGTCCCTGCATTCTGCCCTGAATACTGTCCGGATATTTTTTGATTGTCTGCTGCACCAGATAATCCAGTGCAGGAACTTTTTGTTCCAGCAATTCTTCAAAACCTGCTTTTCCATGTTTCAACAAAAAAGTATCAGGATCATCTCCTTCCGGAAGAGTAACGATAAAGGATTCCAAAGCATGTGGCAGCAGTAGGTTCGCATGCCTTAATGCCGCATTTTTTCCGGCAGTGTCGCCGTCAAAGAGCAGAATCACCGTATCCGCATAACGCCGGACAATTTTCAAATGATCCGGTGTCAACGCTGTTCCGCATGGAGCAACTGCATCTTCAAAACCATTTTCATGTAAACGGATCACATCCAGATATCCTTCAACAAAAATTAAGCGGCGCAGTTTGCGGATCGAACTGAGACCTTCGTAAAGTCCGTAAAGCACCTGGCTTTTCTGGTAATAAGAAGTTTCCGGACTGTTGAGGTACTTGGGTTTATCTTCGGACTTCATGGAACGTGCGCCAAAGCCTATGCAACGCCCGCGGAAATCTCTGATTGGGAACATCAAACGTCCCCGGAAAGTATCATAATGTCTTCCGGATTTTTCACTGATCTTAATTAATCCGGTACCTAACAGATCCGGTACAGCTATTTTATTTTGCTGCAGCCTGTTTAGCACACCTTGCCATTCGTCAGGTGAGACGCCGAGTTGAAAATGCTCCTGCATGTTTTCCGGAACCGTTCGCTGCCTTAGATATTCAATTGCGGATGCACCTTCCGGAGCAGACAGATTTTCCCGATAAAAAGTAGCAGCTTCCCTGAGGCAACGCAGGCCTCTGTCTTCATCGGGATTAGTACGTCTGGAACTCCCGGATTCAATTTCGAGGGGGATACTGGCACGCTTCGCGAGTTCTTCAACAGCTTCACTGAAAGAAAGCCGGTCGTATTGTGTAAGAAATTTTATTGCATCGCCGCTGGTGCTGCAGCCAAAACAATGAAAAAAACCACGCAAAGGATTAACATTGAATGAGGGCGTTTTTTCTGCATGAAAAGGGCAAAGGCCTTTGTAGTTTGTTCCTGCGCGTTTGAGCGTGATTCCATGCTCAGAAATCAAGTCTACAAGGTTTGTGGCTTCCACCACCTGACGGATAAAACCTTTACTGAACTGCATTGTCCATAAGTATGAATGTATTGCAGAAAATATTTATTTAATAATAACAGCTGNCTGCATTAGTTGTTAAGCAGTTTTTGAAATTATTTTAAGTGAACATTAGGGATGAACTGCTAAAAGTCCAAATACAGTGTCATTTCGAGTGAAACGAGTAAGCTATTTTAGATTAAGCTCTACTATCATGTTGATTTCTTCGCGTGGTCAAAATGACAAGATATAGGGTTCAGAGTTTCTACAAAACCATCATTACTGTTCAGGATAAAATTTTGCCTGACCATCTGCAGAAAAACTAAAAACGGAATTGAATACAGTTTTACTTTTTAGCTGTTGATCCTCTGCAGGGGTTTTAATTGCATTGAAATATTCAGCATGTTCTCCGAAGAGGATTATAATTCCCGTATAACTTTCCAGCCATTCCTGCACAAAAGCTAAACTGACTTGGTCCAATTTTGAAAAGAGGCGGTCAATCAAAACTATTTTAGTCTTTGCCGATACTAGCATCAAGAGCCAGAATCTTAAAGCCTGCTCCTCTGAAAGTTCTTCAACAGGGAGGTGCNGAATTCTACCGNTCAAAGCTAAACGATCCATCAGGGATTCAACATTTTTGCGCTGTCCNCCGAACCAGGGTCGTTTTGCAAAAAGTTTGGAATTCATGTTTTTCAGTAGTGTCGCTTTCTTGTCTGTACCTGTCCACAAANTGTCATCAGAATGAATATGAGTCTTGGCTGAGATGNTGAAAGAACCAGTTTTGGGCTTGAGCTTTTGCAGNAACAAACGCCACAATACTTGCTTCTGCTCCTCATTTTGAAAAAGGAAAGATGCTCTATCTCCGGCATGTAATTCCAAACTAAGTTTCAGGATATCCCATTTTTCTTCAACAGAATTTCCGGAAGCTGAACTAGTGGAGTAGCCTACATTATCACATTTTAAAAGCACCCTCGGTTTCATAACAGTTTGATGCGTAAACTAATACTTGACTTATCTTCGTTGGAAAACACCGATACAGTCGCCCGCAAAATGGCAGCTAATTTGTTTCCTGGAGCAATTCTTTTATTTTGGGGCAGTATGGGTGCCGGAAAAACCACTTTTGCAAAAAGTCTTTGTGCCGGACTGGGAGTGCTCCCTGAAATAGTCACCTCTCCAACTTATACTTTGGTCAATATTTATCCAGGTGACTGGCCTGTTTTTCATGTTGATCTCTACCGCCTGAATGCTCCGGAAGAACTCGATGATTTTGACCGTGAAGATCTGATAACAGATGAAGGTGTCACTCTGGTGGAGTGGCCACAATTTCTGTTAAATTATTTGAGTGACGAGCCTGTACTCAACCTTGTTTTCGAAACTGTTTCTGAATATCAAAGGCGGCTCAGTCTGGAAAGTGAATCTGCTAATTTTGACATACTTTTTAAGACTTTGGAACAACAGAATTCATCTCAGCCAAAATCTGCAAACTCTTTGAACAGGACTGGAACATGATTCGGCTTTCTGTGGATACTTCATTTGAGCATTTGGGACTGTGCTTGACACGTAACGGGGTGCCCCTGGCAAATTATTACTCCTTGTGCAAACGCAGGAATTCAAAAATTATTTTTGAAGTTATTGATGAGTTGTTGAAAAACACCGAGCTAGAATTAGCAGAAGTCGATGCTTATGTCATCAACTGCGGTCCCGGTTCTTATACAGGAGTCCGGATNGGTATGGCAGCGGTTAAAACTTTCGCACAGGTNAATAANAAACCGATTNTTCCANTCACCTCACTCGAATTGCTCGCAGGTCAAATCTCGCAGTTNAAGAATGATTTCCATGTTCTGTTGAACTGCACNAGAAGAGAGATATTTCACGGCAAATTCCGTATTGTCGAGGATCAAGCAGTGGCACAGACANCGATTCAACTGACTACTCTTGAAAAATTTATTGAGAGTAATGAAAGCGTGCCNGTCGTCCTTTATCGGGTAANTCCGGAAAGAAGGAAAGCGGAACCGCTCTTTGAAAAACTGGAGCATCTGCCTTTGGATTATCCTGTTGCCGATGCGCTGCTTTTAGATCGTCTTGGAGCAATACTCTCTTCAGACTTTGATCCGGATGCACCGGTGAATCCTTTATATATAAAACGTGAGGTGGAAAAACTTTAAGTGCAGTAGTCGAAATGAAATGGCTTTAACACTTTTTAATAAATCAGCACAAGTATCAGCTATTAATTAATAAAATTTGACAGATCATAATATCCGCAGTATAGACTCGAAAATGCTTTACCATAGTTTTTCCACTCAGCAGGAAATCGATCAGCAATACAATCCGCGCTTCAGTGTGGAGAATACAGATGAACTTATTCAAAGTTATTTAACCGAAAGTGAAAGGGTGTCCGGAGAATATGC
>JGI24815J26687_1000273_pt1 | contig 12382 bp, 7 predicted proteins | sample METZYME_3_150m_FD_26687 | JGI IMG/M metagenome (IMG submission 26687) | reverse complement strand
GCATTTAGTTTAGGGAAAGCCATATCAGGAGCACCAATTTGTAATGGGACTAAGTAATTACCAAATGCACCAACCGCTAAAGGAACAACACCAAGAAAAATCATAATCGTCCCATGCATTGCTCCCAATGAATTATAGATTTCTGGAAGTAGAATGCCATCTTCACCAAAAAATGATCCTACAAAAGGAATAGGTGTTTCAGGATACGCTAGCTGCCAACGCATCACCATCATTAAAAAGAATCCAACCATTAGAAAAAACAGTGCAGTTATACCATATTGTAAACCAATAATTTTATGGTCTGTAGACCAAATGTATTTTCGGAAAAAAGATTCTTCGTGATGAGAATGTGCGTTCATTAAATTCCTTGAATTACTTCTTTTTTGGTTTAGTAAAAGTAAAATTTTGCGTAGCTCCACTTTCATCAACAGTTAAATCAACTGTTTGAGATCCAAGCTTTTCATGCCAAGCCTCTACAACATATTTTCCAGGCGGTAAATTAGAAATAGTAAACGATCCACTATCATCTGTAACAGCAAAATATGGATGATCAAAAACACCTAAAAATGCTCCCATCCATGGATGAACATCGCATTTAACTTTAAATGGAGCTTCTACTTTATCAAATGTAACAGACATTTGTTTTTTTGATCTAGGCATAGCTTTATTGAATTCTTTGTTCACCTTAGGTAGCGCATGGATATTATGCAACGTACCATCGCTATTTAAAATATCAAGCTGTTGCCCTACCATTACTCCTAATACATGGGGAACATACACACAACCTTTTTGATCGATGACCGCTGCTTCTTTTGGAGCATCATAATTATCCGCTAATGAACCAGATTTGCTTTCCTTTACATAAACCAAAACATTTTTTACACAATTATTTTCATCAAGGATCAACCATTCTTTTCTTGGTTTTATATCACTATTTGCAACACATACAGGATCTGCATCCATTCTTAATGGCTTCATTTTTGGGGCCTTCCCATCAAATGTGATCTTCCCTTTAACATCACCAGCAAAGCCAACACTCATGCAAACGGAAATTACTAATGTTCCTATAATTTTAATTTTCACTTATCTCCTCCATGTCAATTTATATCAATTTATTTTCTAATTTATTAAGGGGAATCATAATTAAATCCAGTATTAATTACAACGCAATTTAATAATATAATAGGATATATGCATCCTATAATCATGTATGTAAAAAATAAATAATTTGTTTACCACTCATCATCTCCCCATTCATCATCTCCATCATCCGTAATAAATCCATATCCTTCATCATCGAGGTGTTCTTTTACAATAGCTGAAATATCTTCTTTACCTTTTAAGCCCCACATCCAATCAATAAGCCCATATAGCATGCCTGTAGTATCGCCAACAAATGACGCAACTTCATTTCCCCAATATTCTTTCACATCAGCAATTGGTTCATCAACTGGTATATAAGGAGCAGGCATTTTAGTTCCCGGCATAACAGTTTGAGGGTTATTAAACCAATCTATCAACCATTCTGGTCGAAGCCTGTCTTTTGTTAAAACTAAATTTGGCGCCCAAGTAAGAGCATCTTGTCGGGGTTTCATCTCTCCATAAAAATGGCAATTTATACATGCTCCTTCTTCTTGAATCTTTTCTCCTGCCTTATATGAATCTGACGCTTTTGAAAAATTATGCGGATTTTCATATTTTAATGATAATCCATCTTTTGATTGGAAATATGATATTACACTATTCCATTCTTCATGTGTAAAATCATAACTAGGCATTCTCACTTGTAAGTGAGGTCGTATCATAGATATATTTTGAAACCAATTTAATAGCCATTCCGGTTGCACCTTCTGACCCTGAGTATTTAAGAGTGGCGGACTAAAACTCTGAACAATACTCATATCTTCCGAGTTTTCAGAACCTGCAATTTCTTCAAGCCACATAGCTGTTGAAGGCCAAATTGCTCCTCCTTCACCATCTAATTTATGGCAGCCTAAACAGTTATTAGTATGAACAAACCTTTCTCCTTCAGTTGTAGCTAAATATTTGGGCGTTTTTTCTGGAAGCTTAGATTCAGGTATCTCATCCTTAACAAGGCCCATTATTAATGTAACTAAACCATTAATCTCCTTATCAGTTAAACCAAAATGAGGCATTCGAGACTTATCTAGAGGATTTAATTCCTTAACAGAAAGTGTTCCATCATCATTAGGAATCAAATCAAACGTTGCGGGCTTATTTATTTTTGTATAAAACCAATCCCACTTCGTATGATGTATTTCATCATGCCAGAACGCGAAATCAAGTTTGGAAATCAATTTACTTCCTTCAAAATTTAAAGCAATTCCAATTGGCTTTCTATCTTCAAACCCTGCAATATTATGACAAGAATAACACCCATAATGACCAATAAGCTTTTCACCAGAATAGTTCAATTTCTCTTTAGTAGTCATTTTAGATAGTTTCTCATCAACTTGAGATTTTCTTAATAATTGAGAAAGAAAATCTGCAGAAATTTGATCTAACACATCATTATTTACCTGAACAACATTCATATTGTCAAAATCTTTGTTTTTATCAGCTAATAAGTATGTCGTTATATCTTTAGCTTCCTGATCAGATAAACGCAAGTTTGGCATTTTTGTACCCTCATGATAACTATATGGATTTTTTAACCAACTCACTAACCAATCTTCATTAACCTTAGAACCTAAGTTAATCAGGTTGGGTCCTTGCTCTAAACGTAAAGCTTGAATTGTTGGATCATAACCAAGGTCAGCTTCAGGCTGGATCTGATGGCAGCCTTTACACCCAAGTGAACTTACTAGGAGGCGACCTTTATCATAGTCTCCTAAATTATCAAGATTTATTGTTTCATAAGATTCTGATTTACTAAATAAATATTCTGTCATTGCTAGAGCTTCATGCTCACTTCTTTTTATATCATCAGTGGAATTGTTATTCCCTTTTTTAAAGAAATGCGGCATCCAGGTATTATGACGAAATGATCTTGGATCCATGATCCATTTATAGGTCCATTCTTTGTTTGTTTTTGATGCTAATTTATAAAGACTTGGTCCTGGTTTAGGAGCATCATCCCAACGATCAATATTATGACAGGCATAACAACCTGATTTTTCAAATACTGATAGTCCGAGACTTAATGTTTCAGCCTCTTTCAACGGCATATTGCCACTATGACATTTGTAACAACCCGCCTCAGCGTAACGTGTAGGCAACATGGGGTTTTCCCAATGATGCATAGGCTTCCAATCATGCTCTTCTTCCCATCGATGTTCAGTTTCTTTATCATTTGGACTATGAGCTGAAGAATAAAATCCAGTTCCTCTTCCACGACCTGCATGACATGAAGTACATCCAAATTCACTAATTGGATGGGATGAATTTGGACCTACCATTAAATCAAGCTTTGGATGAGTAGCATAAGGTTGTGGAGCATCTTCAAAACCCTTTTTATCTATTCCAATATGGCAAGTGACACAACGATCTACTTTTGGCATGCCCATATAAACAAGATCTTCTTCTAAATCATTAATTACAACCTGCTTCACTTCATAATAAGGGTCAATAAAATCAAGAACTGGTAAATCCCTAATAATATTACCTATCTTATTAGCAAATGTCATTGCGTCAGGATCCACTTTGGACAATTTCCTTTGCATCATATTCTTTTCACGCGCTAATGATTTTAGAGAACTATTAATTTGATTAATCTCACTTGTTATTTTTTGGCGAACATCATTTACTTGATCAATATTTATTTCAGACCGTTCTCTTATCAAAAAATATTTATCTACGCTGTCCTTAAGTGAAAAATACTTTTTTTCTATATCCGTACTTTTGCTATGTCCAAATTGACTCTTTTCATAATCATATTGAAGTACGTCNAAATCAGCTTTTGCAAATTGATATATTTGGTTATTCCNATAAAGCTCAGCCTCCATAATTGTAAGCTGATTCATAATATCATCTAACTCATNTTGACGNGNTTGCAATTGCATTTCTGATGAAGATAATTCTTCTTTAAGTGTATTGTATTCTGAATTATTCTCTAATTCCACTGACAAATTGCTAAGGTCAGCTCTAACCTTTTCAATTTCTAGTTTTCGGAATTCTTTCTGATATTTTTTCCAAGGACGTTGATAGTCATCAAAAAAAACAAGTAGCCAGACCGCTGTAAAAATAATAGATGAAATCGCAAACAANCGATTCAGCTTTAAAATATTATAATGTCTTTCCTGGCTTTCTGACATATGTTAAATAATTAAAAGTTGAAAAAATATTCAGGAATAGAAATAATGTATTTCAAATTAAATATCCAGCGTAGATACATCTTGATAGGCAAGGTTAGTGCCGTAATAATTAGAACAATAAAGATAGAGTATCTAGCTACACCTAGTTTCTCATACATGTTTTTAAGAATTGTTTTGGCTAATAATGGAGGTAATATTAGAAANTAACCTAACGTNATAAGAATGCCCCAAATTTCACGAACNAAAATATTGCTNGGAAGACCAGTATTAAGAAATTTAATATAGATTATCTCTGATAAATTAATATTTGTTAGAGCTTCTAGCTTATGTACATCCCAATATTCAAAAGGACCAAAGAAATTCCAATTTGGACCTCTTAGTACGGTTCCAACAATTATTAATAATTGCCACAAAACGAGCCATCCAAACATATACAATGAAATGCCAAGTCTTCTACGCTTGTAGCTATAAAAACCTGAATTTTCAGGACTTCTATCTATATATGGCATTGCCATTAATGCAACGATAATTAAGCTTGGTAACACTACTCCAGCCATCCAGGGATCAAAATAGACTAACATTTCCTGAAGACCCAAAAAATACCAAGGAGCCTTTGCTGGATTTGGTGATTCCGTGGGATTAGCAGGCTCCTCAATAGGAGCAGGCAAACCAATAGACCAAACCAATAAAAATGCTGACATTATTATCAATGATATAAGTTCAATATACACTAGATCCGGCCATACCAGAACTTTATCATTTGGAGCTTCATAAAACTCGTCTGGCTTTTGACCAGCATCTAAGCGCTCATCATTTTTATAGGCCTGATGCATGGATAGCCACGTAAAGAAAACTACAAGAAAAATCATTCCTGATATTGGAACATTGTCAGGTTTTAAAACTATTTTTTGAAAATTATAATCTCCCAAACCATAAATGAAAAAAGCCGTCATTCCAATAATGGCAATAATAATTGCTTTGGTTCCCCACAAATGATGCAATCCCAATTTTCGGTGCCATTTTTCAAACCAATTTGTAGGTGGAAATACAAACGGGAATAATATTAGCACAGAAGTAAATAATATTGTAGGGTTTGATACGGTATTTACAATTTCTTTAAATGATCCCATAACTATACTGGTGTGGAGATACCGCCATCCTTTCTTACTCTCCAAAAGTGAACAGCCATAAATATCATTATAATAAATGGTAATCCAATACAATGCAATACATAGAAACGTAACAGAGCTGCTTCTCCCATGAATCGGCCACCAATTAAAATAAAACGTGCATCGCTTCCCATGGTAACAAAATTGATATCACCTATTGCCAATAATGCCGCACCTGGCCCTTCTGATCCTAAAAAGGGAGTTGCTCGAGCCATATTACCGCCAACTGTTATTGCCCATATAGCTAATTGATCCCAAGGCAATAGATAACCTGTAAAACTTAATAGTAGCGTCAACAATAGCAATATAACACCAACAGCCCAATTGAATTCTCTAGGAGGTTTATATGAACCAGTCATAAATACTCTAAACATATGCAACCAGACTGTGATTACCATTGCGTGCGCACCCCACCTATGTAATTCACGCATAATACCAAAAGGTACTTGTTCGGCAAGATCTATAATATCAGTATACGCATATTCTATTGTTGGTCGATAATAAAACATTAATAGGATTCCAGATATTGTAAGAATAAGAAATATAAAAAAAGATAAACCTCCCATACACCAAGTAAACTTTAATTTAACAGCATGTTTCGGAAGGCGNACTGGGTGTAAATGAAGGAAAACTGAATTTAANACTGACATCATACGTTGACGTCTATTCCTTGGNACACCACCNCCTCTAAATATTGATTTCCAAACCTGAGATTCAGCAGCTTTTTCTAAAATNGATTTGTTATTNTTTTCAGACATATCTTATCTCNCTATACCGTTAAAAATGCTTCCGNGTCACTCCANTGACCCTTCTCTTGTTGATATTTTTGAGTCTTATCAACTATAATTTCCCCACTATCAGCAAGAACAATTCGATATCTCTCAAGAGGNCTAGGTGCTGGACCTTCAAAATTGATTCCAGTTGCTTTAAATCCGCTTCCATGACAAGGGCATTTAAACTTTTTTGATGAAGAAAGCCAATTAGGNGTACAGCCNAAATGAGTACAAACAGTAGATAAGGCATATATACCTTGATCATTTCGAATAATCCACACACCATATTTATCTTTCCATTTCGTACTAACTTCTCCTATGATATAATCATCAGGGAATCCAGCTCGAAAGGTTTGAACAGGTTCAAAAAGCACATTTGGAAATAAAAATCTTAGAAGCATAGTAAAAAAACCACCTGTAGCAGCTACAAATGCAACCCAGCCAAAGGATAACCAAGAAAAAAAAGATCTTCTATTTAATCCTTCTGTATCTTTTGTCGCTTTACCAAGAGCCGCTGGAGATTTGGGGTCTGGGGGTTTTGTTACTGTACTTTTACCATCCGGCATACTAAATATCCTATAAATTATTGTAATACATTTCGTGCAGCTTGACGAATTTTCATATTGATATCAGTATCCATCAATTCTATTAATATTTCCTTTATTTCATTATCTAATATTTGTTTACTAACAGCAATTGCTGTTAACATAGCTTGGTTCTGTTCTATTTGATCAATATTAGGAAAGGAATCTAAATATTTTCTATCCATAAGGTCTAATATTATTCTTCGCCCTTTATTATCTTTTTGCTTTGCCAAAGAAATGGCTGCATCCCATCTTACATTTGGCTCTAAATCATTCAATAATTTATATAAAGTTTTTCGAGATTGATCATTATTATAATTTCCAAGAGCCACTACTAATTGATGACGAACTCTAGCTGATGAATGGTCTGATAATTTTAATANTTTTTCTAAACTCTTTTGATTNCCAATCAATCCTAAAGAAAAGATTGCAGCACTCAATATTTCTTCATCTTCATTTATTAATGATTTTTCTAAAATATCGGCGTATCTAAAATCATTTGTTCTTCCCATCGCGAGAGCTAAATAAATCTGTATTCTATTATCTCTTTCATTCTCAGAATACTTATAGGTTGATATTAGATCATTTACAAATCTATCATCAGTTGGGATACTATTGGGGTTTGCCAAAATTTTAGATAACTCAAATGCACCCTGCCAACGCTTTGTTGTTCCTCCAATTTTTACATCCTCTAAATAATCATGGGCAGTTCTAGGCTCCAAGGTTAATACGCGTACCATAAGAAAGATCAATACGCCAAAAATTGCAATAATAAATGGAACAACAAAAAAGCTATGGATAATTACTCGAAAAACTGATTTCTTCTCTTCGGACATTTTAACTATAAAACTTTATTATCAATATAATCTGTTTTTCAAAATAGTGTGCCGCGGAAAGGACTCGAACCTTCACACCCTTACGAGCACCAGATCCTAAATCTGGCGTGTCTACCAATTCCACCACCGCGGCAACATGTTTATTTATTTAGTCGGTTAAATTAATCAAATGTTTATTGTTTGGCGAAACAAAAAAGGCAGGTTTTACCTGCCTTTAAAATAAAATATTTCATGAAAATTTACTTAACAAATATCATCTTTTTGGATTCAACATAATTATCAGATTTTAATTGATATATATACACACCAGCGCCCATTTTATTACCCATAAAATCTTTACCGTCCCACACCATCGTTTTTAAGCCAGGTGATTGNGCCTCATTTACTAACTGGTTAATCTCACGTCCAGATAAATCATATATTGTTAAGGAAACTTGTGATAGCTCAGGTATATCATATTGAATTACAGTCTTAGGATTAAAAGGGTTTGGATAATTTTGATACAGCTTATAGCGATCAGGTATAATGAATGTATCTGTTAACTCTAGGGCCACGCTTAGCATAGCATACCCTGAACCACTGACTGTTACTTCACTAGTGTTTTCATCTCGAGCAGTAACGTCACCAAAAAACACCCCTAATTGCCCTCCAAAAGTATTTTTCCTTTGTATAGTTAATTCAAATATTGGTCCAGAACCAGATGGAATAGCAGTTCCAACCGTATAGCCAAAAATAAAGCAATTACCATCTTCATCTTCACCAGTATTATCTAAGAATAATCCTCCAACATCTGAAAAACGACCCACAGGATTAACTGAGGTAACAATTAATCCATCAGGCATATCCATGAGAGTCATTTCAAAAACAGAGATTGGAACAATATTATCCAAATAAACAGGAATTGTTCTTGTTGCAGAACCAGACATAGAAAAACTAGTATCAATAGAAAAGTGCGCCATAGGAGTACCAACAAAAACACTGGAAGAAATCATCTCAGTAAACATTCCAATACTATTTGCATCTGCTACTATTTTATCAACTTCAATAGGGTACGAACTCCCTGAGGGTGTGTTTGCATCCACATACAAATAAATATCGGCAATATGCCCCATACCTGGCATAATTGGATTATTTAATGTCAAATCAGTTATGATCACGTTATAATCACTTCCATCCTGATTCCCTCCAAAATACCAATCTGAAAAATCCATATAATCAGATGAAACTACTGTAACACCAGTAATGTAACTTGCTTGACTAGATAATGAAAGTTGGATTGCTGAGACTGGTTGTGAATTACTAATCATAAGTGGCATAATAAACCCTTCACCAGGACTTACNACCATATTTGGCATTGCAAGAACTTGAGTCTCAACCGAAACTTCAAAATCTGCATCATCACCAGTCCAATTCATCTCAACACCATTATAATCTTCTATATTTGCAAAAGTAAAATCCAGATCTACATATGCTGGCTCCATACTAGCTCCTCGCACAATTACTCTACATACTGGATCACTCCCCGAAGATAATGTAACATTGCTCCCATTAGGGAATGCTGAAACTACCATCACCCCATTTGTTTCGGTTACGCTTAATGTATAATTTTGCGTCCGGTCTGTTTGTAAAACAGTTTCTGCAATGATATAGTCTGGATCATCAGATATTTCAATATAGAAAAAACCTATTTCAGCTTCATTGTTTATTGATATATCTAAAGTATCTGTATATCCTGATAAAGCAGCTCCATCAGAAATGGACAATTCAACCCACTCTACAGGAGTAGCATCAGCAACATTACTTGGACCTGACTCTGTTCCTAAAGGAGTATAATCAGTTGTCACATAATAATAATATGTCACCCCATTCATTACATCTGTATCTGTGTATTCAATTTCATCTGCACCAACACTAGCAATAAGCTCATAATCTGGGCTATCAGCAGAACTACGATATAAATTATACCCAGATACATCAGGCGTTCTTCTTTGTGAGGCATTATTATTTATTGTTTTATCATTATTTGATAAATCAATAAATCCTGAATTCACAAAAAATGGCATTGATAATTCTAAATCATGATTATTAATATTAAACAAATCTTTTTCAATTGTTGGGGAATTAAGATAACTATATTCAATAATATTAAATCTCCCATCAGAAGTATTAAATGTAACACTTTCAGATGCTTCAAATTCACCGCCACTTGCAATCTCAGCTCCATTTAATAATAATCGATAATATCCTTCCCCATAACCACAACATATACCATCTCCATACGAATCATATATCGTAAAAACATGTGCTCCTGAAGGAATATTTAAATCCCAGGTATATAGTGTTTCTGTATCAAGTAATTCACCTGTAAAAATACTCGCCACTACACTATCCCCATCAACATGGGTTAAATCCCAAGATGTCTCTCCTGGATAACCATCTGTTAAAATCTCAATTGTAAATGGTACAGTGGGAGGAACTGGGCCTAGCGGAGGATTCCAGCTCAACGGCACTTCAGCATCCAAACCAGATACTGCAATTAAATTATGAGGTTCCTCCATATATCCTGGAAAAACCGTTACTTTTCCTGTATCTAATTCTGAAATCCAATATATACCACCAATACTATCCGAAACAGTTACCTCATCAAATGCAATTAAGACATCTCCTCCATATGCATTATAATTCACAAGATATCTAATATTTAATACTGGACCATCCCCTGGAGAAACATTATTATTAGATGTACTATACATTATAACCCTTGCACCCGTACCTATACCTGTACTAGAAATTGTAAAATTATCTGTACGATCCGTCGTCCAAAGACTATCAATAGATAAATTATCTGGTGTATCCAATAAGTCAAATTGTAATCCGCCAACCGTACCATTATTAACCATACTTACTTGTATATGAACAGATTCTGTTACATCACCACTATCAGAATTCATCATTAAACCTACAACATTGCCGATTGAAATCATTCCATTTGAACTTGTAGATGATAATTCACCACCAGAACTATCTGAAGCAGTTAAATTAGATATTCCTAAATCAATTACAGCGGAAGGAATTGATGAGCCATTAAAATGAATGACCATAATTGTATCAGAATTTGTAGGAATAGAAGATGCATTTGCAGCATTAAACAATAAAAATCTATATCCACCTGTAGAGAGTTGGTTCATATCGGCAGTAAAACCATTAGGCGATCCATACGCGCTAACATTGAAGGGTGNTATGATATCTGGATAGACCATTAAGTCAAATTGCATTCCAGAGATAGAATTGTTAGGGTTATTAATAATAACTGGCACTTCAATATCTGAAGAATACCCAGAATACTCAACATTGCCTAATGATACTGATAATTGAGCAGAAAGAATGCCAAGAGATAAAGAAATAAAAAATATAATATTTTTATTTATCATTTTTCCAATCGTTATTATTTATTTAACAAATGCTCAGCATATAGTGTTTTTACTGAACAAACCGATAACAACTTTAATTAGGTGCTGAAAGTACATACATTACTAAAATTATCCATTGTTATTATTTTTTCTTATGATCTATATCACATCATAAAAACTTTATTATTTAAGCCTGAGTATATCCGCGATTTAAATAATTCTGAAGTTTCTTGTATTTGATAGTTTCACGTTGTCCACTTGGACTAATCACTTCAACCTTTTCATTCCTACCAACTTTTTTATCTGATACAATAGGTTTTCTAGATGTTTGTTGAGGCTGATTTTGAGACTGGGCGTTTTCTTTAATAGGCGTAAAACCAAGACCGGTAGAATCTTGATGCTTCATTTGCATATTCTTTGCTGGGCCTCCTTGCACACTAGGAGCTTCATCCATCCCTTGAATTTTAGTTCTAAATAATCTCTGCAAAGTTATTTGAGTGGTATTCGACATCATATCTTTAAACATATAAAATCCTTCAGATTTATATTCTAACAACGGATTTTTTTGTCCATATGCTCTTAAGTTAATACCTTCTCTTAACTGATCCATCGCATAGAGATGGTCTTTCCATTTTTCATCAATAGATCTTANTACAACAAAACGCTCAAACCCGCGCATTACATCTTCCGGNAACAATGACTCTCTTGCGGCATACACTTCCATGGCTTTATCTATAATTTTACTTTTAACATTTTCAAAATCAGTGTCTAAATCAAATTTGCTGTGATCTATATCTATCAAAAGAACTGATGAAAAATTTTGTTCTATACTTTCCCAATCCAACAGTTCATAGTTTTGATCTGAATCAGTTCCTAACTCATCATCAACATAGTCATATATTAATTCAGGGATAGAATCACGTAAGTCATTACCTTTTAATGCATTATTTCTTAAATCATATACAACTTGACGTTGTTGATTCATGACATCATCATACTCTAATAGATGTTTCCGAATACCAAAATTACGACCTTCAACTTTCTTCTGAGCATTTTGTATAGCACGAGTTACCATTTTATGTGTAATTACTTCACCTTCTTCAATTCCCATGCGATCCATAATTGATGCAACTCTTTCAGAATTAAATAAACGCATTAAATCATCTTCTAGGCTAAGGTAAAATTGTGATGAACCAGGATCACCTTGTCTTCCAGATCTTCCACGTAATTGCAAATCTATTCGTCTTGATTCATGACGCTCAGTGCCCAATATATGTAATCCACCTAACTCTTTAATACCCTCACCTAATTTAATATCTGTACCTCTACCAGCCAT
>JGI24815J26687_1000270_pt1 | contig 12412 bp, 10 predicted proteins | sample METZYME_3_150m_FD_26687 | JGI IMG/M metagenome (IMG submission 26687) | reverse complement strand
GCTGGCTTCTGCTTGCTGGTAAAATATCAGGGTAAGTTAATCTTTTTTGTTTCCCCCTCGTAAAAATTTTGTAGGGGGCGGTTATTTCCGCCCCCTATTTTTTTATGTATTGATCCATTTGCTAACAATCAAGAAAATGGAATTTCTGAAATCATCGGTGATTAGGAAGTAATCACCCTAATTTCTAAAGCAATGAAATACACCATATTATTCATTTCTATTTTTTCATTTATTTTTGGTGGCCAGCGCCCTGGTGATAAAGCCGTTCGTGCTGGTGCTGATGCGTTTTATAACTATGAATATGAAAAAAGTATCAAAATTCTTACCAAAGCCCGAAAAGATTATCCAGAACATCCCGGGGTACACGTAGCATGGGCGGCAGCTCATTGGCGGTATGANGAAGCCAACCTAACCATCGAAGAGGTTTATGCGAATTTTGAACGGAATCTATCAGAAATTGTAANNGTATACGATTCATTGGTAGCAAAATATCCTGATGACCAGGAGTATAAATTGTATCAGGGAACAGCTAAAGGACTAAATGCCCGCATCTTTCTTGGACAGAAAAAATGGGTCCCCACGCTCATATCTGCATACCAGGGTTTTCGAATCATTCAAAAAGTACAGGAAAAGGANCCCTATTTAACGGATGCCTATTTACCCATCGGAATTGTAGAATATTATGCCGGCATGAGCAATGTGCTTGTAAAGGCAGGTGCGGAAATGTTTGGACTCAATGCTTCAAAGGTGGAAGGTATACGTAAAATGGAAATTGCTGCTACAAAAAGCCAGTGGGCGTGGACAGAGTCCATGAGCATTTTGTCGTTTATCTATCAATTTATTGATATAAATCAATCTAGAGGATTGGAACTCAGCAAACTATTATCCGAAAAATATCCCAACAATTATGATTACCATGTGCATTATGCATTTAGCCTCATCCAGACTGGGGCCTTAAAACAAGCCAGAATAGAATTGAATAAGCTCAATCATAAATTGACCGAATTGGGCCCCCGCCACCGCAAGCTATATACAGCATATTTAAACTATCTATGGGGACATTATTTCTTCTTAAAAGGGCAAGATGAAAAGGCCATGGGATTTCTGCAAAAATGTATCGAGTTATACCATGCTGAATTGGATGCCTTTTTAGGTAATGCTCACCTTTTGCAAGGTATGATTCTAGATAAGCGGAAAGACAGGATGGGGGCCGTCATCTCCTATAATAAATGTATAGAATTAGATAACCATACTCAGGCGATCTTATTGGCAAAGCAATATTTGAATGAGCCATTTCAAGGTTAGAGCGTTGTAATTTTTCTACTATCAAACCATGATTACACGTAGAAAAACAAGACAGGTAAAAGTTGGTGATTTGCTGGTGGGTGGCGATGCAGCTATATCTGTTCAGTCCATGACCACCACCAAAACGCATGATTTAAAGGCGATACTGAAAGAAGTAGATCGCTTAGAAGAAGCAGGGTGTCAGATCATACGCATAACCGTTCCCGATCAAAAAGCCGCTGATGCACTTTATAAAATTAAAAAACATATGACTGTTCCGTTGGTAGCCGATATTCATTTCAATTATCGCATGGCCTTAGAGGCGGTAGATGCGGGCGCAGATAAAATTCGCATCAATCCTGGAAATATTGGTGGAAAAAAACGAGTAAAAGAAGTCTTGGAAAAGGTGAAAGGTGCTAATCTCCCTATTCGTATCGGAGTGAATGCCGGCAGCTTGGAAAAAGATCTTATCGAAAAATATGGCTATCCAACTCCCGAGGCCATGGTAGAAAGTGCCATTCGCCATATAGATATTTGCAAAGAGCATGACTTTGAAGATATTATTGTGTCACTTAAAGCTTCGGATGTCAACCTTATGATGGCTGCTTACGAATTGTTTTCGCAACAATATGATTATCCGCTCCATTTAGGTGTCACAGAGGCAGGCCCAACCAAATCGGGCACAGTAAAATCCTCTGTAGGTATCGGTACACTTTTGGCCAAAGGCATCGGTGATACGATACGTGTGAGTCTCACCGATGATCCAGTGGAAGAAGTACGTGTTGGATTTGAAATTTTAAAATCATTGGCTTTAGCCAGTAAAGGTGTAACTATTGTAGCCTGCCCAACCTGTGGACGTTTAGAGGTTGATTTATTTAAAATTGCAGGTGAAATGGAGGAAAAGCTTCAAGATGTGAAAACTCCCATGACAGTTGCCCTTATGGGTTGTGCGGTGAACGGTCCAGGTGAGGCAACTCATACGGATCTCGGAATCGCCTTTGGTAAAGGTGCCGGACATTTGTATTATCAGGGTGAAAATCGTGGTAAGGTTTCCGAAAATGAGGCTATGTCTAAGTTAGAGGAAATGATCTCTGAATTCGAAACAAAACAGCAAGAAGAATAACATGAAATTTGTTTTAACCATACTTTGCACATTATCACTTATTCTAGCCCAGGAGAAAAAGGTTGATCCGGCGCCTAATGCGATTGCAGTATATTGGAAGACGCTGGATCCTCCAGAAAAGGAAATATTTTTATTCTCCTATCTCACCCAAGTCTATGATACGCATCAGGAAATGATTAAAAATTTGGGTTATGGAGAAGTAACCACCTGGTATTTTGATCATAAAGCCGAATTAGTGTACGGCATATTTGATCAGATTGATCAATCAGGAATGCAGGAATTCATTGGTTGGATCGATGAGTATTACCGACATCAAGAATTTTCCGGTAATGCATTTGATGATGCACTTTCCTTTGCTTTTCGATTTCAACAGGCTGCGGGGGAAACTATTTGGGAGAAATACGAAAACTTAAAATATGGAAAGATTAAGCCGGAAAAGTAATGTCTATTTACCGCCCAAAGTTTATTAACGAGTGGCGCGATATAAAAAGAGAAGGAGGTTATAAACTACTCCTGAAAAAAAAAGGGTGGCAAGTTATTGTGGCCTTTTTCCTTTTTTATCTCATCCGCGATTCTGTTCTTTATATCATTATACCTTACATTATACTTCGTGAGGGGGGTTGTTTTTAGAATCTGGTAAGTGTTTTGATCCAATGCCATAATATTGGATTTTAGTTGTAATTAGAGTATAATTTCCCTGCAAACAATTTGTTGGGCTTATGAAAACCGATCAATTAAGGAAACTCCCTCAAGCGGTTGCATTTTTGGACCGCCTAAAAGCCATAAATCCAGGTTATGACATTGAAATTATAGAGCCCAAAAAACGCTGGCCGGATATTGAAACACGCAAGTTACCTAAAGTCATGGATATCATTAAACAACACCATAATGTATCCATAGACGGTCTTGGTAGAGATATTGGTCTTAAGGCATTTGTTGACCGAAGTAGGGATGCGGATCTATGGATTCATATATTGGATGAAAATGGTAAACTAATTGGTTTCTCTATCAATGAAGTATATGATTTTCAAGATAAATTAATCAATTTTTTTCGTGTTACCATTTTTAGTAAATCCCTTCAAAAACATGGCATATATGCTTTAATGAATAAATTAAAACTGGCAATTATTTCGGCAGATATTCTTCTGGTGCGGACCCAGAATCCTATCGTTTATAAATACTTTACCCAAATGTGCGAGCAAAAAAGATTGAAAGTATCTCCAAAGGCAAACTATATAGATCCAGCATCTTTGTATATTGCACGTCAAATTCTTCCTCAAGTAGATGAATTTTCCGTTGAGCGGGGTGTATTAAAAAGAGAAGCACTTAAAGGTACGCCGAAACCTCCCGAAGAATATGCTCCTATCTGGGATCGAATGGATATTTACAATGGAGATGTAGTTGTCATTATTGGATATCCGGAATAATTAATTTTTATTCATAAGAAACAAATAAAAAGAAGAAAAAATGCAACAATTCAATAATGGATTTGGAAAGGTTTTAGTATAATGAAAAATATTAGCAATGTTACCATAATTCTTGTCTCAATGATATTATTTATGGTAATTCGTTTTCCATCTTTATTGGCTCAAAACACTAATAACTATGAAGATTTGCATGCGCTTTTTTTTGAATGGAGAAAGTTTGAAAACCCACCATTATTAGATGGAGCTCCAAATTATACAAAGTCACAGTTCAGAAAGAGACAAAAAACATTTAAACTACTTGAAAAAAAACTATCTGAGATTGATACTAGTANATGGTCGCAGTNTNAAAAAGTAGANTGGCAACTTTTACGAGCCGAAATGAATGGATATGATTTTAATCGGAGAATTCTTAGATCATGGGAAAGAGATCCAGCATTTTATCAAACAATTTGGATGGGTCAAAGTGATGTTCCGGCACATGAAGGTCCTGTAAATCATGCCTTACTTGAATATTGGCAATATTCATTNCCACTCAAAGGAAAAGCCAAAACTAAATTCTTAAATGAATTAGAAGTTATCCCTTCTTTATTAAAACAAGCGCAAAAAAACCTTACCGGTAATGCGAGAGATTTATGGGTTGCTGGTATTAGAAATATTCGCGNTCAAAAACAAAATCTAGATGTAATTGAAAANACTCTACTAAAACATCATGATTCAAGGAAAGATGCCGCTCTATTTGAATCCTTGGTTAAAGCAAAAACTGCTAATGAAAATTTTATTAAATGGTTAGAAAAAGAATCTCCCAAAAAAAATGGTTCGTCTGGTATAGGAAAAGATAATTATACATGGTATCAAAAGAATGTTCATTTGGTTCCTTTAACTTGGGAAGAAGAGGTTCAACTACTTCAAAGAGAATTGGATCGTGCATGGTCCTCATTAAAATTAGAAGAGCACAGAAATAAAGACCTTCCACCAATGAAATCAGCTGATACTCCTGAAGAATTTGCTGAACTCACTGTTAAGGCAGTGAATAAAATGATGGATTTTCTTGAAAAAAATGATGTGATGTATATAAAACCAAATATGAAACCCGCTTTGCAGGAACATATGGGTAAGTTTGTACCTAAGGATGAACGCAATTTTTTTTCAATAGGTTTGCATTTTGATCCCCTTCCTCTATATTCTCATTTTTATCATTGGTTTGATTTAGCACAGGTTAGAGATGAACCTCATTTAAATCCAATTCGAAGGCTATCACCATTATACAATATGTACGATTCAAAAAATGAGGGTATTGCAACTGCCGTCGAAGAGATGTTTATGCATGCTGGCTTATATGAAAAGAGCCCTCGTTCAAGAGAAATTGTTTGGATTATGTTAGCTCAGCGAGCTGCCCGAGGTTTAGGGTCCTTATATGCTCATGCAAATATAATGACAATGGCTGAGGCAAGTCAGGTGCATGTAAAATGGACACCTCGAGGTTGGATGGAGAGAGAACCTCACCTTTTAGAGTTTGAACAACATCTTTATTTAAGACAGCCTGGTTATGGAACTTGTTATGTTACTGGGAAATATCTCATTGAGAACCTTATGGCTCAATATGCAGAAAAATTGGAAACAGAAGGAAAACCATTCGTACTTAAGGATTTTTTAAATCGGTTCAACAATGCAGGCAATATACCAGTAGAACTGATTCGTCAGGAAATGATTGGAAACTGATAAATTATTTTATATAGGTGATGGGGCGCCAGTCTTGGGTGTATTTTCCTGAGACCTTGATATAATACACACCGGAAGAAACCCTATCTCCTAAGGCACCAATTCCATACCAGCTGAAATTATGATTTCCGGCTGTTAATTTTCCGCTATGTAACCGTTTTACTTGTTTTCCGCTTAAATCAATTATNTTAATNGAAACAGGAGATTCTTTCATCATATATACCGANAATTGTAGGCCGCCATTAAAGGGGTTCGGATATGGATTCGCTATTTTGAATTCTACCGGAACATTTGCATTCGTAATGCCAGGTTTNCCATCCTGTATCGCTAAGCTATAATCCCAATTNCCNCTGAACGTATCCTGACTTACAACGGATAGATGGATTGATTTTAAATCAATAGGATCTATATTAATTGAGGNGCTTGAAATAATCATAAATGAATCATCTTTTTTTCTCAGGATTGCGTTCAGTTGCAAATCGGATAAAGAACCACTATTATTGATCAAATCAATTAAAACCGGCAATTGGGTTATTACTTGCATATATTGACTGGCAAATCGATCCAAACTGGTCGAATATACGGTATCCTGTTTACCGGTTTGAAAGTTCACCGTATGAAAAATGGCAGGACCATCCACAGGATAAGCTTCCGCTTCTTCATAGATGTAATTGCCCTCCGCAGGCAATGAAGACATGATTTTATTTGCTATAGACATTCCATTTAGCGCATGCTGAAAAGAATATCCCTGTTGATTTAATGAAGCGTCGATAGCTGCATGGCTACCATCCCGTTTGCGACTGTCTGATTTTACAGATTCTTCAAAGATTATTCTGATAGNTTCTGTACCACCCATATGTTGCTCTATATATTCGAAAAAGATGAATGATCCATACCAATGAAAACCACTTTCATCTAATGCGCGGTCTGGTTGTTCAAACCAATTCTGCATATATTGATAACAATCATTGATCTCATCATAAATTTCTTCTTCTATCCAAACAGCAGAGGCTTCCAAAACCCAAGGCATTTCCCAGCCGTCATAACCAAACTGGATGGCATGAAAATATTCATGNGCGGCTGATACTTTGATATTTTCCATTTCTTCTAAGGGGAAGTTCTTATAATTGTTTCGCATGGCCATGTAACTGGTAAATGCATTCATTTCAACAATCAGTTTAGACTTTTCATTATCACCTTTTCCCTGGGCGAAGTCCTCCGGTTGAGTATAGGCGTAGTAACGAGAGGGTAATTCACGNACATAAATATCATAATGATCAGAACCGCCTTTATCTAAGTTTCCNGAGTAATAACCATCTCCTGGCGGCCTTATATAGCCCTGGTTTTCATGGAGTTCTTGAGCAACATGGTTAAATATATTGGCCATGGATTCTATATAGTCCGGGATACCACTAGCATCATCATCAGTTAGCGGTACAGCATGTTGCCAACCAGTAGTTGTATAATGAAAACGGAAAAAACCACTATCATAGAATTGATCTAGGCCNTTTGCTTCTGGACGGTTGATACCGATTCTTGAAACAAGGGAAGAACTAAAATTGAATCCCAGAGCCTCTAATGCAACACGGTCATTTGCGGGCAAATTCATCCCATTTTTGGCAATTTCCAATAAATGAGGTGTCAGATGTCGCTTGCTTACAGATAGGCCTGAGAATGCTGAAATAACAGCTTCTGCCGATTGTTGAGGTATNTCAGCCGATAATAAAAAAGGAAAGAGCAAATATATTGCAATGGACCTATTCATGACCTTTCTGGTGTTTTNGCTTTCTTTTNTTATACAAATAGAAACGAATGAATANGGCCATCAATATGAGACCAGCTACGTAAAAATAAGCAAAATAGGGTAAGAGCTCTTTCATTTTATTTTCTTTGCGATGAAGTTTTCATAAACATATGCAAAGGCGATTAAACCCATACCTATNGGAANTTCCCACCCTTTTTGAGTCTCACCAGCAAGGAATCCTGCGCCTGTAAGCCCTGCGCCAATAAAATAGACTGCTTTAACCCATAGTGGTCTTTGTATTGAAGATTGGGTTTGAAAAGGGGATGTGTTCGGTTTCTCTTGTTCCATTGCCNCCAATACATCNGAAAGGGGGAATCGAAGAGAGGCTAGCAATTCGGGCGGGTTATTGGCATAATAAAATTCAAATTGCTCTACTGGTTTTGCCATTTTAAATCCAATTTGAAGTGATTCGCCTGCTTTTACACATTCAATACCTGTAACAGGAAAAGATAACTTTGAAGACTCTAAATGAGCGGTATCGCCACTGGTCTGGTGCAGAGTCATATAATACCATGAAGTGGATTCATTAAACCAGCCTGTTACCTGGGTTGGCTTTAAGGGTGTATTGGAACGTACTTTGATAAATACGCCATTCTTTTTATCGGAAATAATTAAATCCGATATCCAAGTAGATTGGGCTTGGAGTATGGTGATAGACANAATCAGAATAAAGCGCATGGTAATNTTACAAATCCTGGCTGGTTCTGTTCCGATATTCCTCAATACCTCTTTGAAGACCTTCCAAAATTGCCTCTATAACCGTATTAGAGCGGATATTATTTATCATTGCCAAAACTAAGATAGGATATACTTCTTGAGGAAGAAGAGGTTCGAGAGCATCAAAAGGATCTTCTTCATCGAGAATGTCATCCATTGTTAAGCCGCTGTTGAGTTTTTTCTGAAGGTTTTCCTGTAAAGAAAAGATATATGCTTTTCTTTCCGAATGGGAAAAGGAAAGTAATTCTTCTGTTGTAGGATTTGTATTTTTGGACATGTAAGGTAAGAATTTAGGGGAGAACTATGATGCGCGNAATGAGGATTTAGAGATTGAACNCCAAAGGAGGCTCAGGGTAATTTCATACCTCTTATGAGGATGCCTCGGAACCATTTTCTCATTTTTCTACTTATTTCCCTTCTGTCCCTACCTTTGATAGCTCAGATTAAAAATCAGGCCGCTGTGGGTGCGGTGACTATCGATGGTCAGGTTTGGAATCAAGTTGCCATGCGGCCCGTCATCCCTTTTGGGAAATGGGGTGTCGCACTTGATCTGGTGATTTATTTTGACGCGGAAGGAAACATTCATACGGATGAATGGGATTTTTCTTCAACTAACGCGATAAAGAATACATTAATTGATAAAATATATTATATCCGTTATGGTTTTCCCGGAGATAATATTTACGGAAAAATCGGCGCATTAGATCAGGTTGATTTAGGTTATGGTATTTTAGTTAGTGGTTATTCCAATACGATGCTTTACCCCCAGGTTAGAAAAACAGGATTTAATTTTGAATATAACCGTAAATCCTTAAATATAGAAGGATTCATAAATGACTTCAAGGAAAATATAGGATTATTTGGGTCTCGGATATCGACTCGAAAAATCATGGGTTTACCGATTGGTATTTCATTTGTCACAGACCGAAATCAATATCTGGGACTGAAGGACAGTGATGGCGATGGACGCCCGAATGTGGTAGATGATTTTCCTAATGATAAATCCTGGTGGGTGGATACCGATAGCGATGGCTTGGCTGATAATGATCCAGCTGAGTGGGACATTGACGGTGATGGTATTACCGATACACTGGATAGCCGCATACCAAATTGGAATGGTGAAATAGTGATTTTGGATAAGGATATCGCTCGGAAAGGTAACCCACTGAATTTGAGTGAAGATTCTGATGGCATTATGGCCATTGCTGTGGACATTGGTTATCCCTTGGTAACTCAGGAAAATTTATCTGTTTCTCTTTATGCTCAAATGGCTCAAATGATCGGTGAAACGGTTCACCCTCAATCAGGTGAATTATGGAGCCTGGGTATGGGGTTGGTGCCGTTTGGTATTTCATCCCGCTTTGGCCCAGCGCGGTTAAATTTTGAATACCGCATGATTCCAGATGGCCGTTTTGAATTCAATTACTGGAATCGACTTTATGAAATTGAACGGGTCAGTTTTTCATCGGGCATAAATAACCAAATCAATTTAAAGACCAAGGAATCAAAATTAGGACGTTTTGGAGAACAAAAAGGGTATTTTACCCGNATGATATTGAGTATGGGCTCCATGTTGGAAGCCAGTGCATCATACCATGATATGCTGGGGGAAATATGGTCAGTTGAAGAACAAGATTTTATCGATAATAAAAATCAGACTTTCTTAGCATCCCTGCGTCTGAAAAAAGCAATCAGCAAAATTCAATCAGCCCGTGCATTTTATCAGCAGAGAAATGTACCGGATCCATTTAAATTCGAGTATACTGAAAGCACAATCTTAGGCTATCGATTGGGTATTTCCTTTGGTCAAGGATTGGTGTTGAATTACACTTTTCGGCGATCTTTCCGAGATATGAATGGTGACGGGAAGATTAGCGGAGATAATGAAACGATTGATATTACAACAATCGAAACTTCATTTTCATTTTGAACATATTATTACAGTTGGTAAACGATAAAAAATAATTGATTAACACATGATGAACAGCCAGGAAATACGAAACGCTTTTATCGATTTTTTTCAAGAAAAAGATCACCGGGTTATTCGCAGTTCTCCCGTAGTTCCAATTGATGATCCGACGCTGCTTTTTACAAATGCAGGTATGAATCAATTTAAACCGATTTTTCTTGGTCAGCAGGAAGCAGAACACCTCCGTGTTGTCAACAGCCAGAAATGTATCCGTGTGAGCGGAAAGCATAATGACCTCGAAGAAGTGGGCTTGGATACATTTCATCATACATTTTTCGAAATGCTGGGTAACTGGTCTTTTGGCGATTATTACAAAGCCGAAGCGATACAATGGGCTTGGGAATTATTTACGGAAGTGTGGGATTTGGATAAAAACAGGTTGTGGGCTACGGTGTATAATGATGATGATGAAGCATTTCAGCTTTGGCCTAAAGTAACTGATATTGATTCTAGCCGAGTGCTCAAATTTGACAAAAAAGATAATTTTTGGGAAATGGGTGAAACGGGTCCCTGTGGTCCTTGCTCAGAAATTCATTATTTCATTGGAGATGACCTGAGTAAACAGCAGTCAGAAAGTGTTAATGTTTCTGATCAATACTGGGAACTGTGGAACCTAGTTTTTATTCAGAATAATCGTATAGAAGATGGGAGTCTTACGGATCTGCCCGCCAAACATGTAGATACGGGTGCAGGGTTCGAACGGATCGTTTCGGTTTTGCAAAATAAAACTAGTAATTATGCCACTGATTTATTTATGCCTATTATACAAAAAGTAGAAAATTTAACGGGAAAGTCATATCAGGATAATCCTGTCCCATTTCAAGTGATTGCTGACCACATTCGGATGCTCAGTTTTTCCATTGCCGATGGATCTATGCCGGGGAATGAAGGGAGAGGATATGTTCTTCGAAGGATTTTGCGTCGGGCAGCGCGCTTTGGACGGATGCTGGATCAGCGCCAGCCATTTATTTATAATCTGACCGATATCGTAGGTGAAATAATGGGTGATTTTTTCCCTGAAGTGGTTGAAAAACGAGCCCATATTGAAAAAGTTGTTCAAGCAGAAGAATCGTCTTTTAATGATACATTGGATCGAGGTTTGATTCATTTCGATAAAGTACTAAAAAATGTTTCTGGTAAAAAGATTTCAGGTGTGGAGGCATTTCGTTTGTATGACACGTATGGGTTTCCATTGGATCTCACCCAACTTATGGCTCGAGAAAAGGGGCTAGATGTAGATGAAAAAGGCTATATTGCTGAAATGGATCAACAGAAAAAACGCGCCAAAGCCTCTGGTAAATTTGTTGCAGAAGTAGATGAGCTAAAATGGAAACATGTTTCCAAGGGAAAGGACTCAGATTTCAAAGGGTATGAAACATTATCCACCGATTCCCAGATTCGCCGCTATACCCATCAAAATGATCATATTCTGGTTGTACTGGATAAAACACCTTTTTATGCAGAGTCCGGCGGACAGATTGGCGATACAGGCGCTATTAAAGGTAAGGGTGTTGAACTTGTTGTCGAAGATGTAACAAATAATGGTGCTACCTCGATTCATTACTGTAAGGGTTCAATCGATGAAAAAGTAAAAGGAAAAGTCCAGTGTATGGTCGATGGCGATCATCGACAGAATATTCGTAAAAACCATACGGCAACCCACTTGATGCATCAAGCTTTGAAGTTAATATTGGGTGATCACGTCCAGCAGGCAGGCTCTCTTGTGCATCCCGACTATCTCAGATTTGATTTAACCCATTTTGAAAAGCTGACTTCCGATCAAATTCGTGAAATAGAAACTATGGTAAATCGTGAAATACTATTGAATAATGCTTTAGATATTTCAGTGAAAAATTTTGATGAAGCAAAAAAACAAGGCGCTGTTGCCATGTTCGGCGAAAAATATGGAGATGAAGTACGGGTAGTTACTGTGGCTAACTTTTCCATGGAACTGTGCGGTGGAACCCATGTGGAACGCACGGGGGATATTGGATTATTCAAAATAACAGAAGAGAGTTCTCTGGCATCCGGCGTACGCCGGATCGTTGCTGTTACCGGACCGAAAGCAGTTGAATATATACAGGAACAGGCTGCTGCCCTTGGTAATATCCAGAGCCAGTTAAATTCTGGTATGGAACAGGTTTCTGAACGTATCGATCAACTATTGGCGCAGAAAAAGAAAATAGAGAAAGAATTAAAACGTCAAAAGAAATCGGGTACAGCATTTAATGCCAAACCACTGGTAGAAAAGGCCAAATTGGTTGGTGCCCAAAGTATTGTCATACAAATGACAGATGCAGGATCTATGGATGAATTGAAAGGATATGGAGATTCCCTATTAACGGTACTTAAAAGTGGTGTAGGAGTGC
>JGI24815J26687_1000267_pt1 | contig 12455 bp, 10 predicted proteins | sample METZYME_3_150m_FD_26687 | JGI IMG/M metagenome (IMG submission 26687) | reverse complement strand
ACATGTTAGCGAGTGGAGCACCTAGAACAGTAATATCATCTCTTGTCATCAAATCCTCTCTGGGCCGAGATGAGTCATAAATAAGGTAACCGCCTGGCTCTACTGCAGCTAAATCTTCGCCATAGGTTTGTGCATTCATTGCAACCATAATATCCACACTCCCNGAAGGGGCTAAATAGCCTTTATCACTTACCCTAACCTCATACCAAGTAGGCAATCCTTGAATATTTGAAGGGAAATAGTTTTTCCCAACCACGGGTATCCCCATTCTAAAAATACTTTTCATAAACATGCCATTAGCACTGGAAGAACCAGTGCCATTAACATTGGCAAATTTCACAGTGAAATTATTATGACTGACCATACTCATTACACTGCTTTCTTAGCTTGAACAGCGTGTTTGGATGTGTCCTCATCAACTGCATAGGGAACCTCCAAGGTAAACTTCTTCATATCCCAGGCTGCAGTAGGACAACGTTCAGCACAAAGTCCGCAGTGAATACAGACATCCTCATCTTTGACCATAACCCTTTTAGTTTGAGGTAAATCTTCAGAAACAAAAAGCGCTTGCTCTAGATTATTAGCTGGTGTTTTTATGGATTCTCTTAATTCAGACTCGTCGGCATTTTCTGCGATCATAAGGCAATTCACAGGGCAGACATCAATGCAGGCATCGCACTCTATACAAAGCTCAGCAACAAAATCAGTTTGTATATCACAATTCAAACAGCGTTCGACCTCTTTTTTAAATTGTCCCGGCTCGTAACCCAACTCCACTTCAATATTAATATCTTTAAATCTCTTCTCCATAGGTACTGTTGGAACTTCAAATCGATCCTCGTAGCCGTAATCATTACTGTAAGTCCATTCATGTATACCCATTTTTGCAGTAACCAAATTCATTCCGTAAGGCAGTCGATCGGTAAGGGCTTCTTTGTGGCAATATTTATGTATTGAAATAGCAGCCTGGTGACCATGCTCAACGGCTTCTATTATATTTTTTGGTCCAAAGGCTGAGTCACCTCCAAAAAATACCCCCGACAAAGTTGATTCGTATGTAATAGGATCAACAGACGGAACCTCCCATTCATCAAAATCTAATCCAATATCACGCTCAACCCATGGAAAAGAATTTTCCTGACCTATAGCCAGAATAACTGTGTCGCATGGAATGATTACCTCATCTGTCTTAGTTGATTTTAATTTACCGTTTGAGCCCTTCTTCCATTCAAGTACAGCAAATTTCATTCCAACTAATTTCCCCTCTTCTACAATGTATTCTTCAGGAGAGTGGTTTAAAACCAATTCAACATCTTCTTCTAAAGCAGGCTCCAATTCCCAATCAGAAGATTTCATCCTATCTCGTGTACCTCTATATAAAACCTTGACCTCTTTACCGCCAAGTCTAAGTGAGGTTCGACAGCAATCCATTGCTGTATTTCCGCCACCAATTATAAGCACACGTTCTCCAACAGATTCAATGTGCTCAAAAGCAACGGATTCAAGCCAAGCGATACCTACAAAAATTTGGTCCGTATCGTATCTTCCTGGAAGGTCAAGCTCTCTTCCCTTGGGGGCGCCTGTTCCGACAAAAATAGCATCGTAGTCTTCTACCAATAAATCTTTCATACTTTCAATAGGATGATTTAGGTGAAGCTTTGCCCCCTGCTCTACAATGACATCAAATTCTTCATCTATAACCTCAGGCGGTAACCTGAACTTAGGAATATTGCTTCTTATTAGCCCTCCCATTTCTGGTAGGGATTCAAAAATATCTATCTCGTAACCAAGAGGTAAAAGGTCATTGGCTACGGTAAGTGAGGCACAACCTGCGCCAATTAAGGCAATCCTTTTTCCATTCTTTTGTTTAGGGATTGGTGGCAAGTGTTCTTTAAAATCAGTTTTTAAATCCCCTGCAACCCTTTTTAAACGACATATTGCAACCGGCTCTTCTTCAACCCTGACCCTTCTACAAACTGGTTCACAAGGTCGATCACAAACTCGTCCTAGAATACCTGGAAATACATTTGATTCTCTGTTGAGTATATAAGCCTGGGTATACTCACCCTGTGCTATATGCCTTATATAACCTGGCACATCGGTATGTGCCGGGCAACCCCATTGGCAATCAACTACCTTATGATANTATTGTGGATCTTTGGTGTTTGTAGGTTGCATGAAGGTAGTGGTGCCTGACGCTTAGTTATAAAACGTTGAATATATACGAAAATTTAACTATAAAAGTTTTCAGTTTCTTTTTATCTCACAACCTAAAAAGGTTTACAGGTGAAAATTAACATATCCTGATAGGAAAAAAAACGTATTTTGCATCGAAGAAAGCGATATTTTTTCTAAACAAACTCCAGGCGTGATCCAGAAGGCTTCGAAAGAATCTGGCCCTCATTGAATATTAACTCTCCGTTAACAAATGTTTTATTAATCATAGAGTTAAAGATTTGTTCTTCAAAAGGGCTCCATGCACATTCATAAAGAATACTATCCTTGGTAACTTTTGTTGATGCGTTAAGGTCAACTAAAACAAGATCCGCCCAATAATCTTCTCTAATAAATCCGCGATCTTTTANGCCATAAACCTCTGCAACATTGTGGCTTGTTTTTGTAACGATAGTTTCCAAAGACATTTTTCCTTGATGAAAAAAATCAAGCAACAATAACAGTGAATGCTGCACTAAGGGTAAGCCTGAAGGACAATCAGGGTATGGCTTGCTCTTCTCTTCAATGGTATGCGGAGCATGGTCAGTTGCAATAATATCCAAAAGATCTCCATTGACAGCTTCCATTAATGCTATTTGATCATTTTCAGTTTTTATAGCTGGATTACAAACTATAAGCTGCTGAAGATCATCGTAACTAGAATCATTGAAATGCAAATGATGAACACACACTTCAGCTGTTATATTTTTCTCTCTATGATTCTTAGAATCGAATAACCCTAACTCTTTTTCGCTTGTTAAATGNANAACATGTAATTTAGTGCCAAATTTTTTAGCTAATCCNACCGCTTTAGAAGAAGATTTGTAACAAGTCTCCACCGATCTTATATTTGGGTGCTCAGAAACAGGTATCTCAGAACCTTTGTATTGTTCTCTTTTGGCTTCTAAGTTCTTGTTAATTGATGGCGTATCTTCACAATGGGTTGCTATTAATATGGGACACTCAGAAAATATTCTCTCTAAAGCATCATCATCATCAACTAACATGTTACCGGTTGATGCGCCCATAAACACTTTGACGCCACAGGCCTCGCCTTTTTGTAAACTTTTTATTTCTTCTACATTATTATTTGTGGCTCCTAAATAAAAAGCATAATTAGCGTGAGCTTTGCCCTCTGCCAATTTGTATTTTTGTGACAGAAGATCTCTGGTGATTGTTGGTGGATTGACATTCGGCATATCCATAAAAGAAGTCACACCTCCTGCAATAGCTGCGGCTGACTCTGAAAATATACCGCCTTTATGGGTTAGTCCTGGCTCTCGAAAATGTACCTGATCATCTATTAATCCTGGCAACAAATGCATTCCTTTAGCATCAACAATTTCTGTCTTCGAATCGAGAGTAATGTTGCTGTCGATTTGTTTAATTCGACCGCTCTCAAGAAGAACATCAAGTTGTTTTATTGATCCTTCGTTAACGACGTTAGCATTGATTATTGCTATGGATTGTTTACTCATGAAGTTATTATATCAGTCTGATCTATCAATGGATTTTCAAGAGTAAATTATTTGAGATGGAAATGAAATCAAAAAATGTCTTCTATGGATGGCATGTTGCAATATCTTGCAGCTTGATCTATTTCTTTGTGAATTCAATGACATTATTTGTTCCACAAAACCTATTTCCTACATTTATTGAGGAGTTCTCTCTTAATCGTGAACAAGCAAGTCTAACAGTAAGAAACACTCTACTTTTTGCTGCCCTACTTTCACCATTTTCAGGAATACTAATAGACAAATATGGGGTCACTGTTGTGATGAGAATCGGCATTATTGTAATGGCCTTTACCTATAGTTTTTATCCGTTTGCCAGTTCTATAGAGACATTGTATCGTCTTCATATTCTAATGGCTGCGGGACTAGTGATGACAGGCTTGGGGCCAAATGTAATCATTGTTTCAAATTGGTTCAATAAACATCGCGGCAAAGTTGTCGGTATGGTTGTAGCTAGCTCGAGTCTGGGTGGAGCAACCTTACCTCTTCTTATTTCACCAATAGTCAGTAACCCAGATTGGGGATGGAGATGGGGATTTGGGCTTCTTGCTGTTCTCTTCTGGATCTTTGCTGTAATCCCAGTCTATAAAATCATTCGACCCTCACCAGAATCAATGGGTCTTAGCCCCGATGGAATTGAAGANATGTCTCAAGATAAGATAACTAAGCCAATAGAAGATAAAGATATGACCACTATTAAAGATGCTATCTTCTCGAGAGCACTCTGGTGCTTAGCTATTGGATCAGCATGTCTATGGTTCTCAATCCAAGGCCTCAACAGTCAAATCAGGATATTCTTTGAGCTAGATTCCGGGTTCACTGCCCAGCAATCAGTTCTCCTTTTTTCGATAATCTACTGGTTTAGTTTTATAGGAAAATTCTCCTTTGGAGCTTTAAGTGACAAGCTACCCAAAAGGACGGTTCTTTTCTTAAGCTCATGTGTGCTATTCATAGGCTCACTATTACTATTTGAGATTTCTGATAATGAGGTGATCTTGACCCAAAACACAATACAACTCAGCCTTTTTACTATCTTCTTCGGTCTGGGCTTTGGTGGAAGCTTTAGTATGATCCAATTAGTTGCTGTAGAAAGTTTCGGAAAAAAATATTTAGGAAGGATGCTTGGGATTATTAGTATGATTGATGGTCTTGCTGCAGCAGGGGCAACTCAATTATTGGCAGCTATGGCTGATGACGCCTCTGGAAGCTACCTCAAAGCTTTTGGATTAGTCGCTGCAGTTACTTTAATAGGAATCATCAATGTGTTCTTTATTAAACCGATAGAAGCTAAATCAAAATCAATCCAACATTTGTCATAATCATTCTTTAGAGTTAGTCTTTATATAAATGGCAAAGAAATACAAAACCTTCACAATTAATGAGATGACAGCATCCCTTGGAGCTGAAGTTGCTGGATTGGATATTAGTAAAAAACTTTCAAAACCAGCACTCAGAGAACTCAATCAAGCTTGGTTAGAACATCAGGTTTTGTTTTTTAGGGATCAACCTCTAACCCCAGAGCAACATGTTACTTTCACAAAGAACTTTGGCGAACTTCAAGGTCCAGGTTATATGCCAACTTTGGATGGCTATCCAAACGTATATGTCCAAGAATACCCTGATCTATATAAGGGTATCGTCTCTGATGTTGATTGGCATATTGACGCATCATTCATGCAAAAGCCATTGAAAGGCGCTGTACTTTATGCGCTAGATGTTCCTGCAACCGGTGGCGACACAGCTTGGGTAAACCTATATCTAGCCTATGAACTTCTCTCTAAACCAATGCAAAGACTATGCTCTAGCTTGACAGCGATTCATGATAATTTTCATAAGAATCTAACCAATGTCTTAGATNCTTATGGTGCTAAAGGTTATGAAATGGCTAGAAANGCAACACCACCTAGTGAACACCCCTTAGTATGTAAACATCCAGAGACTGGTAAAAAATGTCTCTTCTATAGTGAACTGATGGTCTCGCATTTCAAACAATTGANTGTNGATGAAAATAAAGTTCTNAAAGAATTCCTAGTTAATCACATCAAGAAACCAGAGCTTTATTGCAGATTTAAATGGGAAAATAACTCTATTGCTTTTTGGGACAATCGTTGCACAGCTCACAAAGGAATCTTTGATTTTGGCGATGAGNATCGTCTAATGCATAGGGTTGCCATCCAAGGCGAAACTAAGCCGAAAAGATAATCATGTGGGTTAAGAAATTTCACAAAGATGATGTTGAGGATAAGAGATCGCCTATTCCTACCCAAGTAGTCTCAAATGAAGAGTATTTGCCTCGACCACAAACCAAACAACAAAAACAGGTTGAAGAGCTTATTCAATCTCTAGCCTCCAAGTACAGTAAGACTGCTGGACTATCAAGAAGGGATTTTTTGAAAACGGTAAATGGTATGGCTGTTGCCTTCACCGCAATGAATCAAGTTTTTGGGGAATATTTTGAGGTACAAGCTGAAGAAATGATCGATGAATCAGCCATTAAAGAATTATGGCCAAAAAATGAATTTATTTTTGATGTCCAAACACATCATGTTGCCACAGGCAAAACAGAGCCTCTTGGATTTAGAGTAATGGCATGGCCTTTTAATAAAGATTTAGAAGGCAAGACACCTCAGAAAGATGATCTTAAATTTAATAATTACGTCAAAGAAGTCTTTTTAGATAGTGAAGTATCCGTTGCCTGCCTTAGTGGTATTGCCTCTAAGGTTCTCGATACCATGAACGGTGATGAGATGGTGGAGGCAAGAAATAGTATAAATGCAATGTCGGGCTCACAAAGAATGGTTTGCCATGGACCAATAGCACCTTATACTCCTAATTTTCTAGAGGAAGCTGAAAGACAAGCACTGGATCTAAAAATAGATGCATGGAAGTTTTACACCGGAGTATTTGATATGAACGGTGAATATAGCTGGCGAATGGACGATGAAGAATTAATCTATCCGTTCTATGAAAAAATAAAGACTTGGGGCAAAAATATCGTCTGCGCCCATAAGGGGCTTCCTTTCAGAAAACCAAGACCAGGAGAGACTGATTACACTCATCCAAGAGACATCAAAAAAGCATCCTTAGATCANCCTGATTTGAATTTTGTCATCTATCACTCAGGATTCAGAGACCAACATATGAATCTGCCGCCTGAAGATTTATATATCGATGAAAACGCTTATNTGCCCTACACAACAGATATCTGCCAAGACAGGATAGATAATCCTGAAATGACCAACGTCTATATGGAATTAGGTACTACATTTGGTCACACAGTAATCACNCACCCAAAAATATGCGCCCATTTATTAGGACAAATCATTAAAGCGTTTGGAGTGGATCATGTTCTATTTGGAACAGACTCCATATGGTGGGGTTCACCTCAATGGCAAATTGAGGCTTTAAGAAGATTTCAAATACCAGAAGAAATGCAAGAGAAATTTGGTTATGCGCCGATCACCGCTGAAGATAAAGCTAAAATTTTTGGTCTAAACTCAGCAAAGCTCTATGGAGTGAATGTTGATGAAACAAGACAGCAAATTGCTAACGATCGGATGACACATTTAAAAGAAGTCTATTTGGCTGAAGGCGGATCACCAAGTAACAATATTTACGGCTGGGTCTTAGGTTAACCTAGTCATCCCCCCGAAGAGGAATGGACTCACCTTCCATATGATCAACCTCTTGCAGACTTAAGATTTTTGCAATTGTAGGGGCTAAATCCACTTGATGAACAGGCCCTATATCTTGTTGTTTTATTGCTGCGCCCATTGCATAAAAGATCCCCCACATATCAGGCATATCTGGAGAGTACCCATGCATCCCTTTAGGCCCGCCATTGCCACTATTTGAGAACATATTAGGTGCTTCAGTTATCAAAACAAGATCCCCCGTTCTTGTGGGATGATTGAGATGATATGACACAGGTAAATTGTTTCTATCAAACACAGTGATCCCCTCTTGCTGTGCAAAAACTTCTTTAGCCCTCTGTTTATCATTCTCGTCTAGAAAAATATGTGCGATAGCTGGCCCAGATGATACTGTCATTTTGATCTTAGATTCTTCAACCACTTCTCTCAATTGAATGTAATTAGACACTTCTGTCATTCCATGATCACTCACAACGAATAATGTGATGTATTCCCAGCCGTCTCGCTTGTCAATCTCATTCAAAAGCGACCCAAGAAGTTTGTTTTGTCTTTGAATCTGGAGGTCTATAGAAGGCCCACTTGGCCCATCCTGATGGGCAATCGTATCAGTACCGTCCCAGTAACTCATTATCAATCTGGGTCTATCTTCACCTTCAATATCTAGCCACTCTGCAATCTGCTTAATTTTTATTTCCTCGCTAATACTTTCATCAAAAGGTGCCTTCCGATAAGTTGCGCCAATATTATTCCAATCTGTTTCTGAACCCACCCAGAAAAAAACAGCTGCTGGAATACCTGCCTCTTCTGCTAGTACCCATATCGGCTTGACATCAATGAGATCTCCCTCATCCGGATAAGTAAAATGTCCATCCTCTCGATCATAAAAAGAGTTATGAAGAATTCCGTGTTTATCTGGGTGAACACCTGTTGCCAAAGAAACATGTCCAGGGTAGGTTGTTGATTGATAGACGGGTATCAGATGATCAGCTCTCAATCCTTGCTGTTCAATGTATTCAAAAGAATCAACCTGATGATTCTTCCAAAGATCATGCCTGATCCCATCCATAGAAATTACAATAACTGTGGGTTCTTTAGCAAATCCAAAGGAAGCATATAAAAATATGCCAACATATAACGAAAGCTTTAGAAAAGATTTCACTTACTGTTTTGGCTTTCTAAATTTCAGAGTAAATCGATCACTTTCTCCAATTTCACTAAACAGTTTTTTTTCCTCATCATTTAAGCTGGCAAAAGTTGGAGCAAGAGTCCAAACTCCTTGTCTGTGATCCTTGGTATCTTTAGGATTCGCATTAATTTCGGAAGATGCCTCTAGAACAAAGCCAACAGATTCAGCTAGTTCGATCATAAAGATTTCATTAACATAACCGGATTTAGATTTAGGGTCTTGCTGAACCGAAGGATTGCCTCGATGTTCAACCACACCAAAAACACCACCGGGTTTTAGGAGATCATAGAATGTACGAATCGCTTTCTCTTCTTGACCCTGTGCCATCCAATTATGGACATTTCTAAAAGTAAGCACCATATCAGCACTTCTAGATTCTGCAATTTCTACACGATCCGGTAATTCAAAGATGCCGTGTCTTACATTGCTATATAAATCTGGGTACTCAGCCAATTTATTTAAAAATATTGGAGCAAATCTCACAAAGGGTTGTCGATCAGTATTTAAGTCATATGAGGCAGTAATATATTGGCCTGAATCATTCAGGTAAGGAGCAAGGATTTCTGTATACCAACCCGCTGATGGCCAAACTTCTATGACAGTCATGTCTTCTTTGATGCCAAAAAATTCTAATGTTTCTTTTGGGTTGCGACTAAGATCCCTAGCTTTATTCTTATCTGATCTATGTTCACCTGAAAGAACATCATCTAGTGAGTGAGCCTTAATGGATGAAATATTTTGCAAAGATAAAAACATTGCCAATGAGATTAAAAAAGTTTGTAAAGTTATTCGCATTTCTTGCTCCTTAAAAAAATAATTATTCTGCTTTCTTCCTGGTTACCACAGCTAGGATTGGTGCCAAAATCACACCTGCAATAAATCCTCCGATATGTGCCCCAAAAGCTACTCCACCCCCTGAACCGGCACTTGCACCATTAATTAGCTGAAGGACAAACCAAAAAATTAATACTACATAGGCTGGCAATCTTAATATTTGTATAAAAAAACCGAAAGGGATAGCTACTCTAACCTTCCTTTTGGGGAAAAACACTACATACGCTCCCAATACACCAGAGATAGCCCCACTTGCTCCTATCATCGGGATAGTCGATGACGGGTCAGGCAATGACTGACTCATTGCAGCTGCAATGCCACATACAAAATAAAATATGATAAATACAGGCTTTCCTAAAATATCTTCAACGTTATCGCCAAATATCCATAAATACAGCATATTGCCAATTAGATGCATNAAGCCACCGTGCAANAACATTGAAGTAATCAATGTCATTTCTGGGCTAACCCATCGTAATGAGGGAGGGAGTGTAGCGCCTTGAAGAAGGCTTGCCGGAATAACGCCTAANGCTAGAATAGCTTGTCGTCCTCCGTTNCCTAGCGATAGCTGCCATAANAAAATNAAAACACATAAAGCAATAAATATAATTGTAATTACTGGCTTAGACCGAGTCGGGTTTTCATCAGCTAAAGGAATCATATATTAATAGTTGCAGTTAGGTTTTTTATCAACTTGATTATAAAGCATTAACGCATCTGATAGTTGACTGGCAAGGCCATTGATTCTGCTTGTTGAGGATGGATGAGTGCTGGCAAATTCTGGTATTCGTTGTTCTTTGTCCTTCTCTTTCATTTTTTTCCAGAGACTCATGCTTGCTATTGGATTAAAACCAGCCTCAGCCATAAAAATAATCCCACGTTTATCTGCATCTGTTTCTTGCTCTCTGGCGTATGGCAAATTGAGGCCATAAGTTGCCATAACATTTGACATCGTATTAATGGCACTAATTTTATTCTGTGTTTCATAAAGATCGGATTGAGTATAGATTGGTTTGCTAGCAATTTTGCTGGCGACCACAGCAGTCCCAATCATCGCTCCTACCTGAGTTCGCATAGACCGCTTAGCGCGCTCATAACTATGTTTTTCTGTTACATGGGCTATTTCGTGGCCTATGACAGCAGCTAACTCATCTTGGTTGCTAGCCACATCAAATAATCCTGTATTAACCCCTATCTTACCAGCAGGAAGAACTACGGCATTTGCTGTAGGATCTTTAAAAACCTCGATATCCCAATCAAAACTTCTAAAGGGTTCATCCAATTGCCTAATGATATTTTTTGCTACGCATCTAACCATAGTTCTTTTCTTAAGGTCCCTTGAGATTGGCACTGAATTGACCATTTGTTCCCATTGTTTTTCTGATTCAACTTGAATTTCTCTCTCGCTTACAAGCAATGCAGCGTTTAATGTCATTGGTACCGAGAAAAACCAGATTAAGGTAAATATAGATAAATGGTTATTTAATCTAATCATCGCTCTCTCCATTGAGCCTTTTATAAGATTGATCGGCACGATAACTCGATCGAATCAATGGTCCTGCAACAACTTCCTTTAAACCTATCTGATGGCCTAAATATTCATACTCTTGGAATCTTTCCGGACTGATATATTCTTTCACTGGAAGATGATTCTTTGTTGGGCTTAAGTACTGACCCAATGTAAGGATTTCTATACCACTGTTGTATAGATCTACCATTGCTTGTTCAACCTCTCTATAGGTCTCACCTAAGCCAAGCATCATACCTGATTTTGTTGTAAAGCCTTTATTTCTAGTGTATTCAAGGACTTGGAGAGTCTGGTGATAGCCAGCTCTAGGGTCTCTTACCGTTGACGTCAATCTCTCTACGGTTTCCAGATTTTGTGAAAAAACATCTAGTTTAGAATCAAGAAGGATATCAAGATTTTTTGTTTGCCCTTGAAAGTCAGGTGATAAAACTTCCACTTTAGTCTTTGGTGATATTGCTTTGCTAGCAATCACGCAATCTGAAATATGAGACGCTCCTCCATCATCTAAATCATCTCGATCAACTGAGGTGATGACGACGTAGACTAGGTTCATATATTTAACTGTTTTAGCAATATTTTTAGGTTCATTTGGATCTAGCCAACCTTTAGGGTTGCCGGTATCAACAGCACAAAAATGACAAGCCCTTGTACAAATATTTCCAAGAACCATCAAGGTTGCGGTTCGATTATTCCAACATTCACCAATGTTAGGACATTTTGATGCCTCGCAAACAGTACTAAGATGATGATCATTGACCATTGATTTTAGTCCAAGGTAATTATCACTATCTGGAAATTGCACCTTAAACCAGTTTGGTTTTTTCAAAACATTTGTTTGGGAGTCTATTGCTTGGGCCTTAATACCATCTTTAATCGCAACAATACCATTCTCGCTTAGGTATTTTTTTCCACTGGTTGCTTGTCTTGGTAAGGTTTTTTTCATAATCGGATTAAAAATTAACCTAATGATTATATTCCTAAACAGATCTTATAAATATGATAAAAATTTGAATATGATAAAAATAATCTGATTATGTTGTTATTATACAACATCTAAGGCGAATTATTTATCTTTAAACTGGCAAATTCATTCAAAGTTTGGATAGAATGTCTTCCATGTTGGCTGCAGTTTTATTGGTAACTTAGTATTTCTGTAGCTCATCACTCTTTTACGGGATAGGTTATAAGTATTCTGTAAAGTTTATTAATCCTTAATAGGGGGAAAATATAATGAAAAAATCTAAGTTGAATGGTTGGTTTGATAGATCTCTTTTAGGTCTTTCAATACTAGCTATAGCTCTTGTGAGTTCACCAGTTACACTGGCTCAGGACGAACAAGCAGCCAGCGGAGATGTTGAGGAAATTACAGTTACAGGTTCTCGTATCAAAAGAGATACGATCAACTCTGCATCTGTAGTAACCACAATTACCGCTGAAGATATCGAAGAGAGTCAAGCATTAATTCTTGCTGACGCTCTGAGACTATCAACTTACAATACGTTTGGATCATTTGGACCGACCGCTGG
>JGI24815J26687_1000262_pt1 | contig 12508 bp, 8 predicted proteins | sample METZYME_3_150m_FD_26687 | JGI IMG/M metagenome (IMG submission 26687) | reverse complement strand
AGAGCTGACCCCTAATCAGTACACCATCGATGACCATTCGCTCACAGTACACGATGTGCCTGGTCAGTTTACGCTCCAGATTGAAAACTATATAAGCCCAGCAGCCAACACCAAACTTGAAGGGCTGTATCTATCCAGTGGTAATTTCTGCACCCAGTGTGAGCCGGAAGGGTTCAGACGGATCACCTATTTTATCGACCGGCCTGATGTGCTCTCTGAATATACCGTGACCCTCAACGCGTCAGTGACGGATTGCCCCGTTCTATTGAGCAACGGAAACATGTTATCAACAGAAACACTTCCAAANGGCCGTCATCAGGTCACGTGGCACGACCCGCACCCTAAACCCAGCTATCTGTTTGCACTGGTTGCAGGAGATCTGGGGTTTATCGAGGATCGTTTCACAACCGCAAGTGGTCGGGATGTCCGATTGCGGATCTACGCTGTTGAACGAGACCTCGGACAATGCCGTCACGCGCTGGATGCGCTGATACAGGCAATGCGGTGGGACGAACTGCGCTATGGCCGGGAGTATGACCTTGATTGTTTCAACATTGTTGCGGTCGAGGATTTCAATATGGGGGCCATGGAAAATAAGAGCCTCAATATCTTCAATACCCGTTACGTCCTTGCACTTCCTGAAACGGCCACTGACCAGGATTATCAGGCAATCACCGGGGTGATCGGTCACGAATACTTCCACAACTGGTCCGGGAACCGCGTCACTTGCCGAGACTGGTTTCAACTCAGTCTGAAGGAGGGTTTCACTGTTTTCCGTGACCAGGAGTTCAGTGCAGAACAGGGTTCGGCTGGCGTCAAGCGGATTGACGACGCCAAACTAGTACGCGGCCCACAGTTTCTCGAAGACAGCGGACCAATGGCCCACCCTGTCAGACCTACCTCTTATGCNGAAATCAACAACTTCTATACACTGACGGTTTACATCAAAGGTGCTGAACTGGTGCGAATGCTGGCGAACTTGCTTGGCCCGGTTCTGTTTCGAAAAGGCTGCGACCAATATTTTGATCACCACGATGGTCAAGCAGTGACAACTGAGGCGTTTGTCAGTGCTATGGAACATGCCAGCGGCCTGGATCTCTCGCAGTTCAGACTCTGGTACGAGCAGGCTGGCACCCCCAAACTGACTGCCCGGGGCACTTATGATGCCGAGGTGGCACGCTACACACTGACCGTCGCTCAGCAGTGCCCGTCTACCCCCGATCAGGATCAAAAGAAACCGTTTCATATTCCCCTAGCCACCGCCTTATTTGATCGCTCTGGGCAAGCGATGAAGACAACCATTGGGGCGCAGGCCGATCCCAAACATGAACATATGTTGAGCTTGTGCCAGCAAGAGCAGCAATTTGTATTTGAAGGCGTCGTGAAAGAGCCAGTGGTTTCCCTGTTACGACGGTTTTCGGCACCAGTAGAACTCGAATCTGATCTGTCAGATGACGAGCTCGCGATTCTGATGGCGCATGACGACGATCCATTTAACCGGTGGGATGCGGGGCAGCGCCTTTCCAGCACCGAAGTATTGCGTGCGTTCGAGGCGGCTGTTGAGGGCAATTCGTTTTCGCTCAATGAGCGTTTTGCAGTGGCCTTTGAAAATACGTTACGGCACGACTTCGATGACAGATCGTTTCAAGCCTATGCCTTGGCTCTACCAGATCATACCCACCTTTCGCAGATCACCCCCATCATTGAGCCGGACCGGCTCCACCAGGCCAGAAAGACAGTGAAACTGATACTGGCCACACGATTTACAGCCGATTTTGAAGCGCTTTACCACCGGTTCGAGGCGACAGGCACCGACCAAACCAACTGCATCAACAGTGGTCAGCGTGCCCTGCGTAATACCTGTCTGTCTTACCTGATGGCGCTTGAACAACCCGAGTTCACACGTCTGGCCAGCCACCAGCTGCACGCAGCCGATAACATGACCGATGCGCTGGCTGCTTTAACCTTGCTCGCCTGTTCACCATATCCAGAACGCACCGCTGCTCTGGCACATTTTTTCGATCGCTGGCACGATTACCCGCTGGTGATGGACAAGTGGTTCCGGGTTCAGGCAACGGCGGATTTGCCTGGAACGCTCGGTCACGTGAAAGCGCTCACATCACATGACCTGTTTCAGCTGGAAAACCCAAACAAAGTGTTCTCCCTGCTCGGGGCTTTCGCCCATGCCAACCCGCTTCATTTCCACCAGGTCGATGGTCAAGGCTATGCATTCATCAGCGAATACATATTGAAACTAGACCATACCAATCCACAGGTCGCAGCCCGACTACTGTCAGCCTTCAATCTCTGGCGACGTTACAACCGTGAACGACAGGAAATGATGCGTGAGCAGCTTGAACACATTCAAGCACAACCCGCATTGTCTAAAGACGTGTCTGAAATCATTGATCGTATTCTCTCTTANATGNCAGTCCAGATCCTCACCTTAGCATCTGCGGNCAGACTCTCTACAGTGTTATGATCCGTCTTGATCACCTGATTGTTAAGCGCTGTTGCAATTGAAAAAACCACCCAACAGATCGCTGGAAACATCAAGCCGCGAAGACATCGATAACTTTCTGCAGCGGGTGAGATCCACACCACTGGCTTCCCGCCCAAGCGGCCGGGGACGGCTGCTGTTCGCGATGGATGCTACTGCCAGTCGGGAACCCTTGTGGGACAGAGCCTGTCACATTCAGGGTCAGATGTTTGAAGAAACCGACACATTGGGTGGTCTGGACGTACAGCTTGTTCACTACCGTGGCTTTATGCAGTTCTCCTCGACACCCTGGACGAGTAACGCCGAGGCTTTGCTCAAACACATGACTGCCATCCGTTGTGCCGCAGGACAGACCCAGATTGCCCGCGTTCTCTCACACGCCACAAAACAGGGCCAGCCCGTCAACGCTCTGGTATTTGTCGGTGATGCCATGGAAGAAGACCCGGATGTTCTGTGCAAACTGGCCGGCGAGCTTGGCATCCTCCGAATCCCAGTGTTCATTTTTCAGGACGGTGACGACCCGATTACTGAGCGAACGTTTCGCAACATTGCTCGGCTCAGTTCGGGTGCCTGGTGCCGGTTCGACGCTAACAGCGCTGCACAGTTGCGCGATCTTCTTTGTGCCGTGGCGGTTTATGCAGCCGGGGGGCAGAAAGCACTTGAGCAATTCGGTCGTAAACGCGGTGGTACTGTACTCAAACTCAGTCACCAGATCAGCAAAAAGAACTGAAAATATGATCAGGCTGGTACTCGCTTTAGTCGCTCTGGTGGGTTTGATGTGGCTGGCATCGTGGCTCGGCAAGGCCACACCAGCCCAACGTAGCAAGGCACTCAAGATGATTTTGCTCTACGGCGTCGCCGGTATGCTGTTGCTGCTGGTAGTGACCGGCCGAATTCACTGGATGTTTGCAGCAGTCAGTGCGGCACTGCCCTGGCTACAACGGGTATTAATGGCGCGGCGGGTATGGCAGATGTTCAAATCGACACGTGGCCCAGCTTCTGGCCAGGTCTCAAAGGTGGAAACCGAATTTCTACGCATGACACTGGATCACGACAGCGGTGATCTGGCAGGTGAAGTTATTGCCGGGGCATTTGCCGGACAGCAGCTCGAGCAGATGAGCCTCGACAATCTACTCGACCTGTTATCCACCTGTCAGGCGCAGGATGCCCAGTCTGCTGCTTTGCTCGAAACCTATCTTGATCGCCACCATGGCGAAAACTGGAGAGCGGATGCCGACACTGGGGACACGACGACAGTACCACCCAGTGGTCACATGAGCCGGCGGGAAGCTGCGGAAATTCTAGGTGTTCCCGAAGACGCATCGAACAAGGAAATCAAAGCCGCGCATCGCCGTCTAATACAGCGTCTGCACAGCGATCGTGGGGGATCGGATTACCTAGCTACCCTGATCAATCAGGCCCGAGAGACCATGACCAGCTGATCAGACAGCCATCGAGATGTTTTCTCCCCTTCAGTCACCTTATACTCAGATATCATATGGTCCATACCAGCTAAACGCGGAGCGATTCACGAAAAAGGTGCTGCTGCGTGAGGCCCCGTTGAACGCCGGTGCACCTGCCATCCTGGTCAACAACTANACAACCCGTCCATATGAGCAACCAGCGCAGTTGTAAAACCATCAGCCAGACAACCCTGTCTGGTCCGCTGCAGATTGCGCTTGTGAGCGTGATCCTGATTGGTGGTATGTTGTCCTGGCCGGAACATCTGAGTTCCACAGAATGGCAACGCAGTGCCGTGTGGGGTGTAGATCGACAAGTCATCAGTGGCGCTATAACGTCATCAGTGCAGAACAATACGTATCCACACGAGATCACCGTTACCAGTCAGGGCCGGCGACTCCCCGCAACAATCCACTACAACACCGATCGGGCACTACGTGATTCGGTCAAGGCGATTTTTGAACAATATGGACCGGATTACGGGATGTTTGTTGGATTGGATCCTGATACCGGCAAGATTCTGGCACTGGTCAATCATCGTCGAAAGACAAAGCCCACTGCCAATTTCGCTTTACAGGCAACATATCCGTCTGCTTCGGTCTTCAAGCTTGTAACAGCCGGCGCTGCTGTCGATCTGGGGAAAGTTGACGCTAACACTGTCATTCCATTCAACGGTAAAACCACCAGCCTTTACCGCAAGCATGTACTACACCACAAGGACAATCAATGGACCCGGCACCTGCCTCTGAAAATGTCCTTTGCCAAATCTGTCAACAGCGTATTCGGTCGACTGGGTGTACAGCAAGTCGGCGGTAAAGCGCTGCTGGATTACGCAGAACGACTGGGATTCAATCGGGAGATGAAAAGTGATGTCGAGATAAGTGCCAGCCGCCTCGCGTTAAACCTGGACGACCCTTGGTCTATCGTAGAAACCGCGTCTGGCTGGACCCAAAATACCACGATGAGTCCGGTCCATGCTGCAGTCTTGGCCGCAGCGACCATTAACGGGGGGTTTATTGTCCAGCCGAGTCTGATCGATGCAATTACGGATACCAACGGTATCGTTCTGTATGCTGATGATGAGCCATATGCCCAACAGGTGTTCAGCGAGTCAACTGCCCACCAACTACAGACTATGATGACTTTAACAGTACGCAAAGGATCGGCAAAAAAGTCTTTCAATAACTTTTTCACCGGCAAGATGTCAAACGTCGAAGTCGGTGGTAAAACCGGCACACTCAACGGGACAGATCCTGCCGGTACTTACGATTGGTTTGTAGGCTATGCCCATCGCAGTGACCGTAAGCTGGCTTACGCGGTTCTTTGTATCAACAAAGAAAAATGGTATGTAAAATCGGCCTACGTCGCACGTAAAGCGATAGAGCATTATTTCTCAGAACAAGTGCTGTAGCCACTGGCTCAGCAGATCCCCAGCACAAGTAGAGTACAGCATATTGCAGCAGTATCTTGATGTCGTCGAAAGCGTACTCAGTCGCGGTCATCGAAAGACCAATCGAACTGGCGTTGATACTCTTTCAATCTTTAATTTGAATTATCAGATTGACTTGCGACAGGGTTTTCCACTACTGACCACCAAAGAGATTTCCTGGAAAAATATCGTCGTTGAGAATCTGTGGTTTCTGTCGGGCAGGACCGATATTGGCCTGCTACGCCGGCATGGTTGTAAGTTTTGGGACCCTTGGGCAGATGAAGACGGCCACGTGCCCAGTGCCTATGGCAACTACTGGCGACACTTCCCAGTACATGATCAGGACAANGCCTCGTTTAACGATCAAGTGGCCTGGGTTGTAAAAGAGCTCAGGCAAAATCCGGACAGTCGCCGGTTGGTGGTATCCGCCTGGGCACCGGGCAATGCCCAGTTCAGCGGTTTGCCCCCCTGCCATGCGCTGTGGGTACTCAATGTTCAACGCGACGAGGCTGGCGAACCCCTGTTGTGCCTACACTTAACCCAGCGTAGTTGTGACGTTGCGCTAGGGCTACCCTATAACATCGCCGGTTACGCTTTCCTGCTCGAGTTGTTTGGGCAGTTCGCGGGTATACCGGTGGGTTACTTTGGGCACACCTTGATCGATGCGCACATCTATACCGCCAAGCCTGATGGCAGTATGGCAGAGTACGACCATGTACCTGGTTTACGAGATCAGCTGCTGCGAAACCCNAAACCATTGCCACGGCTGACCATAAACAGTGCTATTCGATCGCTCAACGACGTGGAAGACCTCCTCAGTGCCACGACGGACGAGTTGCTCAGCACTTTTTCTCTGGCCGGATACGAACCCGAGCAGGCGATTACTTTCAAGGTAGCCGTGTAGTCATACGATGACAACAGTAGCCGCACTGATTGCCAGGAATTTTCTACCGGCTCAAGTTAGGGACTGACATTGCGCGCAGCAATTGTGGCAATCACACAAGACCGTGTCATCGGGGCAGATGGAAAACTACCCTGGCACTATTCGGCCGACCTGAAACGTTTTAAACAGCTGACCCTGGGCACCACCATCATTATGGGCCGCGGTACGTGGGAATCGATGGGTGCAAAACCACTGGCCGGGCGACGCAACATTGTAATCACCCGCTCGCTGTTGGATGGTGTCCAGTGCTATACAACGATCCCAGCCGCTCTGGCCAGCTGTACTGGCGATGTCTGGTTTATCGGCGGTGGACAGCTCTATGCAGCAGCCCTTGAATTCTGTGATTTCATCGATGTCACGCAGGTGCCTGACAAGATCTCAGCTGGAAATACCGTGTTTTTCCCAGAACTGGACCCAGGTGTGTGGCAGGCAGAACCGATGACACCACTCGCAGCGGATCCCAGGTTGAGCCATGGCCGTTATTACCGACGATCGACAGCAACCCGAAGTGCCGAAAGGCAACATTCAACCTAGCGTCCTTGACTTGAGTGTTTAGCGGATATGGACGTGTCTTTCATTTTTGATGATCTGAACGACGCTCAGCGCCAGGCAGTATCCAAAGATCCCTGTCCGATGCTTGTTCTTGCCGGTGCCGGAAGCGGCAAGACCCGCGTTCTGACCCACAGAATCGCCTGGCTTGTGACAGCACTTGAAGTGTCGCCACTGTCTATCCTCGCTGTTACGTTCACCAACAAAGCGGCTCAGGAAATGCGACATCGGGTAGAACGCATGATCGGTTCTCCTATGCGCAATATGTGGCTCGGCACGTTTCATGGCCTGTCACACCGTTTGCTACGCACTCACTATGCCGATGCAGGTCTTTCTGATTCTTTCGAGATCCTTGATGCCCAGGACCAGCACCGTCTGGTGCGGCGTTCACTTAGAGAATTGAATCTTGATGAGGGATTCTGGCCACCGCGACAGGTACAGTGGTTTATTAACAGCAACAAGGAGGAGGGCCGGCGGCCTCCACAACTTGAAGGGTCATCAGATAACCAGCATCAGACTCTGACCCAGATTTATGCCCATTACGAATCACTGTGTCAGCGTTTTGGACTGGTTGACTTTGCAGAACTTCTGCTACGGAGCCTGGAGCTATTTCAGAACAACGGACCAATTCGCGACGCTTACCGGGAACGATTTCAGCACATCCTGGTCGATGAGTTTCAAGATACCAATACCATACAGTACCGTTGGCTGAAACTGTTGGCACAACCGCGCAACAGCATCACTGCTGTGGGCGACGACGATCAGTCGATCTACGGCTGGCGGGGTGCCCGAATTGAGAACATGAACTTGTTTCAGAAAGACTTTCCCGATACGCAGATCCTGCGGCTGGAACAGAACTATAGATCTACTGGAACAATTCTCGCGGCCGCAAACAGTGTAATTGACCACAACGTCGGCCGAATGGGCAAAAAACTTTGGACTGAAGATCAGGCCGGTGCACCGATTAGGCTTTACGCTGCATTTAACGAAATCGACGAAGCCCGGTTCGTCTTGGAACACCTTCGCGAGTGGGTGCACGAAGGCAATCGCCGTGATTCTATTGCCATCCTCTATCGCTCGAATGCACAGTCCCGTGTTTTTGAGGAACTCCTGCTCAGTGAAGGCATTCCTTACCGAGTCTATGGTGGACTCCGATTTTTCGAACGAGCCGAAATCAAAGATGCTCTGGCATACCTGCGCCTGATCTCAAATCGCCACTCTGATCCGTCTTTTGAACGGGTCGTCAATGTCCCCACTCGCGGCATCGGTGCACGAACAGCCACCGCAATCCGTGAACATGCCAGGGCGTCTGACACCTCCATGTGGACCGCTGCGGTTGAATTGGCAAACAAAACACAAATACCCACAAGAGCCCGGACCTCGCTGAAATGTTTTGTCGATCTCATCGAAGCGCTTGACGTATCGACACGAGACCTTGATCTAACTGAACAGACGGACATCGTTGTGCAACGTAGCGGGCTTATCGATCACTACCGTAAACAACACGGTGAAAAAGCGCAGACGCGGGTAGAAAACCTCGAAGAACTCGTCAGTGCAGCCCGTCATTTCAATTACGACCCGGCCGATGACCAACATCCGGATCCACTATCGGAATTTCTCGCACACGCTGCGCTGGAGGCCGGTGAAGGACAGGCAGAAGAGTGGGAAGACTGCGTACAGCTGATGAGCCTTCATTCAGCCAAAGGACTTGAGTTCCCGCTTGTATTTCTGTGCGGGCTGGAAGAGGGCCTCTTTCCGCATCAGCGTTCGATCGATGAACCGGGTCGACTCGAGGAGGAAAGACGTCTGTGTTACGTCGGTATGACCCGGGCCATGGTGCAACTTTTTCTGACCTGGGCTGAGGTCCGGCGGCTGCATGGCCGGGAAAACTATACCCGCCCGTCTCGTTTCCTCAGCGAAATCTCGGCGGAACTGGTTGATGAAGTCCGTTCGTCCACCGTATTGCCCCGGGCTACCTCAACACCTGCCGAAGTTCTGAACACCGTGGCTCAATCAAGCAGCCCGGGTATCAACCTGGGTGCTCGCGTACATCATGCCAAGTTCGGTCATGGTACTGTCCTTAGTGTAGAGGGGCAGGGTGAGCATGCCCGAGTTCAAGTTCGATTCGAAACTGCTGGCAGCAAATGGCTGGTGTTGGCCTACGCCAACTTGGACCCCGCCTGATCGATGTCGGTGGGGATGTGTTCGCTGCCGCCACTCAGTTCAAGCGCAAGGAAACTACGAGACCGGCAAATACACAGGCACCGAACCAGGTATTGTTGATAAACGCCTTCAGACACATGTCCCGATCGCGTCCGCGACACAATCGGTATTGATAACCAGCCGTTACCGCAGCACCAACCAGACCCAGATAGTACCAAGCGCTCAGATGCAGCCCCCAGCCGATGATGCCAAGGACCGCCAGTGCGAGAGCCTGCAACACCGCGTTGGCCAATAGATCATATCGACCGAAAAGAATGGCGGTAGATTTAACTCCGATTTTAAGGTCGTCGGGCCGATCAGCCATCGCATACATGGTATCGTAAGCGACCGTCCACAACAGATTAGCGCACAGGATCCACCAGGCGAGTGCCGGTACACGACCGGTTTGTGCAGCAAATGCCATCGGAATCCCCCAGGAAAAAGCAATCCCTAAAACCAGTTGTGGTAGATGTGTGAAGCGTTTAAATAGTGGGTAACTGATCGCAATCGCTGCTCCAATGAAGCCCAGTACAATGGCTTGTCGGTTCAGGGTTAACAACAACCCCAGTGCAACCATCATAAGGGCTGCAAACAGGATCAGCGCCTCGCGCGTAGAGACGTCGCCCGTTGCCAAAGGCCGGTTTCGAGTTCTTTGGACGTGCGGATCAAATGCGCGATCAAAGTAATCATTTATCACACATCCTGCTGCACGCATCACAATTACACCAGTAACAAACACTACGACGACCTGCACTTGTGGTTGACCACCACCAGCAATCCAAACAGCCCAAAGTGTGGGCCACATCAGCAACAACCAGCCGATCGGTCTATCGAGCCTTGCCAGGCGCACATAAAGAAACAGGCGATCACGCACTGTAAAATCCATCTTCAGTTCTGAGCCACCGACGGATTAACCGATCGATCAACTTCGTCTCGCCGTTGTCAAGCAGTTGAGCTGCAACATCCCGGACACTTTCTAGTAGCATGTGATCGCGGGTCAGATCAGCAATGCGAAATTGAGGCAGGCCGCTTTGACGCGTGCCCAGTAATTCGCCCGGACCACGCAGTTCGAGGTCCTTCTGCGCGATCTCGAATCCATCATTGGTCTCGCGCATCGTCGACAGCCGCGCTTTTGCCCGATCTCCAAGTGGGGCCTGATACATCAAGACGCAGGCCGACTTTTGGTCTCCACGGCCCACTCGACCCCGTAACTGATGCAACTGGGCCAATCCCAGTCTTTCGGCATTTTCGATCACCATCAGGCTGGCCTCAGGCACATCGACACCGACCTCAATAACCGTTGTTGCAACCAAAAGGTCGACCTGGCCACTCCTGAACCCGTTCATAACGACATCTTTTTCTGTGGGTGTGTTGCGACCATGTAACAGTTCGATCTTCAGTTCAGGCAGATCCTGACGTAAAGACTCTGCACGCTGCGTCACCGCCTCTAGGTCCAACAGCTCTGATTCATCGATTAAAGGACAGACCCAGTAAGCTCGCATACCCCGGGCGCAGGATTCCCGGATACGTTCCTGTACTGCCTGACGCCTGGAATTGGGTATCACAACTGTCTCTACCGGTTGTCGACCAGGCGGCATCTCATCGATGACCGAAACATCCATGTCTGCATACATCACCATAGCCAAAGAACGCGGTATCGGTGTGGCTGTCATCACCAGCTGGTGCGGTGCACGATTATCTGAGCGCCCTTTATCCCGCAGTGCCAGTCGCTGCTCGACACCGAAGCGGTGTTGTTCATCTACGACCACCAGTCCCAGGTTGTGATAGTGAACATCGTCCTGAAACAACGCATGGGTACCAATACCGACCTGAACATCACCACTGGCTAAGCGCTGACAGGCTTGTCGACGAGTCGCTGCTGCTGCCCGACTGGTCAGCCACACTGCATCTATCCCCAGTTCCTTCAGCCAGATCTCAAAACTATCGAAATGCTGTCTGGCCAACAGTTCAGTCGGTGCCATAACTACAGCTTGGCAGCCGGCTTCTACTGCGGCGAGCACTGCGGCGGCAGCCACCACAGTTTTTCCGGATCCTACATCCCCTTGTACCAGTCGCATCGTAGGAACAGTACCGGCCAGATCGTTGAACACCTCCTCAACAACTCGAACCTGTGCACTGGTCAGCGGAAAATGCAGTTGCTCACAGAGTTGTGGCCAAAGCCTGGTAGACGGCGGCATCAGCGGAGCACACAGCCGATCGCGGTGGGATCGCCGCTGTCGTATCGCAATATGATGCGAGAGCATCTCCTCAAATGCCAGCCTTTGCCGGGCAGGATGAGATCCCTGCATCAGCAAAAGAGGATCGGTCCCTACAGGTGGACAATGCAGTATGGTGAGGGCGTCGGCCAACGATATCTCCATACCGGGAACGTCGACGCCCTTAGGTAATAACTCTTCGATCTCCGTGGCACAACGTGGCAGCGCTTGCCTGATCATATCCCGCCATTTACGCTGGCCGACGCCATCGGTAGTCGGATACACGGCTGTCAATGTCTGCTCTGTAGTCGCCTCCGACTCACTGTGCAGCAACCGGTATTCAGGATGAACCATCTCCAGGCCAGTTGGACCTTGGCGAACTTCACCGAAACATTGGATCAAGCCCCCTCGTGCCAGTGCGCGCTGTTGGGTTGCTGTGAATCGGAACTGTCGCATTGTGAGTGTGCCGGTATTGTCTGAAATAACCGACACCAGGCTACGACGACGTCCCATGCGCACGCCGGAAAGCTCGATCACACCGGTTACAAGTACATCGCTACCGGCTGTCAGTCCACCCATGGGTGAAAATCGTGTACGGTCCTGGTAGCGCAGTGGCAAATGAAACAGGACGTCCTGGACCGTGCGGATTCCCAACCGGGCAAGCCGGGATTCGATTTGGGGACCAACACCCTTAAGCGTTGTGATTGCCTGAGACGCTGTCCTGGCCCCGGCTGGTTCGAGCAAATGTTGGTTAGCCACGGAGTGGGTTAACCGGCAGCATGAGACAGGCCTAGCTTTCCACCAATCAAACGGCTATTCGCACTGTCCTATGCAGGCAGATAAACAATCGCCTCAACTTCGACTGGAACACCCTTGGGAAGCGCAGCCACACCGATAGCGGCTCGGGCAGGATAGGGTTCATCAAAATACTCAGCCATTACTTGGTTGACCGTCGGAAAGTCAGTCAGGTCGGTCAAGAAAACTGTCAACTTGACAGCATCGGCAAGGCTCGCACCGGCAGCGTCAGCAACTGCCGACAGGTTATCGAACACACGTCGAATCTTGGTTTCCATGTCACCTCCGACCACCTCCATCGTTTCCGGATCCAAGGGTATTTGCCCGGATATATAAAGCGTATTACCGGCAACAACCGCTTGTGAATAAGCACCGATCGCATCCGGCGCCTGCGAAGTACTGATAGCCTGTCT
>JGI24815J26687_1000260_pt1 | contig 12522 bp, 16 predicted proteins | sample METZYME_3_150m_FD_26687 | JGI IMG/M metagenome (IMG submission 26687) | reverse complement strand
GCAAACTGCGTCCGAGTACTAACTTTCTAGCGGTCAACATGTTTACACTTGGTCCGGTACAGGAGAAGAAGTATTGTAACGTTTGCAGCCGTCAAAACAGCATGTATCAGATCGGTGTGGCCCCGCATTTAAACAGCGAAGGCTGACAAGCAGAACTATTTCCGACCGTACAGCAAGTTTCCTTGATGATAGAATCCCCGCCCTTTCTCACAATCCGCATTTAATGTGAAGTCCACCGACCGTCATGAACAACGTCAAACATCTGATTGACTGGAAATTTTGGCGTGATGAAGATATCCGTCATGTGCTTGAACTGGCACGAACAGTCAAGCACAACAGGAAGGATTATCAGAATCATATGCAGGGTCACACCCTGGTTATGTTGTTTCAGAAAACCTCGACCCGTACTCGCGTATCGTTCGAAGCCGGCATGACCGAGCTCGGCGGGCACGCCATCAATCTCGACTGGCGAGCCAGCAACTTCGCACTAAGCAAGGTGCGGTTTGAAACGAAGTACCTCAGTCGAAACGCAGCCATGATCATGGCCCGGCTCAAGGATAATGCGGATATCNTAGAAATGGAGGACGCAGCCTCAGTACCTGTCATCAATGGCTGCTGTAATCTGTANCACCCCTGTCAGGCACTCGCCGATNCACTGACCATCGCCGAGGATCGGGGCGGCAATCCGGATGGCGCACGGCTGACTTATATNGGTGTTTACAACAATGTGGTCAACTCTCTGGTCTCAATCAGCACTACCCTGGGCATCCATCTGACCCTNGTCTGNCCAGTCCGCGATNTAGACACAGTGGACGAAGAATCCCGGCAGCGGCTTCAGGATGCCGGTCTCCTGACCGAAACTCTGGAGGTTGCTGACGCGGTATCACAAGCCGATTACGTATACACCGACACCTGGCTGGACATGGAATATTTCAATGACCCATCGTACCAGACGGAAAAGGATCGGCGAAGTGAGTTGATGCTGCCCTACCAGATCAATTCGACCCTGATGGCCGGGAGTCGGGCCAAGATCATGCACGACATGCCCATTCACCCNGGTTATGAAATTGCAGAGGATATGGTTGAAAGTGACCAGTCGATTATCTATGACCAGGCAGAAAACCGCCTCGATGCCCAAAAAGCGATCATGCTGCACTTGCTGCATGGGCTCTAACCGCCAGATGGTCGATCTCTCGTATTGTCAATCGTAGAGGGGGTCTTCAGTCTTGACCTTACGCTCTCGCCAGACAATGAGCAGCCCCCCGCCGATAATGAGGAAGACCCCGGGGATCAGGCGATGGAAAGGCGCTTCATCGAAAAACATCCACCCCAGCAAAAACGCAAACGGAATACTGAAATATTCAAATGGCGCAAGATTGCTCGGTGCTGTCAGGCGGTAGGCAGTCACCAGGCAGAACACAGCTGAGCCACCGGCAACACCCATCGCCAGTAACCACAACCAGTCCTGGTAGGTTGCGACCTCGACATAACCTCCGGTGAATACCACCAGCAAAACCGCACCGGTCAGAGCACCAGCCAGAGCGTACAGATTAATCAGCGCAGTTGGCACACTTTTATCAAACAGTTGGGCAGTAACGCTGGAGGCGGCATAACCCAGCGCCGCGCAGGCCGGCAGCAGCGCATACACATTAAAACCATCTGTATCCGGACGCATCACCAGCACAATGCCGATAAAACCCATCCCTACTGCTGACCATCGCCACATACCGACTCGATGACCCAGAACCGGGATCGATAACAACGTCACAAACAAGGCACCGGAAAAAGCGATAGTTGACGCGGTGGCGAATTCCATATGGATGAGCGATAGATAAAAGCAGAACTGTGCGATGGCCACAAAGCCTCCGCGAGCGATCGCGAGCTTCCATTGCACAAGCCGCACGGGTCGGCCCGCTTCATGCCAGCCGGACGAATAGAACAGCACCAGAACGCTGGGGATAAGCCCAAACACATTTCTCAGCATTGACAACTGCTGGGCGGGGTATCGTGTGCCGAGATGCTTGATGATGGCACCCATCACATCGAACAGGAAAATTGCAAGCAGAATGATGGCGATCGCGTTAAAAAGCGGCGACTTCTGTGTAGGGGTATTCATAACCCGGCCCCTAGAGCCTGAATATCAGCCTCACGATTTTGGCGATCCATGTCCACAACCCTGTTGAAACCTACCTCGCACTTACCTAGGATGGCGTGAACAATACCGCAAACCCACTCTCGCAACGAGAAATTTCATGTCTCATTCACCTTTGCTATACCAGCGCGACGGCCGACTGGTACGAATCACACTTAATCGACCAGAAGTACTCAACGCGATCAATTCCGCTATGCCCGAAGAACTTGCTGACGCGGTAGAACGAGCAAACGCTGAACCGGACGTGCGTGTCATTGTTCTCTCAGGTGCGGGGCGCTCTTTCTGTGCGGGTTACGACCTTGATGCCTATGCGCAAACCCCGGGGGCAATCCAGGCATCCAGGAGATGCCCTGGGATCCGCTGAAAGATTTTTCATTCATGAAACGAAACACGGATCAGTTCATGAGCTTGTGGCGTTCTCCCTTGCCAGTGGTCGCAAAAATACAAGGGCACGCGCTGGCCGGTGGCAGCGATATGGCCCTGTGCGCCGACCTGCTTGTCATTGGAGAAGGTGCCAAGCTGGGTTATCCGCCGGCCCGGGTCTGGGGCTGTCCCACTACCGCGATGTGGGTTTATCGAATCGGTGCCGAACGGGCCAAAAGGCTGCTCTTAACCGGCGATACCATTGATGGCAGAACAGCCGAGAACTGGGGACTGGGCCAGTGCGTCCCCGATTCAACACTCGACGACACGATTGAGGACCTTGCCCAACGAATTGCTACCATTCCCCGAAACCAACTGATCATGCAGAAACTGATGGTCAACCAGACATTGGAAAACATGGGGATCGCCTCGACCCAAACTCTGGCGACCCTGCTCGACGGCATCGCCCGGCATTCTCCTGAGGGGGTTAACTTCAAACAACGCGCTGAAACCCTCGGCTGGAAGCAGGCGGTACGTGACCGAGACGAAGGAACATTTGACTGGACCCGAAATCAGCCCTTTAAAAAAGAACCCGGCGAGGACAATTCCTGAATAAACCGTTTCATTGCGGCACACCCACGGCTGCGATCCGTTCCAGCCCCCGAAGATGATCATCCAGAATAGGTGCAATACGCTGACGCGAAGCAGTACGTCGAACACATTCGTCGATTGCAGGAAACTCACCACGCGCAAGATCCTTTGAATAAGTACTGGTTACCAGAAGATAAATATCAGGCAGACTGAACCGTTCTCCCAAATGATATGGTCCGGCCTGTGCCAGATGATCTTCAACCAGGGCCCAACGCTGGGTGAACAGGTCGCCGGCTCTCTTTCGAATTGCCTCAGTATCTCCTGCGCGCAGGGAATATCGGTGNGCATAGAAACTGCGCTTTACCGGCTCCTGCACCTCGGCAGCGTGATAAGTCAGCCAGTCCAGCATCACCCCACGTTGAGGGTCAGTGGGACCGGGCGCAAGATGTTCCACACTATGTCTGTCACACAGGTAGATCATGATGGCGATGGTTTCACAGACCACACAGCCATGGTCATCGACCAGTGCCGGAATGGTGCCACGGGGATTGATCGACAGGAACCAGCTGCTTTGATGCTCGTCAGCCGTGATATCCACTGCCCGCTTTTCATAGGGCAGNCCCGCCTCTGCCAGCACCATGTCCGCTGCGGTCGCACGCGATCCATCTAGGCAGTAGAGCATGTACATGTCTTCTCCTCAGGTCTGGCGCAGACCTGTGGCCGGCAAGCCGTCTGCANCGCCAGGGGCGAGATTACCAAATGCCCAGTTCTTTGTATTGCTGGACAACTTGACGTGACTCCAGGACCATTGACGTTACCTCGACACTGTTACGAAAATAGCCTGATGACATTACCCCGAACAACACTGACCGTGCTGCCCGAATGGATCGACCATAACGGCCACATGAACGTGGCTTATTACGTCCTGGCATTTGACCTTGTGACTGATACTGTCTACGAGACCTGGGGGCTTGGCCTCGATTACCCCGAGCGAGAAAAGCATGCCATATTTACCCTGGGTATGAACATCGACTATGTCAGTGAAGTATTCGACGGTGAACCCCTATCTGTAACCACACAGCTCCTGGACGTGGATCACAAACGCATTCACTACCTCCACACCATGGTCCACGGCAACGATGAACGACTTGTAGCACGCAACGAATGTCTGTGTATGAACATCAGCCTCGATAACCGGCGCAGTGCTCCGTTTCCATCCAGCGTCCGCAACAAACTGAACCCGGTTTTCTTGGAACACCAGAAACTGGCTATGCCAGATGGTGTTGGCCGTACCCTCAGGATTCCCCACAAAAACACCTGACGACCTCAGTTCAAGCGCCCCTTTAGGGTCGCCTGCAACAGTTCGGCCTGCTCGTGCAGTTCTTCTGCCCCGTGACCATCCAGCAGTGTTTCGATATCNCTCAGGGCTGCTTTGATCTCACCTGCCTTGGCTTTCAAAGCAGCAATTTCCAAACGGAACACTGGCGCGTCTTTTGCCAGCACCAGCATCGATTCAGTAGTCCGCAAGGCCAAAGCGGTGTCACCGCGCTGGCGGGCCCGGATCCTGATATTGTTCTGAAGACGTAACAGAATCTCGCGGTTGCTCACGGGTACAACACCGTTCATTGAGTTCTCAGTCGAATCTTCCTGTACTGCTGTGAATCGTTCACGAAGATTGCTTTCATCCAGTAGCCGAGCCTGGTGGAATGGATCAAGTATTGCGAGTTCGCCAGTTGTCGAGACCTGGATCAGGAAGTGGCCAGGAGAATGTATTCCAGCTGCGGTCCAGCCCTGAACACGCCACGCATGTATACAGATGATGCCTAAGGACACCGGGATACCACGTCGTCGATCAATCACACGGATCAGATTGGCGTTCTCGATATCGTCGTAAGACCGTCTATCACCGCTATATCCATGCGTCGTATAAACCACGATTCTCAGGGTGTCAATACATTCCATCAAACCACTGCCGGGGCGCGCCATCGCACCGATATCAGAAGCCAGCAGATCAAGGTGTTGCCGGTAAGGTACAAGATCGACCGACGGGTCATCCAGCGCAGACAACAGTAACGCTGTTTCTGCAAGGTCGATATCAGCGTCCTTTGAGCTGACCGCCTCTCTGAGTTGTTGCAACAGTGTTGCTCTGTCCACCGGTTGTGATCCCCAGTGCAATCGAAACAGTGATCACCAAGTATGACCCCGGGTTTTGTCGTTCACAATCAGTTGTGGATTTCGTAGATCGACTGCGTTAACGTCCCTACTGATCGTGGGGGATAATGGCATATTTCAAAATGCGTTGAGTGCGGTAACTCATTATGACGAAACTCAGTGGCGTTAACGATTACATAACCCGTTCGGCCAGCCAACTTGAATCGTTGGCAACCGAGATCATGTCGGCCATCGGCTGTCGTGACGACATCGCGTCTATGGTTGCGCATCATCTTGTGGATGCCAGCTGCAAGGGCATTGGTTCGCACGGCATGATGCGCCTGATGCAGTATGCAGAACAAGCTGAAAGTGGATACTTTCTACCGTCTGCCCGACCCAGCGCACACCAGAACCAGCACGGGGCCTGGATCATCGATGGCGGCGGCGGAATGGGTATTCCGGCAATGGCGATGGGCATCGACAAGGGAACGAGTCTGGCCAAGGAACACGGTATGGCGGTTGTGGGTGTAACCCATTGTGCCCATACCGGCAGGTTGGGTGCGTTCTGTGAACAGGGAGCAGCAGCGGCCTGCCTCACGATCACATTCGGCGGCGGTGCCCGGCGGAACTGGCGCCAGGTTGTACCGTACGGCGGCGCCAAGGCAAAGCTGCCCACTAATCCCTATGGGTTCGGCATTCCTGGCGGTGACCGTGGCCCTGTGATCCTTGACTTCGCGACATCAGCCGGGGCCGGCGGCTGGATCTATCTTGCCAAAAGCGCCGGTGGCCGGTTGCCGGAAGGACTCATTGTCGATGCCCGGGGCAAGCCTTCGACAGACCCTGACGATTACCTGAATGGTGGTGCCCTACTGCCTGCTGCCGGTGCGAAAGGCTATGGGCTGGGGTTGATGGCTGAACTCGTTGGCGAAGCCCTGCTGGGTACAGCTACAACAGAAATGAACTGGATCATTCTGCTGGTCGATACCGCTCGCTATCGTGACGACTCAACCTTCAAACATGCCGCTGAATCTATTCTCAGTGACATTCGCGAGTGTCCGGCTGCTGACGGCTTCGACCGTGTAGAGATTCCTGGTGAACGGGAACGGGCTCTGGAAAAAATATACCGTAAAGAGGGGGTTCCGATTCCCGCTGCAACATGGGATCAGATCATAATGCTCGCCGAGCAACTTAATGTTCGTTCAGTAAGGTGAGGCGCTCCACTCCCGGTTACCCGCTCATAGTCAAACCACCTGATACACTGATGACCTGTCCGGTGACATAAGCCGCATCATCGCTGGCCAAAAAACTGATTGTGCCCGGCAGGTCTTCGGGCTTTCCGATTCGACCCATCGGAATCGCGCGCTGCATTGCCTGCCGTAGTTTTTCCGGATCACCAGCACCTTCAGCGTAACTGGCAAAAAGAGCTGTATCCGTTGGGCCCGGGCAAACAACATTGAAAGTGATTCCATGCCTGGCATGTTCGCGGGCCAGGGTTTTGGCAAAACCGATCAGGCCNGCTTTACACGCGGCATAGACAGACTCGCCCGACGACCCGACACGGCCGGCGTCGGAAGAAACACTGACGACCCGGCCATAGCCACGCTCAACCATTCCGGGCAACACCACGTGATGCATATTCAAGGCGCCAATCAGATTGATATCGATAATCTTGCGCCAGAATTCAGGATCGGTTTTTAGAAAAGGACGAAACAGATCCCAGCCTGCGTTATTGACAAGAATATCGACCCCGCCCAGTACTTTTTCGATCTCTAGCAGCCCCTGCTGGAGCCCCTCCAGATCCGTGACATCGATACCCAGGGCGAGACTGTGGCCACCGGCATCTGTCAGCTCATCTGCAATGGTCTGGGCAGCTGCGGTATTTTGTCCAGTACTGCCACCTTTGCACCTTCCTCAACAAATCGACGGCTCGTCGCTCCGCCTATACCCCCCCCACCACCAGTGATGACGGCGACTTTACCAACAAGCTGATTCATAGCGCTGACCTCCAAGTGCGGCACTGATGTGTGCACATATTCACACCGACAACATCTGAAAGCAGGTCAGCTTAACAGAAACCCCGCACACTACGGCAACGCCATGGAGACCTCTGATACCATTAAACCTTGCGGACACAACACGACAGGAGACCGAGGTATGAGAGCAGCTGTACTGGCAGAACGGGGTAAAGCCGGACTTACGGTCACAGACTTTGCCGAGCCCGTGCCTGCCGCCGGTGAAGCGGTTATGAAAGTGCACGCTGCATCAATCAACCACGTTGATCTTTATATGCGTGACAGCGGGGCCGGCATTTCCCACAACTCCCGCTGATCCTCGGCGTTGACGGCGCAGGTGAAATCGTCGAGGCGCCCGCTGGTTCACATCTCAAACCCGGTGATCCCGTAGTGCTTTACCCCATGGCCAGCTGCGGCCGGTGCCGCGCCTGCCAAGCCGGCGATCAGGCCAACTGCAGTACATTCAGTATTTCTGGAGAGACCCGACACGGTTCTTTTGCTGAGCTGATTGCTATGCCTGAACACTGCTTTGTGCCCAAGCCCGACAACCTGAGTTGGGAAGCAGCGGCCACACTGCCCGTAGCCTACCTGACTGCCTGGCGGATGCTGTTCGGCCGCGATCCACTTCAATCAGCCGAGACTGTTCTGATAGTTGGCATCGGCGGCGGTGTTGCTGCGGCCTGCCTGCAGATGGCAAAAATGGTGGGTGCCCAGACAATCGTAACGTCCTCGAGTGACGAAAAACTCAAGTGGGCCAGCAGTCTCGGGGCAGATTTCGGTATCAACTACAACACAGATAAGGTTGCCAAGCAGGTGATCGCACTGACCGGTGGCGAGGGGGTCGACATGGTCGTTGACACTGTCGGAGAAGCGAGTTGGGGGACAGCCTTCGCTCCCTGCGCCGTAGCGGCCGGCTCGTAACCTGCGGGGCAACAACAGGTGGCCATCCGTCGGCTGACATTCAGCGACTTTTCTCCAAACAACTTTCGATCTACGGGTCAACCACGGGCAGCCTGGAAGAATTCAGACAGCTGATTGAGGCTACACGGCGTGGCCTGATCCAACCTCTAATCGATAGACAATATCCACTTGCCAAACTCCCCGAAGGTCTGGAGCGGATGGAAAGAGCAGAACAGCGAGGCAAGCTCGTGGTCAATGTTTCCAGTTGAGAGGATCAACACAACAGGCGATACTCTAATCATGGCTCTGCTATCCGTACTGGATCTCTCTCCAATCACACAGGGCAGCCACGCCGACCAGGCACTTCGTAACAGCCTGGACCTTGCACGGCGGGCAGAAAATCTAGGTTACAACCGTTACTGGGTTGCGGAACACCACAACATGGCGGGCATTGCCAGCGCCGCTACCGCAGTCGTCATCGGTCACATTGCCGGTGGAACACAAGTTATTCGCGTCGGAGCCGGCGGTATCATGTTGCCAAATCATGCGCCGCTGGTCATTGCAGAACAGTTCGGCACCCTCGAATCTCTATACCCGGGTCGAATCGACCTCGGGCTCGGTCGGGCACCCGGTACTGATCAATTCACAGCCTATGCACTTCGACGCAATCTCGCTAGCGATGTAGACCAGTTTCCACGCGATGTACAGGAACTGCAGAGCTACTTTGGATCCAGCCAGTCCGGCCAGCGTGTTACAGCAGTTCCGGGTAACGGGCTGGAAGTTCCCATCTGGATTCTGGGGTCGAGTCTCTATGGCGCCCAGCTGGCTGCGGCACTGGGCCTACCGTACGCTTTCGCTTCTCACTTTGCACCAGCTGCCATGATGCAGGCTATAGAAATCTACAGACAGCGATTCGAACCTTCCGAACAACTGGCTGAACCTTACGTCATGTTAGGCTGCAATGTGTGCGCCGCCGAAACTGACGACGAAGCCTGGCTACTGCGCAGCTCGGCACTGCAGTCCACCTTGAACCTTCGGCGCGGGCAACCCGGTCCACTACCACCACCGGTTGAAAACCTGGAAAGTCGAATCAGCCCCCACGAAAAGATGATGCTTGACGAACTGCAAACAGCTTCAATGGTTGGATCTGCCGAAACTGTGCACCGGGAACTCGAAGCCTTTATAGCGCTTACAGCTGCCGATGAACTGATAGTTTCTGCCCAGATCTATGACCACAACGCAAGATGTCGTTCCTACAAGATTGCAGCTGATGTTGCCATCCCGAAGGCGGCCTGATGCTGGACAGTAGCAATGCACCGGCAAACACCGCAACCCACCCGACCATCGCCAAACAACCCGCACAACAGGTATCTCGAGGGCAGCAGTGCGGCCGCACTGAACTGCTGACTTCAACTTTACACAATGCGTTGAATCGACCGGAGCGAATTCTCTGAAACAGCTCACCCGGTCACTACATCAGATCTTCAGTCCACAAGGTCACATATTTCGGGGTTGGTGGGTGGTTGGCGCCGGCGGCCTTGTTCAGTTCACGGGAGCCATCCTGTTCTTTCAGGCATTCGGTGCTTACTTTCTTCTGATAGAGGATGAATTCGGCTGGAGCAAGGCGCTGTTGGCCGGAGCCTTTGCCCTTGCCCGACTCGAGAGCGGTCTGCTTGGACCGATCCAGGGCTGGATGATCGACCGGTATGGGCCACGGGCAGTCATTCGCTGGGGCCTGGTCATTTTCGGGCTGGGGCTCATTGGATTCAGTCAAATCGAATCGATCATCGAGTTTTATGTTTATTTCTTTTTTATCGCGCTTGGCACCAGCCTCGGTGGATTTCTCTCTGTCACCACGGCACTGGTCAACTGGTTTTCAAAACACCGGGCAAAGGCGCTGGCACTGTCACAGTTCGGATTTTCGTTTGGTGGAATGCTTGTGCCCATCACGATCTTTTCACTGGAAACGGTAGGTTGGCGCATCACCGCAGCGGCTTCAGGCATTATCGTCCTGATAGTGGCCTGGCCACTGACACGAATTATCGACCACCGACCTGAGGACATCGGTGAAACCCCCGATGGGATCCCATACCAGGGACCAACACTGTCGGCGATGAGTCAGAATCCCACACACACACCGGCATACAGGCGGGCTGATTTCACCGCCCGGGAAGCTTTGAAAACCAGAGCATTCTGGTTTATGTCACTTGGCCACGGTACCTCTTTGCTGATTATCGGCGCCGTCATGGTTCACCTCATTCTCCACGTAAACGGACAACTGGGTTATTCGTTGACCACGGCGGGTCTGGTCGTCTCACTGATGACTGCCATGCAGATCATCGGCCTGGTTAGTGCTGGATTTCTCGGTGACCGATTCGATAAACGATTGATCGTCACCGCTTGCATGGGATTTCACGCCGCAGGTATGCTGCTGCTCGCCTATGCGCACAACATTTGGATGGTTATCGGCTTTGCTGTGCTACACGGCATTGCCTGGGGAACGCGTGGACCGCTGATGCAGGCGATTCGAGCAGACTATTTTGGCGCGTCTAATTTCGGTGTCATCATGGGATGGTCGTCTTTAATCGTGATGATGGGTATGGCGCTTGGTCCACTGTATGCCGGCTACATGGCAGACCGTACAGGTAGCTATGTCAGCGCGTTCACGACCCTGGCGATCACTGCTTTGTTCGGCGCTGTCTTTTTTCTGCTGGCGAAAAGACCTGTGAAGGAACCACAGCCCGAATCAACCCAGTCGCCTACTCAATAACCCACTCCCCCACTGTGCATCCGCCTTTCAGGTTGTTCAGCCAAACAGATCCCCGGCTTTCTTGGGTGAGAGTCGAATCAACCGGGAAGTACGCACTGCTGCCTGCCGATGCACCACAGCTTGCTGATAATCGGGATTCTTAACCATCGAAACGAACGCGTCGGTAGATGGGTACTGGGCAATAAATACAATATCCCAGCACTCGCTGTCTGGACCGATGAGAACAAATTCAAAGGTCGCGCTGTAGGCGATTGACCCGCCCACCGCTTTGAGTATCGGCCCACTCTCTTCCCCGTAGGCCCGGTATGCCTCCTCACCGGTCAGCGCCTGCCCGTGCCGGGCATGCTGCTGCGGATACACCGCGGTCTGCCGCAACCGAACGAGGTTGAGCATATGGATTTCGCCCTCACCGTTCAGAGAACGAAAAGCTCTAAATGCATCCCGGGTTGGATCAATATAGTTTTCTGTCATGATATTCTCCAGACACTGTTTGCTGCAGGCACTACAGTCCCATTCTTGAATTCCCGCCGTATTCAGACCATGGAGAGCAGATGATCACCCAGACCCTGCGGATCGGACAGAAATGGGGAGTGACCTGTGTCCAGGGATAAGACCTGCTGGCACGGCATCGCGGTGTACATTGCTTTTTGTATTTCAGGCAGGACCGCCTGGTCTTGAAGACATTCGATATAAACCCGGGGAATACGGCCAAAACTGGCTTTGGTAATCTCCAGGTGACCCATCAGCGGTCCGGTTGGCTGAGGAACGAGAAGGCCTACCGCCCAGTCCACATCATCAGGTGAACAATCGTTATAAAAACGGTGGCGGGCCATGTCAGCGTAAAATGTCACGTAAGCCAAATCGTCGGATATGGCCCAGGAATCGCGCTCAAGCCCCTGTCGAATACGCTTCGGATCGTCGGATATTACCGAACGAAACGCTTCCCCGGGTTGCAAAAGCAACGCGCTGAGATAAACCAAGGTACTGATCTTGTCTGGCCGGAGTTCTCCAGTCTGACTGATGGTCAGACCGCCGAGACTGTGCCCCACCAGGACAACTGGGGACTCGAACCGGTCGAGAAGCGAACAGACATGGCGGACGTAACAACCCAGATCGACCTGATGCAAAGGGGTACAGTCACCGACACTGCCATTACCTGGCAGATCGACTGCAATGACCTCGTGACCTTTTGCCTGCAGTAGGGGAACCACTCGGCTCCAGCACCATGCGCCATGGGCGGCACCATGGACGAGCACGAAGTTAGCCACCTTGATCTCCTGAATTGGCTGCGGAAAACCAGACCATAGACCTTCAAACTCCGAACCGCAAACATCCATTCCCGGCCTGGGATGGATTTTCTATTACCCGAAACAGGACAATATCAGTTAAGGTTTCCCCATAGTGCAATGACCGTCGGGAGAACAGCAATGCAGATCAGTGCGTGGTTTCCAACCCGCGACATCGGAACAGACCCAGTCCGGGTTCGTGACTGGGCCCAAGCTGCCGAAGAACTGGGTTACGACCACATAGAAGTACCCGATCACGTTTTCGGGGCAACGGCACGCGACGGCTGGTCACCGCGG
>JGI24815J26687_1000258_pt1 | contig 12555 bp, 9 predicted proteins | sample METZYME_3_150m_FD_26687 | JGI IMG/M metagenome (IMG submission 26687) | reverse complement strand
TGCTCCTGAAAAATGTACACGCTGATTTGCTTCAGTTGGCAAATGAGCAAATAGCTGAGCATTCACAAAGATTTTTCAAAACCGGAAAAGGTGAGTACGGAGAAGGTGACATATTTTTAGGAATCCGCGTACCTGTGCTGAGAAAACTAGTTAAAAAATATCGCGAAATTTCAATTGCGGAAGTACGCAGATTACTCCACTCAAAATTTCATGAAGAACGATTGCTCGCAGTTTTGATGCTGGTTCAGCTTTTCAAAAGCAGTGATGAAAGCGAGCAAAAACTAATTTATGATTTGTACTTGGAGAACACAGGATTTATTAATAACTGGGACATTGTTGATATTTCCGCAAGTAATATTGTAGGTGCGCATTTGTACGAAAAAGACAAAACTCCACTCTACGATTTAGTACAATCCAAAATCCTGTGGGAGCGCAGGATCTCCATCATTGCCACTTTTTATTTTATCAGACAAAATGAATTTGATGATACGTTGAAAATTGCGGAAATTTTACTCAATGACGAAGAGGATTTGATTCAAAAAGCGGTTGGCTGGATGTTGAGGGAGGTTGGCAAAAGAGAAATTGTATCTGAAGAAGAATTTTTGCTGGAACATTACAAGAAAATGCCTCGCACGATGCTGCGTTACTCCATTGAAAAATTTCCGGAAACAAGTAGAAAAATGTATTTGAGAGGTGAAGTGTAACAGCTGAGTCCATTTTTACACGGCTCTGCTATATTTTCAGTTCCATGAGAAAACCCGGATTAGAAGCTTGAATTAACTCAAGTCGCTAATACCTGATTATGCATAATATTTTTCAAAAAAACAGTATGATAAGGCAGTTGAAAATAATTTTAACCGGGCACTAAAAAAAATAGCATCAATTCAACAGAAAAATGTTTGAACTATCAGCAACGCAAAAACAACTGCAGGCCACCGCTCGTGAGTTTGCCAAAAAAGAAATTGCACCGCGTGCAGCTGAAATAGATCGCACGGAACAGTATCCATGGGAAAATGTAGAACTTTTGACCAGACAAGGATTCATGGGAATGACAGTTCCGGAAGAATACGGTGGTCCCGGAATGTCGTATTTGGATGTGGTCTTGGTGATTGAGGAAATCGCCAAAGCCTGTGGAGTGTCTGCGAGAATAGTGGTAGAGGNCAATATGGGCGCGCTTGGAGCAGTGATGAAATTCGGTTCTGATGTGCAGAAGAAATTAGCAGCGGAACATGTTCTAGGCGGTGACAAGCCTGCGATCTGCATCACAGAACCAGGTGCCGGCAGTGCGGCCACTGAAATGACTACCCGTGCTGACCGTAAAGGCGACCGCTATATTATCAACGGTACAAAACACTGGATTACAGGGGGTGGGATTTCCAAGTTTCATCTGATTTTTGCGCGTGTTTTCGAGAATGACGAACCGCGGGGAATTGCTGGGTTTATTGCTTTGCGAGGCACAAAAGGATTAATAATCGGAACACGTGAACCGGCAATGGGTTTACGTGGAATTCCGGAAACTCAGATTATTTTTGAAGATTTGGAAGTTCCGCAGGAAATGGTACTGATTCCGCCTGAAGGTTTAGGGCACGGATTCGCCGGATTGATGAATGCTTATAACGGACAGCGTGTTGGTGCCGGAACAGTGGCGCTTGGAATTGCCACCGGAGCTTATGAATTAGCCCTGGAATATTCGCAACAACGTGAACAGTTCGGTCGTCCGATTTGTGAATTTCAGGGTTTGCAGTGGATGCTGGTGGACATGCACACTCAACTTGAAGCTGCACGGTTGCTTTGCAAAAAGCCGCATCCGCCGGAACGTCCGGTGCGAGAAATTCTGGACACGGTTTCCCGGACATGCTGGAAGCGGCGCAGGCCAAAATATTTGCTTCAGAAACTGCAATCAAGGTCACGAATGACGCATTGCAAATTTTCGGCTCCGCAGGATATTCGCGGAATTTGCCCTTGGAGCGGATGTCGCGTGACGCACGCATGTTTACGATTGGCGGAGGAACAGCGCAAATTTTACGTACGGTTGTCGCTTCCGCTCTGCTCGACCGGAAACTTCCGCAAACACGTGAGGGACATTTCAAACTGTCGCAAAAGGAGAACAAATAATGGCGAATGCGTCTGAAATTATCGGCAGTCGTCTGTATCACGCCGGATGCCGCAGAGCATTTGGAATTCCTGGCGGTGAAGTTTTAGTCTTGATGGACGGTCTGAAAAAATCCGGAATTGAGTTTCTACTCACGAAACATGAAAACAATGCCGGGTTCATGGCGGAAGGCGGATTTCACGCAAACGGAGCTCCGGGAATTTTAGTGGCTACGCTTGGTCCAGGAGTAGCAAATGCAGTGAATGTTGTGGCGAATGCTTTTCAGGATCGAGTACCTTTGATTTTCCTCACGGGCTGCGTTGATGCAGACGAAGCACTGACCTACACGCATCAGGTTTTTGATCACAGTGAATTGCTCAAATCCGTCACTAAAGCCAGTATAAAAGTTGTAGACGGCGCGGTTGATGTGGCGATTGACAAAGCGCTTGCCATTGCGCTGGATGGACAACCCGGCCCTGTGCATGTCGATGTTCCGATCAGTGTTGCCGCAAAAGAACAACCAGCGCAGGACTTTCCAGCGGAACGGGAAATTATTGTCCGCAATATGCCTTCTCCATCCGCACCTGCAGAGGGAGCAGCTTTGGAAAGCGCAAGAAACTGGTTGCGGGAGGCAAAACAGCCTTTGATGATTGCCGGTGTAGATGTACTGAATCAACACGCGGAAAAAGCTGTCGCGGAATTTGCGCGGGATTTTAGGATTCCTTTGATCACGACCTACAAAGCTAAAGGAGTTCTTCCGGAAGATGATCCGCTGGCGCTTGGAGGAGCAGGACTTTCTCCACTGGCTGACAAGCAATTGCTTCCGTTGTTAAGGGAAAGTGATTTGATTATCCTCGCAGGCTATGATCCGATTGAGATGCGGGTGGGCTGGCGTAATCCATGGGATGAAGGTGCGAGAGTGCTTGAGTTTTGCGCTGTCCCGAACACGCACTATATGCACCGTGCAAGCTTAAGTTTCATCGGAGATATTGCTGAAGGCTTGAAGACTTTGCGTAAAAATATTTCTCCGCAGCCGGTCTGGAATAACAAAGAACCTCATAAAGTTAGGAGCGAACTTAAAACAATATTTTCCGCAACCGGAACGTCCGGCTTAAACGAAGAATGGGGTCCGGCGGCAGTGATTGATGTTATGCGAAAAGCTTTACCGCGCAATGGAGTCGCAACAGCGGACAGCGGAGCGCACAGAATTTTACTGAGCCAAATGTGGGAATGTTATGAAGCCCGCGGTTTGCTGCAGTCTACCGCGCTCTGTACGATGGGGTGCGCGGTGCCGCTGGCAATTGGATTTCGCCTGGCTAAACCTGAACGTCCGACTGTGGCCTTTGTCGGTGACGCGGGAATGGAAATGGTTTTAGGAGAATTAGCAACTCTCAGAGATTTGAAATTGCCAGTGGTTATTATTGTTTTTGTAGACGAATCCCTGGCACTGATTGAACTGAAACAGCGTAGTTCAGGATTGCCTAATCTCGGAGTTGATTTTGGCGCAACTGATTTTCCGGCAGTAGCGAAGGCTTTGGGCGGAATAGGACGTTGGGTTTCCAATCCTGATGAACTGCGTGAAGGTCTTGAAGGTGCTTTTGAACGTCAAACATTTACGTTACTGGCTTGTAAAATTGGCGAAAAGGTTTACGATAAACGCTTTTAATTGGGGCCGCGAACTTAACTGAATCTGCTAATAAGCTGTACTGTTTCCTGTGGATTCGGACGGTACTCTGTCAGTTATGCTGATTGTTTGAATCCGTTGCAAATCTCAAAGTCTGTGCCGCTCCCTCCCGTCTTTTTAAAAATCCGTTTTAGATTCTAATTTGATGCCATCTTCACAAACTAACAAAAAAGTCATTTATTTTTCCGGAATCTGTGGGACAGCTATGGCTTCTCTCGCAGTGTTATTGAAACTGCGCGGTCATCGTGTTCATGGCTCTGACGAAAATGTTTATCCGCCGATGAGTGATTTTCTGGTACAAAATCAGATAGACGTGCAAAGCGGTTTTGCTGCAGATAATTTAACTCCAGTTCCGGATTTGGTTGTTATCGGAAATGCTCTCTCACGGGGAAATCCGGAAGTAGAAGCGGTTCTGGAGCGTAAACTGCCTTATATCTCAATGGCGGAATTACTGAAAGAATACTTCATCCGTGGTAAAACTTCCCTCGTTGTAACCGGTACACATGGAAAAACGACGACGTCTTCTCTACTTGCCTGGGTTTTTGAGTCTGCAGGGAAAAAACCTGGTTTTATGATTGGAGGAATTGTGGAAAATTTTGGCTCGAGTTGCCATGATGGAACCGGCGGGTTTTTTATCACTGAAGGAGATGAGTACGATACAGCATTTTTTGACAAACGTTCAAAATTTTTCCATTACCTTCCAGATCAACTGATCCTCAATAATCTGGAATTTGATCACGCGGATATTTTTGATTCACTTGAAGACATTAAAAAATCTTTCAGACAGATGCTGCGTCTAATTCCGCAAAACGGAGTGATTGCTGCCAATGGCGACGACGATAATGTGCAGGATGTGCTCAAGTCTGCATATTCTCCTGTGATTAATTTCGGTTTGGGAGAAGCATGTGATGTGAGAGCAGTAGAGATTGAAGCCAGTGAATCCGGCACAAATTTTGTGGTGCATAATAAAACACAGAAAAATTATCCCAATTCACAAAAATTTACACTAAAACTCTCAGGAACATATAATGTGCTGAATGCGTTGGGTGTGATTGCCCTCGCACGGCACAACGGTGTTTCCGACATCAAAATTCAGGCGGCTTTTGATTCATTCAAAAGTGTTCGCAGACGGCAGGAATTACGGGGAGAAGTCAACGGAATTGCAGTTTATGATGACTTTGCTCACCATCCTACAGCAATTCGTGAAACTATCGCAGCAATCAGACAAAAACATCCGGGACGGCGGCTGATTGCGGTTTTTGAACCACGGAGTAATACCAGTGTACGTAAGATACACCAGCAAGCCTTGATTGATTCATTCTGCGAAGCAGATGAGGTGATTTTAACAACACTGCATCGTCTGGAAAAAATTCCTGCGGAGGAGCGCCTGGAAATTAAGCAGGTATTAAAATCACTGATTAAGCAAAACATTTCTGCTTACGAGTTTCCTGAAGTAAAAGAGATCATAGAACATCTGCATGCTAATTGCCGTTCCGGTGATATTGTCTTAATCATGAGTAATGGTAAATTCGACAATATTCATCAGCGTCTGCTTGAGGCACTTTAACAAAAAATTAAGGACATTATGGCTATAAGAGAACACTCGATTTATGACTGCATTTTGAGCAATGCTCAGAATTTCGCAGGCGAAACAGCATTAGTCTCAGGAGATTTGCGACTTACTTTTGCGGAGGTTCCACTGCACGTCAATTGCCTGGCACGTGGACTGAGGAGCACGGGATTTGAGAAAGGCGACAGGATAGCTGTGCTGTTGAATAACTGTGCAGAATATGCGCTACTTTTGGCCGCATGTTCACGAATCGGTTTAATTACAGTTTGCTTGAATACGCGTACAAGTGCAGATGAAATGCGCAAGGTGCTGGAAAATACTAAACCGAAAGCGCTTCTTTTTCAGACGAGTTACGAACAACAGGCTGAAGCACTTCGGGATTTGCTGCCTCCACGTCAATTATACAGCATTGATGAAGCGGCCATACTGTCAACTTCTTTCGACCAGTTCATTGATGAAGATCCTTCACCTTTGACTGATCCGCAACCGGGAGTTGATGACGGATGGCTTATAATTCCAACTGCAGCTGTAGACGGAATTCCAAAAGGCGCACTGCTGAGTCAGAGAAATGTAATGGCCTCTGCTGCTGTTCATCTCCAGCATTTTGGGCGTGAAGCGATCAAGGGTCACCTTGTGGCATTACCAATTTTTCATGTGATGGGACTGACTTCTGCGTGGGCGACTTTTATCAACGGCGGAAAGAATGTTTTGCTCAAGCAGTTTGAAGATAAACTAGCTGTGCAGTTGATTGATGCTGAAAAATTAACTTATTTCGGCTCGTTTCCTCCTGTTCTGGAACGTGTACTTGATACCGCAAAAGAAGCCGGTACAGAATTGGAAAGTCTGCGGGTGGTTTACGGATTAGAAGGTCCTCAGAATATTCAACGTCTACATGAAGAAACATCCGCTTTTCTGGACGGGTTTTGGACAAGCCGAAACCACAGCATTTGTAACTGCTTCTCCTGCTGCAGAAAGACCGGGATCTTCCGGACAAGCGACTATGCTTAATTCAGTTGCTGTTGTTGATGAAGTTGATCGACAGTTACCCTGTGGTGAAGAAGGTGAAATTGTGGTACGTGGGGAAAATATTTTTCTCGAATACTGGGAGATGCCTGAAGCAACAGCCTATGCACAGCGTAATAACTGGCATCACACAGGTGACATAGGACGTTTTGATGAAGACGGCTATCTGTGGTACGTCAAACGTAAAGCAGAAAAAGAATTGATAAAAACAGGTGGTGAAAATGTATATCCTGGCGAAGTGGAAAATGTATTGCTCAAGCATCCTGAAATCAAAGAATGCTGCGTGATTGGAGTTCCGGATAAAACCTGGGGTGAAGCGGTAAAAGCGATTTGTGTCTGCAGCGACGGTGTTAAACTATCTCTGGACGCAGTACGTGATTTTGTAGGAGAAAAGATTGCCGGTTTTAAAAAACCGCGGCAGGTGTTTTTTGTGGATGAACTGCCTCAGACCAATAATGAAATTGATCGGGAGGCAGTAAAAGCTAAGTGGGGAGCATAAATCGAAACAATCACTCCGGAGTTACATAAGCTGAGGTAATTCCGCCATCCACCACAAATTCAGTTCCGGTTGTGTAGGATGATTCATCGGAAGCCAGAAACAATGCTGACTGTGCCATTTCCTTGGCTTCACCGAATCGTCCCATTGGAATATGTACGAGTCTTTTTTGTTTTTTGGCTTCAGTGTCGAGAAATTTCATCAACAATTCAGTCCTCAAAGGTCCTGGACACAGCGCATTTACTCGAATGTTTTCACGGGCATGAATTACCGACAATTCACGGGTCAAAGCTATTACTCCGCCTTTACTGGCAGTATATGCCACTTGTGGTGTCGCTGCGCCCATCAGACCAACGAATGACGCGGTATTGATGATCGAACCACCACCTGCACGCTGCATGGCCGCGATACCGTATTTACAGCCGAGAAAGACGCCTTTCAGATTGATTGACATGGTTAAATCCCAGACATCTTCTTCTGTAACCAACGCATTATCGTCACGGCTGTCCATGATTCCAGCGTTATTGAACATTACGTCCAGCTTTCCGAACTGATTCTCTGCGGTTTTTACCATTGCTTCACAGTCAGCCGCTTTCGAAATATCGGCATGTGTGTAAACAGCTTCTCCGCCTGCACTTTTGATTTCCGCAACTGTTTTTTCACCTTCTGTGTCATTTAGGTCAACTGCCACAATTTTAGCACCTTCTTTTGCAAACAATAGAGCAGATTCTTTTCCAATTCCACTTGATGCACCCGTAATAAGCGCGACTTTATTTTCTAATCTCATTTTTATATTCCTGATAATTATTTATATTCGTTCAAAATATCGTTTTAATTCCCAATCCGTCACAGCAGCTTCATAGGCTTCCGCTTCAGTGAGGAAAAAATGAATGTAGTGCTTATGCACAGCATCTCCAAAAGTTGTTTTTGCAAAATCACTTTGCTCAAACAAAGTTAACGCCTCCCGTAAAGTCATAGGCACTTCAGGAAGTTCATCTGCCGAATAAACATCACCTTCAAACATCGGTGGTGGCTCGGTTTTGTTTCGAATACCGTCAAGCCCCGACGCCATGGCTGCAGTGTATGCCAAATAAGGATTACAGTCTGCTCCCGGGATACGGCATTCTATTCTTAAACTAGGCCCTTTCCCAACCACACGGAATCCGGCGGTGCGGTTATCATGGCACCATGCCATGCGNGTTGGNGCCCAGGATTTTGTNTCATAGCGTTTGTATGAATTAATTGTTGGNGCATAAAACACCATCATCTCCGGCATGTGCTTAATCCATCCTCCAAGAAACCAGCGGAATGTTTCGGAACATTCAATCGGCCCTTCTTTCAAGCCTCCAGGAAATGCGTTTTCGTCACCTTTCCACAAACTAAGATGAATATGGCAACTGGAACCAGGTTGACCATCTTTATATTTTGACATGAAAGTGACACTGATGTCTTTCTGTTCCGCGACTTCTTTGAGACATTGTTTGTAAAGAGCATGACGGTCTGCCATTGTTAATACTTCGGCATATCTTACATTCAGTTCGTGTTGACCAAGCGCCGCTTCACCTTTAGAATTTTCCACTGGTATTCCAGAATCCCGCAAATGTCTCCGGACGTCGCCGTTAAAATGCTCGACACGTGTACCCTGTAGAGAATGATAGTCTTCAATATACCATCCTGCCGGTTTCAGGTCTTTGTAACCCTTTTCCGCAGCTTCCTGAAAAGAATTTTGAAAGATAAAATATTCCAGTTCAGAACCGGCTTTTGCGGTGAAACCAAGTTCGTTTGCTAAATCAACCTGTTTGCGGAGCATTGAACGTGGAGCTACTTCTGTCAGTTCATGCGTTTTATTCTCTTTAACATCACAAAGCACCATCGCACTGCGGTCTAGCCAACTGACTTTACGCAAAGTACTAAAGTCCGGAACAATGTGAAAATCACCGTAACCACGTTCCCAATTTGTGTATTCATATCCGGAAACGGGATCCATTTCCATATCCACTGTCACCAGGTAATCACAACAGTGAGTTCCGTTTTCTACAGCATCTTCCAGAAAAAACTCTGCGTCAAAACGCTTTCCCATAAAACGTCCGTAGAGGTCGGTAAAAACTACCAGAACAGTATCAATTTCTCTACTATCAACTTGCTGCTGAAGTTCTTCAACCGTCAGCATACCGTATACTTTCATTTCTTTGTTCCTTTTGATTAATTGTTTTGTTAAATAAAAACGCCGGTGATTCTAAAAAGAATAACCGGCGGATCTTGTTTTGGAAAGTCAAACGTTGATCAGAAATTAATAAAATTCGTACTTACTAATATAATTGCACAGATTAGTTTGTATAATAAAGCAAAAAGTCATCTGTATTTATACTCAGGATCAATTGATCCTGAGTATAAAACTTTTGTTCAACTGTAACGATAAGGAACACCAGCTTTTTCCATTACTTTAGTGTAATCCTTAAATATTTGACAAACCTTTGCGGCACGTGGACTGATACTGGCCATTTCATCCCAGAATTCAGCTGAGTCTGCTACAACCTGATCCCATTCATTAGCCGGAATAGTAGTCAATTCCATTTTCTTGCCTTCTACACGCAACTTTGCTTCTCCGCCCCAATACCAAATTTGGCGGTAATAGTGAGAGCTGTCCATGGAAATTTTAAACAATTCTTGAAGATGTGGAGGGACTTTTTTCCAGCTGTTACTATTAGCAAAATAAGATCCACACCATGCACCAGTTACGTTGTTTAGTAAGGCATAGTCACAAGCATCTGCCCAACCGACTTCATAGGCTTCAGTGAACCCACACCAGGCAACACCGTCAAGTTCTCCGGTTTGCAGAGCAACCTCAATGTCATCCCAAGGCAGTGTTACAGGGATTAAACCATATCGAGCTAAGAATTTTCCAGCGGTTGGTACACCAAATACTCGTTTGCCTTTCATATCAGCGATGCTGCGAATAGGCTTTTTTGAGAAAATATGACATGGATCCCAAGCACCTGCACCAAGCCATTCAACGCCCTTAACTTCATCGTAAGCCTCTTGCCAGATTTCATTCATTCCATAGTATTTGAATAAAACAGGCAGGTCCAAACTGTAGCGAGTTGAGAACGGGAAATAGCCACCGAACACACTGATGTCTACTGGAGAAGCCATAGTCGCGTCATCACTTTGCACTGCATCAATAACTCCTTTTTGCATAGCTCTAAAAAGCTCATCGGTAGGCACTAATTGATCTGCATAATACAGTTCAATTTCCATCTCGCCATTTGCTGCTCTATTAAAAGCTTCGATTTGAGGCTTGATGACGTGTGCACCTAACGGAGCACCGGAATAAGTTTGTAAACGCCACTTGATGGGATTGCTTTTGGCGTAAGCCATTGGAGCCGTTCCTGCCGCCAATATACCTGCCGTTCCTACACCAGCTTTTTTAATAAACTCTCTGCGTCCTTTTGGTTCAACTGAAGGAAGTATTATCTCTTTTTTTTCTTTCATTGACTTTCTCCTAATTGTGGTTTTTAAGATTAAACCCAAGAGTCACAACCACGTTTCAACTGATTGGGTTAGAGCCGATAGGCTCGTTAAAGTATTTTATTTCGAATAAACATACTCTGGTAGCCAAAGGGCAATTTGTGGAAATACCATTACCAAGGTCAGTGCGAGAGTCATAATCAGGACAAAAGGGACGATTGAGCGGTATATATCCATAAGAGTAATTTCCTTCGGAGCCATCGCTCTCATCAAGAATAAATTGTAACCAAACGGCGGCGTCATATAAGCGATTTGGCAAGTGATGGTATATAAAACTCCGTACCAAACTGGGTCAAAACCCAAGACCTTGACCAAAGGTACATACAAAGGTGCAACTATGACTAACATTGCTGTATCGTCCAGAAAAGTTCCCATTAACAAATAGGATAATTGCATCATGATCAGCACTTCCCAAGGCGTTAAGTTCCAGCTGGTAATAAACAATGATTCGATAGACTTAACTGCTCCTATACCATCAAATACAGCTCCAAAACTAAGTGCGGCCAGAATAATCCACATAAACATACATGAAATACCAAGCGTTTTACGCATTGTTGCTTCTATTACTTTCCAGTTCAACCTTCTTTTTGCAATAGCAGCAATTGTTGCGGCTGTTGCACCAACAGCTGAGCTTTCTACCAAACTGGTAATCCCCATAATGAATAAGCCGGTCATAAAAAAGAAGATCAAAAATGGAGTAATGCCAGCTTTTAATACCTTGAGTTTATCNCTAAAAGGCATTGTTCGTTCTTCTTCGCTTAAAGCAGGTGCAAGATCGGGCTGAAGTTTNCAGCGAACAGCGATATAAATAATGAAAAGACCTGCCATCATAAGACCCGGAATTGCTCCGGCAAGCCATAATTTACCAACTGGTTGCCGAGCAATCATTCCATAGAGTACCAACACCACACTTGGCGGAATCAAAATACCCAAAGAACTACCGGCCTGTACCACGCCGGTAATCATGATTTTGTCATAATTCCTCCGCAGCATTTCCGGTAACGCAATCGTGGCGCCTATAGCCATGCCTGCTACACTTAATCCATTCATGGCTGAAATTACTATCATGAGTGCAATTGTTCCAATAGCCAATCCTCCTCTTACTCCACCGAACCAGACGTGAAACATGTGGTATAAGTCATCAGCGATTCCTGACTCAGACAGGATGTAGCCCATATAAATAAATAAAGGCAAAGTCAGTAATGGATACCAGTTAAATAGTTTGAAGGCTGCACTAAAAGGCATCTCTACCCCACCGGTTCCCCAAAGCAAGAGTGCAGCAGTAGCTGAGATAAAGCCAATGGCTGCAAAAATTCTTTGGCCTGTCAGCATCATTAAGAGCATGCCGCCAAACATGGTCATGCCTATCAGTTCATAACTCATGTAATACTATCTCCCCTTGATTTTGCGAGGTCTTTAAAAAAAGTTGAGATAGTTTGTAAAATCATTAAGAAAATACCAAATGTCATAATTAATTTGATGGGAATCATTGATGGGTTCCATTGAGAAAATTTGCGCTGACCATATTCTATTGCATATTGAGTACTGGAAATCGCTCCAATCAGTAATACGATGAGATACACTAGAAGAAAAATGTTTGTAAACACATCTATTTTTGCTTTGGTTTTATCTGAATAAAGTCCATAAATCAAATCCATGCGCACATGGTCATCCGTCTGCATTGAGTATGGACCTCCTAAAATATAATAGGCTGTGATTGTGAATTGAGCCATTTCTACAGTCCAGGAAAGAGGTATATCCAATATATTACGGGTTATTGCACCCAATAATAAGGTGCCAATCATTAAAAAGATCAGATACATCGAAAATCTGCCGAACTTTGTCGAGGCATAATCGACATACTTAACATATGATACTATGAAATTTGGCATTTACTCCAATCAGATCCTGCCGAAAATAGCAGTTCAGTTTATTGAATTTATAGATGAAAAAAATTAGACTTTCGGTTAAATTCAGCAATTATGACAAAGCTAAAGTCTATGAATATTTACTAATGCAAATTTTTCTGGTGAGATATCAACATTTACAACTAAAAACATTTTGCGAACAAAAATTAGATCACTCCAAGTCACAATTTGCAAGATTTGAATATTTACAAGTTATTATTTTCCGAGTATAAAGAGATCAATACTTTTGAAACG
>JGI24815J26687_1000256_pt1 | contig 12610 bp, 13 predicted proteins | sample METZYME_3_150m_FD_26687 | JGI IMG/M metagenome (IMG submission 26687) | reverse complement strand
TAGCCAGCTTGATTTCTGATTATCTGACCTACTTTTTCAAACTGGTTGAAGTTAATCTCTTGCCCTACTACACCTAGATTTTTTTTTGCTAAAGAATGCTCTTGGTCTATGTCTATTCCCAAGATTTTTACTTGTCCAGAAGTTTTATTTACCAATGAACTGATTATTCCAATGGTAGTAGTTTTACCCGCTCCATTTGGTCCCAACAACGCAAAAAAGTCGCCTTCTTCAACATTTAAGTCAATGCCTTTAAGAGCCTCAAGATTACCCTCATAAGTTTTTTTGAGATTCTTAATAGTTAAAGCTTCCATAGGTCTTAATGATAAATCAAGGAATAAGAACTAGCTAAAAACTAGTTATTTGCTAAGAAAAGCCATGCTGTCTTCGAGGCCTCTTATGGTCAGAGGGAACATATTATCTTCAATCAAAGAACGAGTTAATTCTACAGATGCACTGTATTCCCAGTGATCTGAAGGCACAGGGTTTAGCCAAATTACCTTGTCATAAACTTCTACCATGCGTTTCATCCACAAAGCCCCAGCCTCTTCATTCCAGTGTTCAATACTTCCTCCAGGATTGGTAATTTCATAAGGAGCCATAGTAGCGTCGCCAATAAAAATAATTTTGTAATCAGCAGAATACTTGTGTAATAAATCCTCTGTCATGATCCTTTCATTTTGTCTTCTTCTATTATCTTTCCAAATGGATTCGTATAAGAAGTTATGAAAATAAAAGTACTCTAGGTTTTTAAACTCTGTCTTACAGGCTGAAAATAATTCTTCACAAATTTTTATATGTGGNTCCATGGATCCACCAACATCAAAGAAAGCTAAAACTTTAACTGCATTCCTTTTCTCCGGCTGATATCTGATATCTAACATGCCAGCTTTCTTAGCCGTAGAGCTTATAGTCCCATCTAAATCAAACTCCTCTTCAGCACTGTCTCGAATTAACTTTCTTAATCTTCTTAAAGCTACCTTGATATTCCTTGTTCCTAATTCGACATTGTCATCAAGATTTTTAAAATCTCTCGCTTCCCAGACTTTAACGGCCTTTCCTTTCTTGCCTTCTCCTCCTACCCTTATCCCTTCTGGATGATCACCATCATTGCCAAACGGTGAAGTTCCTTCTGTACCAACCCATTTGTTGCCACCCTCATGTCTTTCTTCCTGCTCTTGCATTCTGTTTTTAAATTCTTCTAAGAGCTTTTCCAGACCACCCAATGAATCTATCTCTGCTAGTTCTTCTTCGGTGAGGTACTTTTCAAATTCAGCTTTCAACCAATCTTCAGGAATAAGCATCTCTAATATATCGTCAATGCTTTCAATGCCTTTAAAGTAGATATCAAAAGCTCTATCAAATTTATCGTAATGCTTTTCATCTTTAACCAAAATCGCTCGGCTTAGATAGTAAAAATCTTCCATGTTTGCGAAAGCAAGTCTTTTATCTACTGCTCCTATTAAGTCCAGAAGTTCCCTAAGGGAGCATGGAACACCTGTGGCCTTAAGGGTATTGAACAGAGAAATAAACATAACTATTGAGGGTTATTAGCAGCTTCTCTCCTTGCCATAAAAGCAAGTCTTTCTAAGAGTTGTACATCTTGTTCATTTTTAATCAAAGCTCCATACAAAGGCGGTATAGCTTTTGANGGNTCTCTATCTTTAAGAATTTCATCAGGTATGTCATCGGCCATCAANAANTTAAGCCAATCGATTAATTCAGAAGTAGAAGGTTTTTTCTTTAAACCNGGTACCTTTCTTACATCAAAGAAAATATCNAGAGCNTCTTTTACTAACTTTTTCTTAATTTTAGGATGATGGACTGAAATTATCTGCTGCATAGTTTCCCTATTGGGGAAATTTATGTAATGAAAGAAGCACCTTCTTAGGAAAGCNTCTGGTAATTCCTTTTCATTATTACTGGTAATAATAACTATAGGTCTATTGATTGCCTTAATAGTTTCCTTTGTTTCATAAACAAAGAATTCCATTCTGTCTAATTCTTGAAGCAAATCGTTAGGAAATTCAATGTCAGCTTTATCAATTTCATCTACTAAAAGGACTACTTTTTCATCAGCAGAGAAAGCTTCCCAAAGTTTGCCTTTTTCTATGTAGTTTGAAATATCTTTAACCCTTTCATCTCCTAATTGAGAGTCTCTGAGTCGGGTTACAGCATCGTACTCATAAAGACCCTGCTTAGCCTTAGTCGTAGATTTTATGTGCCATTCAATTAGTGGCATTTTTAAAGCTTGAGCTACCTCTTCAGCAAGCATAGTCTTTCCAGTACCTGGCTCACCTTTAATTAATAGAGGTCTTTCAAGAGCGACGGATGCATTCACAGCCATGCTCAAATCTTCAGTTGAAATGTAAGTATCTGTCCCTGTAAATTTCATAAATTATCCTGTTATTAAAAATTTGTAGAACTTTATCATAGCCTAACTTATGCAAGCTAATGCATTTTAAGTTTTTGGCATTCTAAGTTTAGCCATTTGCCTAGCTTGTCCAATTAAATTCCCTTCAGAGTCCCAAATTTCATCGTCTTCTTCTAGAAACCCAGAAGTTATAAAATCTGTTTTGCCTCTCATTCGCAAAGGACCTGGAGATGGTGATTGTTTTAAATGGACAGTTAGCTCTAATGAAGGAACCCAACCCCTTGACCCGAGTCTATTAAAAATAGGGGGTGACATTGTATCCAGAAAGAAAATCACACTAAATAAATCTATGTCCTCTCCGCCAGGCCAAGCGTAATAAGCATCTAAACAAGCTCGAGCCCTAGGTCTATCTTCATCCCACCAATCCGAATGGGGAGTAAATTTTCTGTCAATTTGTTTCTCCAACACAGGAGTGAATCCCTCCTTATAAGGCATCGCTTTACACTCTTCAATGGGGGGGAAATCTGGCGCTTCCACTTCCCTTAAAGTATCTCCTTTTGATTTACCGAAGTCAGTAAAGCATGAAGTAAACCTTATGCGCTCTTCTCCTCCTTGAATAAACTTAAGTAAAGCCGTAGAAACACTTTTTCCAATATTAAGTTTTTCTATCTCTAGTAAAGCCTTTCCTGGTTCCACTCTAGACAAATAATGGCCTGTTATTGAAAGTGGGTCTTTATGGTCCAATGATTCTGAGAGTGCTCTGGCAGCAGTTGCCATTGAGTAACCTCCATTAGCTACGCCTCCAATGCTCCAATCATCAGTAAGCTCAGCTTCCCACGAATTTTCACCTAACCGCGAAACTGCTGTATCACGAAGAAACTTCGGATATCCGATATCTTGAGACATAAAATAGAATTTTTAGGCGGTTTCCTTCTTCATAAGATAAACACTAAGAATCAGGATAGCTGTCATTATTATTTCAAAGATTATGGCCATAGTTAAAGGATCGGAACCATGAGCTACAACAGCTAAGCTTCTAAAAATAGCTGCAGAACCCAACAATGATATGGATGCATATAGCCATGCATATTCAGCTCTATATGCACCTATGCAGGCAAATAAACCCGCGGTAAAGAAGAATGAAGTGAAATCTCCAATCTGTGTATTCCCACCCATACCTTCTAACAAAGGCATAGCTAATCCTGCAGCGGCAGTTGCAGGATCCATTAGCCATCCCAAACATGTCCAAAGCATGAAAAGCCCGACAATTCCTGACAATATTCTTGCTACCATTTTTTATCTCCCATTTTTATTTAAAAATTACTTATTAGGCACCACTCTAATGATTTTTCCTTTCCGACTGTCAATGGCCAAAACTAAACTGCCATCTGGTGCTGAAACTACATTCCTTATTCTGCCTAGACTATTAAAAAGGATTTCTTCATCAATAACTTCAGTTCCATTTAAAGAGATTCTTCTAACATCACCTGGCACTAAAGCAGAGATAAATAAGCTACCTTTCCAATCTGGAAATAAATCACCATCATAAAAAGTCATTCCAGATGGGGCTATTGATGGAACCCAATACTTTATAGGTTGTTCCATTCCCTCTTTCTCTTTAAAGGGTGAGATAAGTGCTCCGCTGTAATCAATACCATATGTAATGGCTGGCCAACCGTAATTTTTACCTTTTTCAATAATATTTAATTCGTCCCCACCCCTAGGTCCATGTTCGTGTTCATAAACCACAGACCCATCAGAATTAATAACTATGCCTTGTAAATTTCTATGTCCATAAGACCAAATTTCTGGTTTGGCACCTGGAATTGATATAAAAGGATTGTCTTCAGGAATTGAACCATCATCATTTACTCTAATTACTTTTCCATAGTGGTTATCTAGTTCCTGAGCCATTTCTCTATAACTAAAACCATCACCCGAAGTTATCAAAAGAGTTCCGTCTTTTAAGAAGACCATTTTGGCTCCGTAGTGATTTGCCGTTCTTCGAGAAGGGCTAGCTTTAAATATTGTCTCTACATTTGTAAGAGAAAGTCCTTCTAGTTTTCCTCTTATTACTCTCAAAGTATTTAACTTTGAATTACCAGGATCAGTTTCTGAAAAAGCTAGATATAGATATTTATTATTTTCAAAATTCGGATGTAATACTATGCCTTCTAGACCTCCCTGACCTTTGAATAGACTATCTGGAACTCCACTTACAGAGTCTTCTAATAAGTTTCCATTTTTTATTACCCTTAATTTGCCTGTTTTCTCAGTTACTAAAATCTCATCATTCGATAAAAAAGCTACCCCCCAAGGGAAACTTAGGCCTTCGGCCAAAGTCTCAAATTTATATTCTTTCTCGTGATGGTTTGCGTAAACTCCAAGACAGGCAAAGCAACTAATTATTAATAAACTTGTTTTTAAAAATTGTTTTTTCATTTCTATACCTTACTTAACCTAGACCCAAAAAAGTGGCCTCCTAGGTATCCACAGATAATTAAACTGATCTTGCCTATAGTTGATCTGGCTCCAGCCAACATATCAACCCCGAAAAATAACAGGGGCATTAGATAAACTATAAATACAAGCGCCATTGCTCCTGCTATTCCATAAGCATATTTTTTTTCCATGCCTGCCCATCTCAAAACAATCCAGGTAACACCAAAAGCTATAAAAAGACCCAAAGATATTATTGTTGGTAATAAAGGTAAGGGTGCAGGAGGAGCTGGAGTTAAAGTCATAAGGACAAAATCATGGTAAATACTAGAAATTAGAACACCGAAAGTTACAGGCATATCAACGCTTGAAAGCCAGATAAGATTGAAAACAGTAGTTTGTGCTCCGACTAAAAAAGAAACCAGAAGTATTGCAAGAAAAAGAAAGCCTACTTTTTTAACTCTATCGATCATGATTTTTCTTAATATACATTTTTATTTTTACATTAACACTAAACTTCTTTACTCTCTGGAAGCATTTGCAACATCGGCCAATAACATGCCTTCGATTAATTCCTTGTTTGCTTTTTCTCTTTCTTCCATTCTGGTTATGTCCTCTTCATCGACACTAAGTTCTGAAAGTACTTCTCTATTATGTTGACCTAATATGGGTGCGTGTGATTTTGGAAAATCATTCTGGTCTATAAAATTGAAAGGCGGCTTAGGCATTCTCATTTTACCTCCGACAGGATGATCGGCTTCTATTAATGATTTTTGTTCTAAAACTTGAGGGTCTTCATGAATTTCGTCAAGCTGGTTTATTGAAGCTACTGGTATGCCTAATTTATCTAATTCATCGCAAAGAACATCAGCTTCTTTATCTTCTAAATACTTTTCAACTTCGATAAGTAAAGTTTCCTTATTCAAGATTCTTTGTTCAAAGGTGGCATACTTCTCTTCCTCATACAATTTACATCCAATACTTCGCAGAAATTTTTGAAATCATTGTCTGCAACTACAATTACGCAAATAGGTTTATCTTTAGCTTTAAATAAAGGAAAAGATTCAAATAAATCAGGTTTGTAGTCAATGCCTTCCCCTAACCAAGTTTTGGACCACATAACATCAGGCCATATGTAATATAGAGCTGAATCCAACATAGATATTGGTAAGTATTGCCCCTCTCCTGTTCTTTCTCTATGCAATAAAGCAGTACTTATAGATTGAGCGGCAGTAAGCCCAGTTACCTTGTCAAAGACAATGGTTTTGTAATACTCAGGATTATCGGCATTTTGTGAAGCAGCGGCTCCTGCAGTGGCTTGAATCAAAGGGTCGTAAACTCTTCTATTAATGTATGGGCCGGATTGCCCATATCCTGAAATTGATGTGTATATGATGTTTGGATTGATTTTTATAATACTTTCGTAGTCTAAGCCCAGCTTTTTAACNACTCCAGGCCTGTAATTCTCAATTAGAACATCAGCTGTTTCCAGCAAACTCTTTAATATTTCAAAATCTTTATTCTCTTTAAAGTCTAAAACCACTGATCTTTTATTCCTGTTGAGAACAGAAAACATTGCTGCCATACCAGATCTTGTTGTACCCATAAATCTGGCAAGGTCTCCTATTCCAGGTGGTTCTACTTTTATTACATCAGCACCTTGGTCGGATAACATCATTCCTGCAAATGGACCTGAGACTGTGGAAGTTAACTCAACAACTCTATAACCTTCTAACGGACCAGACATAGTACCTCTCTCCTTAAATAACTTCTGTCTTATAATAAAACAAGCCTTATGTCTAAAGAACAGTTTTTTGATATTGGAGTTAATTTAACTCATCCTTCTTTTGTAAAAGATGTTGATACAGTTATTGAGGAAGCTCTTGAAGTAGGTGTAAATCGAATGTGTGTCACCGGAAGTGACTTAGAAGAAAGTATCTCGGCTTACCAGTTAGCTTTCTCACTTTCCGATATTCTAATTAGCACTGCCGGTATTCATCCCCACCAAGCTAAAGAATTTAGTCAAAATTATTTCTCTGAAATAAAAGACCTGCTTAAAAAAGAAAATGTAAAAGCTATCGGAGAAACAGGTTTAGATTTTTATAGAAATTTCTCTACAGAAGAGCAACAAAAGAAAAGCTTTGAAATGCATATCGAAACATCTATTGAATTACAGAAACCGTTATTTCTTCATGTCAGAAATGCTCACAGCACATTTATGGAAATGCTTGAACCGGTTAAAGAAAAACTTCCAAAAACAGTTGTGCATTGTTTTACAGGAACTGAAGAAGAACTAATGGACTATATAGAAATGGATTTCTTCATTGGTATTACAGGATGGATATGTGATGAGCGGAGAGGCGCTCATTTAAAGGATTTAATCAACCTCATTCCAATAGATAAAATAATGATTGAGACGGATGCACCATATTTAATCCCAAGAGTTTCTCAATTAAAAAATTCGCAAAGAAATGAACCTAAGTTCTTACCTCATGTGGCTAAAGAGGTTACACAAAACAGTAAAGAAACAAAAGAATCAATAATTTCTTCTATGTATTTGAATAGTTTAAGTTTTTTTGATTTAGATTGAGATTAGTTCTTTAACCTCTTGCTGATCAAACGGCCAGTAGAGATCTTTTTCTTCCATTACTAAAACTGGAATCTTATCCCAATATTTAGTATGTGTTTCTCTGGTTGTATATATATCTTTTTCAATTAAGACTACATCCTTGAGATCTATGGATTCTATAAGATCTTTAGCTTCTACACACAGGGGACAGTCAGTTCCTGTGATAAGAATTAATTCCCTCAAGCTACTGCGCCAGAAGTTTTTAAGGTGCTTATATCTTCTTCAGATAAACCAATAGAAGAAAGCACTTCATTAGTATGTTCTCCCACTATGGATGGTGAAGAAACTACTTCAGGTTCAGTCCTAGAAAACCTAGGAGCGGGTGCAGGTTGAGTGACGCCTTCAAGATCAATAAAGGTTTTTCGTTCTTTGTTGTGTGGATGTTGAGGAGCTTCAGACATATCCAAAACTGGAGCAAAGCACACATCTGTACCTTCCATCAATTCACACCATTCATCTCTAGTTTTCTTAAGAAATATTTTTTTAATTTCTTCTTTCTGTTCTGGCCACAAATCTCTCGACATTTGTTTAGAAAAAACTTTTTCATCGAGTTCTGCTATTTGACAAAGCAAAGCATAAAATTGCGGTTCAATGGAACCAATGGAAATAAATTTTCCGTCCTTGCATTCATAGGTGTCATAGAAATGTGATCCTCCATCAAGAAGATTACTTCCCATTGTCGTTTTCCACATTCCTGAAGATTGCATACTGTAGATCATCGTCATTAATAAAGCTGAACCGTCAGTCATAGCTGCATCAACTACCTGACCTTTCTTTGATTCTTTTGATTCTAAAAGGGCAGCAACCAAACCTAATGCTAATAACATCCCTCCTCCACCGAAATCTCCAATTAAATTTAAGGGAGGTACTGGAGGAGAACCAGGACGGCCGATAGCGGCAAGAGCACCAGACAAAGAGATATAGTTAATGTCATGTCCAGCAGCGTTTGCTAAGGGCCCTTCTTGGCCCCAACCAGTCATTCTTCCAAATACGATTCTATTGTTTCTTGCCATACAAACTTCAGGTCCAATGCCTAACCTCTCCATAACGCCCGGTCTAAAACCTTCAAATATAGCATCTGCTGTTTCTACTAACTTTAATACAACCTCTACACCTTCCTTTGCCTTTAAATCAACGGCTATAGACTTTTTTCCTCTATTAGATGGTTCTTGTTTTGACCCTGTTCCTATAGCAGAAGCCCTATCAACTCTGATTATTTCAGCTCCTAAATCAGCTAAGACCATTCCACAGAATGGACCTGGACCTATACCGGCCATCTCTATTATTTTTAATCCTTTTAGTGGTCCCATAATTCCTCCTTAAGATTCCTCTTTACCCAAAGGTTTTAGAATCATTAGTAGTTGCGGCAATAAAGTTAGAGCTCCCATTAAAGCCATAAACATTGCCAGTGAAACAAATAATCCAAAGTAAACTGTTGGATTAAAGCTTGAAGTAACTAAAACTAAAAATCCAATAATAATTGTTGTTGAAGTATAGAACATTGCCCGACCAATAGTGTTATGACTATTTTTCATAGAAACTTCATAATTCGAGGTTTTTCTAAACTCCAACTTAAATCTGTGAATATAGTGAATAGTATTATCCACTGCCATTCCAACACTTATTGCTGCCACAGTAATAGTCATAATATCAAGAGGCACTTTCATCCAGCCCATTGTTCCTAAAACTACTGAAGCGGCTAAAAGGTTAGGAATCATTCCAATGACAGCCAGATAAAGTGAACGAAATAAAACCACGAACATAATCATGATTACCACGAAAACTACTCCTAACGTTCCTATTTGAGAACTAAATAGGCTCTGAAGCATGTTGTTGTAAAGAACTGCTAAACCAGTCAAGCGGTACTCCCCCTTTTTAAAACCAAATTCATTTTCTAAAGTACTCTCAATTTCGTTAAGCAAATCATTTCTTTTAAGCGTCTTACTGGTCTCAAGAACTCTAGAAGATATCCGCACTTGGTTTTCATCTTCACTTATATATGAACTTAAAAGTGTCTCCTTTATATCTTCTGGTAATAGATTCTTAACAAGAGCCAAATCCAATTCTGAGATAGGCTCTCCATCTTTTAATTCTTCAGCTACCTTTATACCGCTCGCAACTGATAAAACTTTCCCTACTTCAGGTAAAGAATCTACATAGTCATGAACAGCTTCGAGTCTTTTAATATTGATAATATTCCACCAGTAGCCATTGCTTGAAGTTTCATCAAATCCAAAATCATCCTCAAAATCATCATCGAATTCAGAAGACTCTTGTACATAGTCTTGGGGCGATTCTAAAACGATATCCAAGGGTGCTGTACCTCCTAACTTAAGATCAAGAAGTTCCATTCCTTGATAAATTTCAGTTGATTCTTTGAAGTAATCTATGAATCTATTTTCTACCGTTAATTTAGTAATTCCAATTAGTGACACAATCAATAAGAGAGAACTCAGGGCAACTACTACTTTCCCATTTTTAGAAGTATAAGAAGCAAAGTGAAGAGTCAGTCCTTTACTGAAGTCTTTTTCAGAATCTGAACTTAATTTATTAATTAATGACATGATTGATGGCAAAACGGTAAAGGTAAAAATAAAAGCGAATAAAATTCCCATCACCATCATCTTGCCAAATTCAATTACCGGTTTAATGTCACTTATAGAAAGAGAGGCAAAAGCTACCATTGTTGTTAATGCTGTATACAGACACGGCCTAAACATCTCTTGAATGGTTAAAGAGACTAATTCATTCTGATTCAAAGACTGTTCCCTGCCAGCTATCTCCTGATACCTAACAATGATATGAATTGATAAAGAGATTGAGATAATCAGTAGCAGAGCAATAAAATTGGAAGAAACAACGGTGACTCGCCAATCAACTAATCCCAAAAACCCTACAACGAATAACCCAACCACAGCGCTGCAAGAAAGCGGTAGGACTACCCACCGTAACCTTCTAAAAACTACTCCAAGAGTCAAAATAAAGATTATAAAGACACCAACACCAAAGTAATTTAAATCGCTTTTAACGAAGCTCATCATGTCTGAAGCAATCATTGCTGTGCCTCCTAGATACAATGAACCAAATTCCGAAGAATCTCTGAGAATCTCNCNNACTTCTGCAATAAGTTTATCCCTGTCTTTAGCTTCTTGATTGTTTAAAGTACTNATTAAAGAGTTAACTTCATTTATCTGCNCTTCTATATTTTCNTCTCCGCCCTCAACTTTCTTTTGTCTTAGTTGATAACGCTTTTGTATTGCTGCATCGTATTCTTCACTCTCAATTAAATTCAATTGCAGTGCTGTNGTTTCTCCATCTTTACTGACTAACAGTTCTGTATATAAAGGACTNTCCTGAAATTCCTGCTTAGCCAGGTTCAGATCTACACCNTCCTCTTCAATAGTCTTGAGGTTATCAGCAAGTTCACTCATCGATCTCTTTGGACTAAAAAGCAAAGGAGCATCAAGATAGCTCAATACGTCGCCAACTCCATCAAGTTCTTCAAATCTATCTGAGAGGGTTCTAACATTCTCAATACTTTCAATAGAGAATAAAGGCTTCTCCGGAGTAAAAAGNACTACTAAGAAATCACTNGTCGAATACTCATTGCTNATCTCACGGTAATACCTTAGATCNTCATCATTTTCTAAAACCAAAGAGTCNGAAGANGCTTCAAGCTTAAAGTTTGGAATATTAAAAGCTGAAATTAAAAGTAATATTAACCCTATGGCTAAAACCACTATAGGCTTCTGAGAAATAATAGAAGCAAAGGAATTAAGAATNTTATTGGGCATCTCTTAAACTATTTCCTAGCGGATTGACCCATGTGCTTCAAACCTTTTGAATCGGCCAGCTCAATTTGTTTTTGTCTCTGAGCAAATCTAGTTTTATCTTCTTTAGAAGAAAAATCATAACAATAAGGACAAGANACACCTTTCTTATATTTTTTAGAACTCATGTCTTCTTTAGATATTGGTCTTCTACATCCAAAGCATTGTTCAAAATTACCTTCCTCCAAATCNGGGTTAACTGAAACCCTTTCATCAAACACAAAGCATTCTCCTTCCCAAAGATTATTNTCTTTATTAATTTTGTCGAAATAATTTAAGACACCCCCTTTAAGTTGATAAACGTCTTCGAAGCCTTGACTCATAAANAANGAAGAAGCTATTTCNCACCTAATACCACCTGTACAAAACATAGCTATTTTCTTGTTTTTAAATAATTTTTTATTGTTTTGAATGTATTCAGGTAGATCAGTGAAATGCTTTGTTTCTGGTATTACAGAATTCTTAAAAGTACCNATACGCGTTTCGTATTCATTTCTAACATCTAATACAATTGTTTTTGGATCTTCTAAGTAATNATTCCATTCGTTAGGCGTAACTTCTTTCCCTTTTAGATCAAAAATATCAAAACCGCCCTCTAAGGGAAGTAATTTATCTTTAATCCTGACTTTGAGTCTCTTAAATGGGACTTTAAANGATTCAGACCAGGTAGGTTCTATATTNGTTATTTTAAAAGTTTCTTCNAATAAAATTAAAACCTTTTCCAAATTNGTCCTTTTCCCAGCTAAGGTCGTATTTATCCCCTGGGGTGTTGCAAAAAAAGTACCTGACAGATTTTCTTTAAAAGCTACTCTTTCAACTTCTCTTTTGAGCTTGTTTACGTTCTNTATTGAAACAACCTTATAAAAGGTAACAATTGTTACTGAGCTCATTTGTTTTAGTCGCTAGATTCTTGAGCGCTTCCTCCTTCACAATCTGGTGAAGGGTGAGTTGACTCATTTCTTTCTTGCCATTCATCCGCTGTAAAAGTATGTAGGGTAATTGCATGAATAGGTCCTGCAAGCTCCTCTCCTATCAACTTGTATATAGCCTGGTGTCGTTTTACAAGATTTAATCCATCAAATGTGTCTGATACTGCAATAACTCTTACATGAGATTCAGCACCTGGCTCCACATTGTGCATAAAACTTTCATTAATTACTTCTAAATGAGAAGGATCTAAATTCTCTTTTAGAACTGATTCTATTTTTGAACAAGCTGACATGGCTAAGATTATCTCTAAGAAAGCTAATTTTAGTTACTTTCTAGATTAAGTAAAAATTTTTTACGTCTTAATCCTCCTCCAAAGCCTCCAAGTCCTGAAGAGGAGACAACTCTATGGCA
>JGI24815J26687_1000255_pt1 | contig 12661 bp, 7 predicted proteins | sample METZYME_3_150m_FD_26687 | JGI IMG/M metagenome (IMG submission 26687) | reverse complement strand
TTAACCCTGCCGCTTCTGGGAATTCAGAAATTACATTTTCTACTCTTTGTTCAATCTCGCTACTAGTCATAGACTCAGTTAATATATAATCTAGCTCACCATGAGTGTCAGCAGTGGATTCCATTGGCATATGAATAATAATCTCATAGCCGCTATTATATGCTTTTTCAGAGAATAGTTTGCTGTTTTTGTGCCCTGGTATTACAGCAAAAGTTAAATCTGCATCAAGAGTTAAAAAGCCTTCAGATACTTCATCATTTCTATATCCAAAATCATCAATGATGATGATGATATGGCCACGGGTTATTTCTTCAACAATAGATGTTGATTGAGGAATAGGTACCATAGGAATACTGGGCTCTTCAGATCGTGAATTCAATACAAGAAGTATAAAAACAGATAATAATACAATAATTAAAACAAAAAGGATTTTTAAACGATTAAACAGCATTATGGTAATTTTATTGATATATCAAGCATTTGCGGAAGGCCTAAATGTTGAGACCCAATCTGAATTCCATAATGGAAATTTAACAATCCCAACTGAATCCCAAACCCCCCAGAAACCACTGTTACTTCTTTTGAAGTCTGTGTACCAAAACGAAGATCGAACTTTTCAAATTTTGTTTCACTAGCTGCTCGTATAATTATCCCATCAACAAGGGAAGATTGTTCCGCTGATAGACAAATTTTATGCCCCCATTTCGATCTAGGAAGTTGATAAGAAAGTGCTGATAAAAAGCGAAGAGGAAGAGTTGGGTTATAACTATCTGTATTATTGATAAATCCTGTATTTAATATAGAAAATCCCAAATCAATATTGCCAAACGCACGTGTTATCCCTGCATCAAAAGTCATTCCAGAAACATTTTCTGTATACAATTGAATTAATATATACCGAATGGTTGCTCCAACTGTTATCGCTCCATATGTTTGCGAATAACTAGTAGCTGCTGCAAATGAACTGGAGCTAAAAGTAGCTAGTGGATCATCTGTTGGCCGGTTNCTTCTAAGCTCAAGATCGCTAACCCCCATATGTCTCATATTAAAACCAATATTGCCACGACCTAATTTTGATGATAAAGAAAAGGATGAGTTTGAAATATTATTTAACCANGATCCATAAGAAANATTCATTGCAACTCCTTGGGTAGGGGAACGAAGCAATGCAGGATTATTTACAGTTAAACTTCCAAAAAGAGGACTGGGGCCGAATGCTAATTCAATTGCGCTTGATGGAACAGATAAAAATTGTGTCCCCAGACTGTAACCAAAATTAACAATAATAAATAAATATAAAATATATCTAGAAATTGAAAGCATAGGTAAACACATGAATTAATCCTTGAGAAACTGAATGCGGTTCCACAACAACAGCATAATCAAAAAATGCATCATTCTTTTTCAAAAAAGTAAAATTCAATCCTGCTCCGAAAGAAAATCTTGAATTACCAAATCCACCGCGAATAAAATATTTCTCTGAAAAGCTATACTCTGCACCCAATCTTAGTTTTGTGCCTAATATTTCTTCCTGATTAGCCACAACTCCAATATCTCCTACAATATAAATTTGTTGAAAAGTAAATGTTGATCCAAACTGATACATCGTTGGAAAAGATTCTTTATATATGCGACCTTCTCCTTCAAGGACCTGCCCAGTATTCCATTGATAATTAGTATTGAAATCCTTAATCACAAAAGCAAAGTTCAATTTTTCTTCCGAAAGCAACATAAACCCAATATCAAACCCAGTCCCTTTTCCAGCTAATTGACTTTCATTCATTGGAAGTTGATGATTTAGTATTTTCACATTAATACCAAGAGAGAGCCAAGGGGTAATTCTTTGCGCAAAGCTAATAAATATTGCATCTTCACTTGTTGAAAGCTGTTGTGTTTTATAACCAGAAGTTGAGCGACCTTGTATGTCATCAACTCCACTACTTATCCATGCCACACCTAATCCTGCGGTAGGGGGCAAATTAGAAGAAATACTTGACATCATTAGCCTTCTATCAAGATTCAATGAATGATAAGAAAATCCAATTTGTCTTTTATCAATGAATGCTAAAGTCGCTGGATTATGATACGCAGCAAATCCTTGATCAATTTCTGCCGTAAAAGCACTCCCCATAGATAATGACCTAGCAGAAGTCCCCATTCGCAAAAAAGCACCTGAATAACTTGCATAGTCTGATCCATCAATCGATGAAAATAAAATGATAACTATTATAATATAATTTCTCATCTATTTCACCACAATCAGTTTCACCCAATGAGGTGATGGTTTGCTACTTTGGCCTTCAGGGTACGTTAACTTTACAAAATAAACTCCATTATGAACATAAGATCCTTGTTGATCTCGACCATCCCATTTTAATGTACCCGTGGATGAAACACGTTTATCAAATGATGTAGCAAAAACTTTTTCCATTGCAAAATTATATATATCTATATCNATAACAAATGTNCCNGACCATTCATTTGTATGAAAGCGCACATACCCATTATCACTNCGTATATTATGCGTATATGGAGAAAAAGGGTTTGGGTAGGCATAATCTTCATTGACATCATACTCTGCACGAAAAATTTTCCAATTCAACCCATCAAGATCGTATGAATGAGCCGCACCATCTCCAGTTCCTATCCAAATGGAGCTATTACCATAATATGAACGATTGTCAAATGCCACACTATATACTTCATCTGCCAAAACTTCATCTAGATCATATATAGCTGTATTTAAAACAGGAATTGCCTGATGTGCTGGCTTATAAAGTGCCCAGTTAACTCCATCTTCTGTTTTCCAAAGACCATTTGCTGATGCAGCGAACACTAAAGAATCAAATGAAGCAATATTATAAATTCTTTCACCTAATAATGCTGTGTTCCATGATAAACCATCATCTATTGTATAGCTTAATCCACGCTGTTCCGTTGGGTCATCTGCATTGACAGTGGCTGCCCATATAATTCGTTTTCCATTCAATCGCTGAATTTCTAATCCAACAACAAAATTGCCAGATAAATTATCCATAGGGTATGAATAATGCTTCCAATCAATACAATTCCCAGATCCAAGAATACCTCGGTTTATGCCATTTGCTGTGCCAACCCATATGGTGTCACTATAGCTTAGTACCGAGAATGCTTTATGGTTATGATTCCCGCCATCAAGCGGGTCCCTAGGATTTAAATAATAATCTTTTAAAATATATTTTCCTCCTACTCGTATATAGGAAGTATCCTTGCAGGTTGTTAATTCATATTGGCTATCCATTGGCAAGGGAACCCTTTCCCACACTTGGTCACTAAACTTGAAACGACGTAATCCACCTGCCCAACTTGCTGTCCATGCAAATTCTTCTGAAAGATCCATATCATAAGTAACATTGGCTTGTGGCACAGTAACAGGAAGAACTGCTACAAAACCAATATCACCGAATGGTATCGTATCTGATAAAGCATCATCTATTGGTTGATCATAATAGATCCAATTTATTGTACTATCAGTTGCGTCTGTTGTAAATACTATTCCCTTTCCAATTGGAATATCATTTTCACTGCCTGCTGCAGCTGCAAACATAAATTTTTCATAGGGGCCACCCCGATCTCCTGTTGTCATTGCAGAGATTCCTCCTATTGGAATTCTATTGGTAAGCGCTCCACTGGTCAATTCCATAGTATCTTGTAATGTTTCAACAGAAAGTGAATCTCGAATAATACTAATTCCTAAACCAGTTCCTAGCCAAACCAAATTTTCTCCCTGTAGAATTACTTCTGTTACTACATTGCTACGCATTGTATTAGTGCTTGATGATAATGAATCAGTTGAATCAGCGATTACAGAACGAAAAGCGTAGTTAGAAGGAAACAGCTTTTGAGCATATATAAGATCTGCATTAAATAATAGTATTATTAAAAGAATAAATCGCTTCATTCTACAACAATCCTATGTATAACTGTGTCCGAATAAGTATTTGACATATCCATGGCATCAAAAATCCAATTGAAAGTTCCGGTTTTCGTTTGCAATGAAGGATCTACATTGCCTGAGCCAAATATGGGAACACGAAAACTATATATTGCATCATTTGCTATTGAATCGCCGCTAGTGAAATTGGGTTCATAAATAATCACTTCACCACCATCATCATAAAGGTTAATTAAGTTTCCTTTATTAAGAAAAGAATCACCTTCAACATGATATGAAACAAAACCCACTCTTCGTATATCATCTAATCCATTCGCATCATGTGCTTTAGCTTTAACCACTTTAAATATTACACTATTATCCGTTGGTCGCACTATAGTATCAGGAGCAATAATGTATTGTAATTGTGGAATAATATTTCCTAAAAAAAATGAATCTCGTAGCGCAAATGAAGAGCCATTACCATAATTAGCCTGAAATTTCATATGAACTTTTCCCGTATCATCTAAAGAAATTGGATTTGATAAATATAGTGTGTCATTCAACACTTTTAATGAATATAAATCATCCCCTCTTATGATATCTCCACTTTGGCCTTCATCATTTAACGATAAATTATCTGGAAAGACTGTAGTATCTGTTCCATACCAATATAATATTGTGCTTTCTAATGGAGACCTATTAATACTTGATTGAACTTCAACGGCAAAGTAAAGAATGCGATCATCCTGTAAATAAGTAAATTGTAAATTGCCTAACGGGTTATCAATTTCATTATTATCAGAAGAACCTGGGCATCCATAAAAAAAGATGATGGAAATAAAAATAATGGAGAAATGTTTTAATATTTTATAGATAAAACTCATTTCTGGCTTCCATAAATATAATGAACTAAAAGACTGCCTACTTGTCCTAAGCTTTCTGCTGAACAATTTTCCGGGGTATCTTGTGATGTGTGCCAATAATTACTATATCGATTAGGATAATTAAAATCAATTATATCAATAGCTGGTATTTTTGCTTCTTGCCATAGTGGGACATGATCATCAAATATTGTGTGAACAATTCTTGATTCAAAAGCTTCCAAATTTAATTCTTTTGCTAAAGACCATAGTCTTTTTACTAGATCTCTATTTTGTTGATATGAATAGCGCTCAATAGGAATATGTAGATCTTCATCACCTATCATATCTAATATAATTGCTTCATCCGGTGTGTTGATTGGTAGGTTTTTTGCAAAAAACTGCGATCCTCTTGCATAGCTTTTAGGAATTCCAGGTTTACCCATATCTTCCCCATCAAATAATACTAAAGAAACCCTAATTGGTGGAGGATTATCATGAAATATTCTTGCTAATTCCAAAAGAACTGAAACGCCGCTAGCTCCATCATTAGCGCCTATTATTGGTTGATCATGGTTTTGTATATTCAAATCATTATCAGCCCAAGGCCTCGTATCCCAATGTGCACCAATTAACAAATGGGATTTGCTTTTAATATTAAATTGAGCAATAATATTGCTTAAATCATACTGTTTATCATCGATATCATCTATAACAAAGGGTTGAGTAAAAACTGTATCAGAATAACTTCCAAGTGTTTTTAGGAGAAAGGCTTTACAATTATTATATCCTACAGATCCTGGATTACGTGGACCAAAATCACATTGATCTAATAGAAATTGATAGGCGCTATTTTGATCAAATTCTGGCACTGAATCATTACATGAAATAATTACAAGAAACGATAAACAGCACATAAAATTTTTAATTAATAGTCTCATTGTATATTATCCTGTAATAGCAATATTCACATCAAATCCGAAATCGCGATCAATTTTCTTTCCAGTGGTCATGGATTCATTTTCATGGTAACCATAAATCATGCTTCCACTCACTTTGGCAGAAAACGTATACGTAATTCTGATACCAGTTTTCCAGCCTGAATTAAATGCAGTCTGTCCAAATTCCAAACCACCATTTTTACTACCTAGAGTTTCGCTCTCATTCATATCAAAGTTAAACTGAAAATTAACAGTATTTTGTATTTTATAATCTTCCATAAAAGGTAGTGGAATCGTGATTCCTCCTCTGTGACTATAATTAGCGCTGGATGTATAACTTTTATCTCGATGAACGGTTATGCCTGTTGGTACACGATCCAATGATTTTGAAAGGTTATGTCTAAAATTCATCGAGATACCCTTTTGCAAGCTTGCAGTTAAACCGATTAATGGTGAAAAATTTGTATTAACGCGGGATGATCTTTCAAATTCTTGAAAATCAGATATGAATGTTTCTAAATCAAGTAAAGGCATATTTGGACCTGAAAAATTTTCAAATTGCCAAGCCCGAACTTCTTTTCCACTAAAACCATGCTCAAGTGAAAGAGATCTTAAAAACTTTTTAATAATAGGAAGTTTTTCCAACCCGGACCAACGAATGCTCCATCCTGGGAGTGGAAGTCCATTTTCCAATTTCTCACCATATGCAAAATAATCACGTGACATATTTCTCTGTTCCGTACCAGAACCACTCCTTGTTGTTGATACATTTTGTGCATAATTAAAACTTGTACTAATACTTCTAGTAAGATTAAAACCAGATCGTAATGAAAAATCGCGCTTGTGGTCCCATGCTCCAATATCGGAACCTATCTTTTCAGAATGCGGTAAATTATGATCGGGCTCCCAGCCAAATCGATATCCTAATGGAACATCTCCAATAACACCTCTTCCAGTGCGTGTTAAATTCTCAGAATAACTAAAATTTATAGGATTAATCTTCTTTAGAAATCCATGTGCAAAGGTTAGGACAGGAATATCTTTTTGTACCTTCTCCTCCACTTTTTCTTCCTCCTGTTTTGCCCCTCTTCTTCTTCTGGATCTTCCTTTGGGCGCAGTGGAAGCTTTTGTAGGGGGTTTATATACAACTTCAAACATGTTTGCTAAACTTAATGCAATGCTAGAAGAAAAACGTAATTGAGTCCCTATATTAGCTCCACCTATAGTACTTTCTCGATCTTGATTCCATGAGTATGCAGATGAATAATTCATATTTGGCTTAAACCAAGAAAAAATTGTTGGATTTAAAGATGTTGATAAATTTTCAGTAATATTTTCTACAATACCTGGATCCAAATCTTTAATTGCCAACCATGCATATCCTCTATAATCTTGCATATCGCTTTTAACTGCTCGTGTATATTTTGTCTTTATTCCATCTGTTAACATATAGTCCATTGAAAAATTTCTATTTAGGCCAAAATTATATGTATCAGGGGATTTGCCACCAACACGCTTAATTCTTTGGCTCAAACTTTCACTAAAGTTTAATGAAGTATTAAAATTTGATGGGGTATAGTAAAAATGTATTTCACTTAATTTTTGTCCTATAAAAGGAATTGGCTTAAACCATTTAAAAGGGCTTATATAATTATCACGACCAAATGGAAGAGAATAGTTGACTTTTCCTGAATATTTTTCATTCAACACTTCCTTATTTAATTCATTTGATGAGAAAGATTTACTAGCGCTAAAACTTGGCTTTATTTTATCTAATGTATACTTAATAATTTTGTTATCAGATTTACTAGATTTTGTTAAGGATGTACTAAAATTTAATCCGGTGGATTTTGTTAGGATTGAATCTGGAGCCTCTCCCAGATTAACTAAAATATCTGAACCAGGAAAGTATTTAGGCGTGTTNGACGAATTTGTCATTGACAAATTCAACGGGATATTAATTCCCCATGATTTTGGTAATAANTTATGTAGTTGAAAATTTGTATTTAGATTAAAATTTTCTCCTGTTTGATTGGTGCCTAATCGTTGCTGTAATACATGAAAATCTGCATCCTTTTTACTATAAGTAATTGATGTGTTTGCAATATCAGCAAGACTTAATCTTGATGTTAATCTCATTGCAACCCCTTTATCTTTTTTAACACCACTTAATCGTAACTCATCTATCCAAACTTCACCGTTTATCCATTCATCCGAAACATTTTTAACACCAACCATAAAAAATTTAATTCTTGATAATGCTGGTTTACCTTTAATCCTTATTTGTTTACCTGTAGGAAAACCTTCATCATCATAAAATGTATAATATTTGATCCCTGATGAATCAGTTATTGTATCATATTCATTAAGTTTTTTTACATTTGTTGAGTCTTGGAGTTTTAGTTGAGTAAGCCAATTTAAATTAAGACTAATTGTGTTTCTATTTTCTGATTCATCCCACCCTTGGTATACAGGTTGGATTAATTCATAATAATCTTCCCCAAGACCAAATCTCATAAAAAACTTTACTTTCGTTTCCGAAGTTTGTATCCATGGGCTATTTCCATAGACATACATTTTCAATTTATCATATGTTAGATAACTTTTAGCTCTATCACCTGATAAATTGAGTAAAGTTTTTAATGCAGCTCCTTTTTCTTTGGGAGCAAGATTGTCAAATTTTAATACAAGCGACTGCTCTTTTGAGCGAATCTCATTTATACGGTCATATTCACCTTTTACTCCTTGTGGAGGTTGATAGTTTGCATTGTCCTCTGTATTAATAACAGATATCGCAAACACACTATCAGAGTTTGATTTGCTGTATACTTCAGATGAATCAGCTGCAATGCCAAGCTCTTGCCATTCATTTCCTACTAATTCAATCTTTGCAACTTGAATCCATGTTTGTGTTGTATCAGATAATCGTATTCTACAAAATTTAATTTCATTCCATTCTTGATTTCCTGTGCTATCTGCCATTTCAAAGTGGCTTAAGGGTATTCTAAAAAGTTTCCATCCTGTAGGTTGTCCATTTTTTACTGTTTCTCCAGAAAAGTATGTAGTATCATCTAATGTAAATGTCTTCGTAAAGTAATCATTGGTTTTATCTAAGAATCCCGTCCTATCAAGATCCTCAGTGTCGGGATATCGTCCTGCGTCTAAAGCGTTCCCTTCTGTACCATTAATTCTTTTATAATCATTGCTTCCCTCACTATAATTCCAATTATCTCCATTCGGATCGCTAGGATCAATATCACTACTTGTATTTATTAATTCTGATTCTCCTGATGATAAATATTCATTATATGTTCCTCCAAATTCTAAACAGCTCCCCCAACCATCTTCTGTTTCATCAGCGCAACCATCTAAACCAATATCTTCAGAGTCATCTAATAATCCATCACCAATCATTCCAGCTACTGGAATATCTTCTGTGTTAAGAGATCCATCTCCATTCCAATCTTCACTTATTTTCCCAAGATCAATNCTCAGTTTTGATCGTACATCATTTTTATTGCGAACCCAAATCTCAAAGAATTTTGTTTGAGTTTGATCATAATCTCCTGAATACAACGTAGTTATGATACCTGCCCATAATGAATCCTGAGGTAAATTTGATTGATGAACAAATGGCTTATAATTCATTACCAAAATGTCTGTTGTTTCATTTTGAGCCCGAATCGATGTCTCTTGATTAGGCCAAATATCTTTTGTTCTCCATTGTACATACGGATTATACCAATACATATTTGCCCTATTTCGATGACTTAAGGTTCTATTGAATGAACCTAATAATGGCGGTGATGACGTTTTCCAAAATCGACGCTGAATAGGAAAAGACGTAGTTCGTTTCGCTCCTTCAAAATCATCTATATAGGCGACTCCGCTAGGGTCGCCAGTTTCAGAGTTATTAATTGAATTAGGGTTTGGCATCACTTGTGCAAGCTCTCCTTCAATAGAGAATGATGAAGTTTTTTCCGTATTTATAATCGGTAATTTATCTAAAAACCTGGTTAATCCTTCCATGGGTTGATCATACCGACCATTAACACCCCAAATAAAATTTCTTGTTGGCTCATACCCTACTTCTATCTTTTCATTCATTACTGATTGATTAAAATATAATGCAGTCGCTCCTATAAATGACCGTTCACCAAAATCCATCTGCGCACGTGTACCAAAAATTGTTTTTTTATCAAANGANACTACTTCATGTTTATCAAACAATATTTTTAGCGCCGCATTAGGATTTAATTCTTCATTCATAATGAGTGTTCCAGAAAAATAATCTATCTGATAATCAACGCCACGTTTTAATTCTAGGCCATCGACAAAAACCTGCTCGCTACCTTCAACAATCATAAATCCAAGATTAATATTTGAACTCTGATTTGTGTATTCTACTTGAATTTCAAAACGACTATCATTATTAATTTCAGTTTGTGTCGTTGTGGTATACATTTTTCCTTCACCAAGGACACTTTGCAGCTCAATATTTTTGTTCCCACCATCTAATGAATCATATGCAAATGGATAGTATGTTGGAAACATTAATTCGCCACTTCCCATATTGACAATACTGCTATTTTCCATATCAATTAACTCATCTGATTGGCGGACTCCAGTCTCATTTAAACTATCTAACCCAAACTGAGTGATATATGGTGTACCTCCAAGATCATATTCTGATGGGGGGTTCTGGCGTTGATTAACGATCCTAACAAGAAAGCCGTCTTTATTAATATTTGAGGCTCCCATATAATAGACATTTTTAAACATTAAATCCCAAGTTGAATGGCTTGGTGTTAATGATATTGGTTTGATCATTTTTAAAATTAAACTTGATGTAGAATCAGCAAGATTAATACCGCTTCCAACTGTTAATAACGTATCACCTGTCAATCTATTTGCTAAAACAAATGTGCATCCAAACGCTTCATTTGATGATCGATTTCGTAATCGAATAAATCCTAAATCATTACTGATCGAATAATCCTGTCCTGGTTCTAATCTTTTGAAATTACCTTCCTGACTTTCAGTGTTATCTATATTACTTAAATCTGCATATGCTATTCCTGGATCGGTACTTGCATCATTTGCAGATTCAAGTTTATATAAATCAAAATCTCTAATAATAGTATTACCAACTAAATGCGCCCCTTCATATAATGGGTAAAATGACGGGATNTTAATATATGTGCCAGCTAGAGAGGTATCTATTCCATCACGAAACCATTGATGAATGAAAAAATATTGATTTTTTATATAATCACTATCTTTGATTTTTACTACTGCAGATTCATTGCTGCCCTTGTATTCTTGTTGTTCTTTTTTTGTTTTCTCAATAGATGCAATAGTTGTGATATCCACGGGTCCCAGCTTAGAAATTGCTTTTAAGCCAAAAAGACCATTGTTCTGTCCTGAAAAAGTAACATACTGAGTTGCAGGAAGGGATAGAGAAATATTACCCGCCTCAACCTTTTGTACAATATCGTCTTCTTCTCCCTCATAAGAAATGCGAATATTGTTCTCCCAATCAAAATCACGTTCGGAATCTCTATCCATTTTTACTGTTATTCGATCACCAATTTTCCCTTCAATATTGACTGCTTGCTTCTGATCAAATTCTAAATGAGTATTTTGTGTCTCTCTAAGGCTTGATCGTACTAATTCTTGATCTTGTTGAACTAATTTTCCATTAATATTTATGTTACCATTAACACGCAAAGATACTCTACCAAAATCACCCATATCCATCCCAACCATTTCTAAATATCTTCCCCCCTGACGTTCGGTATAGCGTTGGTCTCCCTGATTTGGTTTATTAAATGATTCAATAAAATTCAATACTCGATTTACTTGAATCATATGATTAAAATACCAATCAACTGAACACGTAAAGGGAATCCGGAGTATTTCATCATCTACGTATTCTGTAAAAGAAATAAATTTCCAACTAGTATCTATGGTGATATCAATAAACCGCTCACTATAACTAACATTTAATATGTTAATTGGTGGGCCTAATGTGTCTTTCATTACACTTAATGGTAATGGAACTTCTGGAAATGCAGAAACCACATAAGGAGATTGAATATGGTAACTCGCAGGTAACATCAAGACGGACCCCTCCTGTTGGCCGTAAGCATATTGAGACGAACCTACGGTCATGAAAAATGTAAGAATGACGTAAAGCCCTTTTCTCAAAGGGTTTCTCCTGTATTGTTATTTATGTCGGTTGGCCCCCTCAGGGAACCATCAATCCGATAGCGGTAGGTCTATAGAGAATTCTCCTGTTTTTAGTGTTAATTAGCCTATTTTAGCACATTTATAAGAATTTTACGAAGTTTTTGTAATGCAATCCCACGGTGACTAATTTTATTCTTTTCATCCGATGAAAGTTCCGCAAAGGTTTTTCCTTTATGAGGAACAAAAAACACTGGATCATATCCAAAACCTCTATCGCCTATTATAGTTTCAGAAATTATTCCATCAATATAGCCTTCCGTCCATAATTCTTCATTTTTATCAATATATGTTACTACTGTACGAAACCTTGCTGTTCTTCTTTCATGAGGAACTCCATCCAATTCAATCAATAGTTTATCAACATTATCTTGGTAAGAAACATTATTTCCAGCATAGCGAGCAGAATATACTCCCGGTGCACCATCAAGATAGTCTACTTCCAATCCAGTATCATCAGCAATCGTAGGTATTCCTGTTATATCAAATACAGTTCTAGCTTTTAAAAGACTATTTTCAAGTAATGTTGTACCAGTTTCTTCAATTTCTCCTATGTTAGGAAAATCAAATAAAGAACAAATTTCTACATTTAACCCTTCTAATGATTTCTGTAATTCTTTTTCTTTATCTCGATTATGGGTTGCGAGTATTATCTTCATATTAATGTTCAAAAAAGTGTTGGCAAAAATATATCA
>JGI24815J26687_1000253_pt1 | contig 12697 bp, 11 predicted proteins | sample METZYME_3_150m_FD_26687 | JGI IMG/M metagenome (IMG submission 26687) | reverse complement strand
AGGAAAAGGTGGTTAGTTTCAAAGCCTTAAATTTCATGCTACGCAGGGAATTTTCCTGAGCGAAAACTTTGAATTAAACTGAAAATGTTTAACACTGTATTTAAAGAATTTATTTTGCAGTAAATTGCAAAAATAAGGGTCAGAGCAGCAAAAATTATACGTCCGTATTTTTTTCATCTGGCAATCAGCATTTTTCAATTTCCAGATTAGCATTGCCGATTACAGCTATTTATGATCCAATAAAGTGCTGATATATAAAATAATTTTTTTGAAATAAGATTTTGTGATTGATCCTGTAATAATTATTTTTCTAACCGGTGGTCTGTTTCTTGGTTGGTCACTTGGTGCAAATGATGCCGCCAACGTTTTCGGGACAGCAGTCGGCAGTCGTATGGTACGTTTTACAACTGCCGCGCTTATTTGCGGTATTTTTGTAATTCTTGGGGCGACAATCAGCGGTACGGGCACTTCTCTTACATTGGGCAAACTTGGGGCGGTGAATGCCCTTGGCGGTTCATTTATGGCGGCCCTTGCTGCTGGATTGACTGTGTATTGGATGACAAAGTTCGGTCTGCCAGTTTCTACCAGCCAGGCAATCATAGGTTCAATCATTGGATGGAATCTATTTAGTGATTCATACACTGATCTTTCTTCCCTGTTGAAAATTTTGTCAACCTGGGTGGTTTGTCCTCTATTGTCAGCCTTGATTGCGGCACTATTATTTACGCTTGCGAAGTCCTTTGTCAGAAAAGTCAGCATTGGGCTGATACGGTTGGATGGTTACACTAGGCTTGCTTTGATCCTTGCCGGTGCGTTTGGCGCGTACAGTCTGGGTGCGAATAATATTGCAAACGTGATGGGAGTTTTTGTGCCTGTGGCTCCGTTTACGGACATTCAGGTTGGCAGTATTTTCAGAATTTCATCCATACAACAACTTTTTTTGCTGGGTGGGCTGGCAATTGCTGTGGGAGTCTTTACTTACTCAAAGCGTGTTATGATGACAGTAGGTTCAGAGCTGATAACACTGACTCCTCTTGCAGCCTGGGTGGCAGTTATGGCCCATTCTATTGTCCTCTTTCTTTTTGCCTCCGAAAGGCTTGAACAGTTTCTGGCAAATTTGTCTCTTCCAACCATTCCGCTCGTTCCAGTATCAAGCTCTCAGGCTGTGGTCGGAGCAGTGATTGGAATCGGTATTGTTCAGGGAGGAAGAGAACTACAATGGCAGCGCATTTACAGTATTGTCAGGGGCTGGGTAATCACTCCCATTATTTCATTGCTGATTTGTATCGTCGGACTCTATTTTCTGCAAAATGTTTTCCAGCAGACAGTTAAACGGGAATCTCAGTATCAGCTTTCTTCAGGTGTACTTGAGCAGTTTAGAAAAGCAGGAATTAACACTGATGAATTGGCTACACTGACTGGTTCAGTTTTTTTCAGTTCTGCAGAGGTAGTACGGGCAGTAAAGGCAGTAGTTCCTTTGTCCAGCCAGCAGGGTTTGAAAGTGGTTGAATATTCGCTTCAAAATAGTCTTGTTATCAATGCCGAAAAACTGTCTGCAATTGATGAGCATTTTCTTTCAACACAGCAGCTGGAAGCCTTGAAACAACTTGAAGGAGAAAAATATAAATACTCCTGGCAATTAGGGAATGCACTGGCACAAAAAAGTAAAGAATGGGAACTGCGTGGAGACGGACTGAAGAATAAGCTGAAAGACCGTGAAATTAAACGAAAACTGGCTTATTTATATCGATTATTTAAAGAGGAAGAAAAATGAACCCATTGAGTTTGTTATTTAAAAAACAATATGCCGTGGAAGAAAAGGTTCAACGCTTATTGCGTTTCCTGGAAGACATGGCACATCTGTATCAGGCTGCATATGAGGCATATCTGGAGGGTAGCATTGAAGAGTTTTCTCAACGCAATCAGGAACTTGGCGAAATTGAAAAAAAGATGGACGAGCTTGGACATCAAATTCAAATGACTCTGCTGCATGAATCACTGATGCCGAATTCACGTGATGATCTGCTCTGGTTTTTAACAAAACTCGATAAAGTACCAAGCAATTGCAAACACTCTCTTGGAGATATTCTTCTCGAAAAACCGGAAATTCCAGAAGAGCTCCATTCATCTATGAAAAACATGCTCATACATACACATTTAGCAGTACAGGCTTTGGCGCATGCAACTGATTCACTGTTTTCAGACTTGAGATCAGTGCGTCAGCATGTTGAGGAAGTCAGTCGTCAGGAAAGTGAAGTTGATAAGATAGAGTATAAATTGCTCCAGATGGTTTTTGAAAATAAAAAATATGATCTTGCAATGCAATATCAATTGAAAGGGATTTTGAAGCAAATCGGCAGGGTAACAAATCTTGCTGAAGATGTTGCTGACGCAGTGCTTATACTGGCCACCAAACATTCTACATGAATTAAGTCTTCAAAGCTTTAACAATCCTTATTCTCTAAGAACATATTCAGAAAGTTATTAAATGGAACACATCCCTGAATCAATGAACTACATTCAGATTGAAGAACACGGTGATCCCGATGTACTTAAGCTTAGTTCACAGTCCGTTCCGGACCCCGGCCTCGACGAAGTGCTGATTCGGGTTGAAGCGGCAGGAGTAAATCGTCCTGACATTATGCAGCGAAAGGGGCTCTATCCCCCTCCTCCTGGTGCTACAGATGTTCCGGGTTTGGAAGTATCCGGAACTGTAGTTAAAACAGGAAAAAATGTTTCCGAGCCGGAGGTGGGTTCCCAGGTCTGCGCTCTGGTTTCCTGCGGAGGTTATGCAGAGTATTGTCTGGCATCAGCTTCGATCTGTTTACCTGTTCCGAAAAAAATTTCACTTCAACATGCTGCAGGTATTCCTGAAACGTTTTTCACTGTATGGACAAATGTTTTTGAAAGAGGACAACTCAAATCCGGTGAAACTTTGCTGGTGCACGGAGGAAGCAGTGGAATCGGTACCACTTCCATTCAACTCGGCAAAGCTTTTGGAGCCACAGTTTACACTACTGCAGGAACNCNGGAAAAATGTGAATATTGTAAAAATCTCGGGGCAGATGCAGCTATAAATTACAATGAAAANGATTTTGAAGNTGAAATCAAGACANTGACAGAAAACAGAGGTGTGGATGTAATACTGGACATGGTAGGNGGACCNTATTTNCCNAAGAACATAAAAATACTCGCTGTACAAGGCCGCTTGCTNCAAATCGCCCTGATGCAAGGANATAAAGCGGAAGTAGATTTTCGTCCGTTGCTGATGAAACGTGTCACTTTGACNGGTTCCACATTACGCCCCCGAAGCGTCAAGGAAAAAGCTGAAATAGCCCGGNCCCTGCGCAAAGAAGTGTGGCCGCTTATGGATTCCGGGACCATCCGCCCAATCATTCATCAAACTTTCCCACTTGAAAAGGCAGCAGATGCTCATCAACTGATGGAAAGCAGCAACCACATTGGCAAGATCCTGCTTAAACCTGACGAAAAATAAATCGGCCGAAATGAGACTCAATTTTTGAGGACATCTTGGTTTCACAGTAATCAGGCAGATCAGTTTTTTATCACTTCCAAAATTAAAAAATTTCAACTAAATCCTGAAATGCTTAGGCTGAAAACGCCTTATGAAAATACAATTTACGTTGAATGAACGGATAGTAACAGATGGCAATTGAAATCAGGAATGTGTGTAAATCATTCAAAGACGTTAATGCGGTTCAAAACGTCAATCTAATGGTTGAATCCGGAGAATCAGTTGCCCTGCTTGGTCCAAACGGAGCAGGCAAAACAACTCTAGTGGAAATGATCGAAGGTGTTCAATTTCCTGATTCTGGTGAAATCCGTATCCTTGACAGGAGTTGGGAAAAAGACGAGCATTTTTTACGCAAGCAAATTGGCCTTGCCCTTCAAGAGACCANGTTCNTGGAGCGTTTGACNGTAGAAGAAACNCTGAATCTTTTTGCCAGTTTTTATTCACTGGAAAAAGAACGGGCCNNGGAAGTTATAGAAATAATTCAACTTGAAAGCAAACGCAGCACATGGGTGCTCCATCTTTCAGGAGGCCAGCGACAGAGGNTNGCACTGGGGGTTGCAATACTGCCCNTTCCTNAAATCCTGATTCTTGACGAACCTACCACCGGGCTTGATCCAAATGCACGACGTGATCTCTGGAAAATTCTTGAGAGTTTCAAAGCAACAGGAACAACTCTTATTCTCACTACACATTACATGGAAGAAGCTCAATATCTTTGTAAGCGAATCCTGATGATGGATCAGGGTAAAATACTTGCCGAAGGAAGCTTGAGTCATTTGCTGGATAAATTTGGAGATGGAGATTTGATAGAGTACGTGATTGAGGGTGCTTTCCCGACTGAGAAAGCTGAACAGCTTTCCGGTGTGTTCAGTTGTCGCTGGGATGAAAATACAGGAGAAGGACGATTAACTGTAAAAAACATTTCAGAAACGCTGCCTTTATTTTTANAGCTGGTTGAAAAATCANCAATTTCTTTAACTTCACTGGAGTGCAGNAGACGNACTCTGGATGATTTATTTCTGGCAATGAGCGGGAGGCATCTGGATGATTAAAATACTCCTTCGACTGATTCTNTCACAATTCAAAATATTTTTTCGTGAACCAGGAGTAGTTTTCTGGTCATTTGGATTCCCATTNCTGATGGCCTGGATTTTGGGAATTGCCTTTGCCAACAAAGGAAATGCACTGCATATTGTTGCCGTTGTTGATGAAAATCCGGATGTGATTTACAGTCTTCCGGAATGGTTACTTGAAAAAACCGGAGCTGATTCAACGAAGTATAGTATCGAGTCAGGACTAGACTGGCAGGTTGGAGAAAATAATGGTGAACAGTCACGTTTCCGATTTAAGTCAATGAATGAGGATGAGGCAACCAGTGCACTCAAACGGGGAAAGATTTCTCTTTGGTTGATGGGAAACCCTGCAGCAGGGATCAAATATNACTTCGACCCGGATAACACTGAGTCNAGTCTGACGTTTTTACTTTTGGAGAGAGCATTCAGTGTACAGAGTTCTNCAGAACCACATTCAGAAATANGGCCTATAACAATGACAGGAAGCCGCTACATTGATTTTTTAATTCCTGGTTTAATGGCTATGTCCATCATGAATGCATGCTTATGGGGGATTGGCTGGAGCCTGATTGATTTGAGAATTAAAAAACTGCTGCGCCGCATGGTTGCAACTCCGCTTAGAAAATCAATATTTCTGCTCTCACACGGNTTGAACCGCATGATTCTTAGCGCTGCCGAACTGCTTCTGCTATATGGCTTTGCCTATTATTATTTTGGAATTATAATTCAAGGAAGTCTGTGGGCATTGTTACTGGTTTTTTTAAGCGGTTACAGCGCGTTTGCCGGCATTGCGGTTCTTATCTCATGCCGTGCACAAAACACCCACAGCGGTAATGGACTGATTAATTTTGTTTCGCTGCCAATGTTTGTCCTTTCTGGTATATTTTTCAGTTACCACAACTTTCCAGACTGGGTCACTCCGTATGTAGAGATACTCCCACTGACCATGCTAGCCAATTCCCTGCGTGGAATCATAACTGAAGGCATAGGTTTGTATGATGTAATTCTGCCTTCAATCGGACTGGTTGGTATCGGTTGTGTTTGTTTCGCTCTTGGACTCAGATTTTTTTACTGGCATTAAATTCAACAAAATTTATTTCAGCAAAAAATACTTTGAATCAGTAAACTACTTGCTTTTGCTTCCTGAATACCAAGTTTATTTTAACGACAACGCCAAACTTATATATTTTCGAGCGCAATCCCAAATTTGTGTCGAATCATGCGCTGCAGCAGTAGGTCATTTTCTAAGCCCGCAAAACGGATCTCGGTTCTGATCTTGTCCCGGATCATAACCAGGTCTTGTTCTGTCCTGCTCAACTCAATTTCATTGCTTAAATTGAGGTGAGTCAATGTATTCAGCACGTCACGCCTTAATCGGTTTTTGAGATACTGCAGATGCTGCTCGGTAATTCCGGCAAGAATTCCCTCAATTTCTGACTGGTTGTGACCCATCATGGAGAGTTTTATCCAGATGGAATAAAGATTTTCCCGGCTGTCTTCCGGTGACTGCTGACCAAGTCCCGGAGGTACGCCAATCAAAAGAGCCACCAATAAAACCACCAGTACAACTTTGGTTTTAAATGCCATTTTCTCCTTCTTAATTATATTTGTTCCAGATTCGAAATTTGAACGTTATCCTGCATATTAAAATTGACAACGTCAACCTTCTATCTACCATTAGGACCTACCTTGCCGTTATAATCAGCAATTGTACAAAATTGTGTGTATTGCACCTCATTAGGCGGAACACTTCATATGAACATTTCACTGAATTTGTTACGACAACTGTATGTCTATTTTATATAAGAGCATCAATCTGGATTCCTCTGTGGAAGCACCACACCATCTCTGAATGAAGCAGAGTGAATTCCTGACGGAACACTCCATGCCATCTATACGGAAAGCAATCCAAATCTCATAGTTCAATATCGGCAGAAAAACCGAAAACTTTAAGGAGATATATGTGGGGGATGGATGAAAGGCCAGGTTTGATGAATCGCCTGGTTCAGCTGGTTATCAGCGGTTGCTTTTTAAAATTTTTACAAGTCCTCCGTTTGGACCAGGGACAGAACCCTTGACCAGCACTATTTTTTCTTCAGCAAGTATTTTGACTATCTTTAAACCCAGTTGTGTTACTTTGCTGTTGCCATGACGGCCATGCATTTTTTTCCCTTTAAAAACACGGGAAGGAGTAGCGCACTGTCCAATACTTCCGGTACCGCGATGTCCACGGTGTCCATGACTGGCAGGTTGGCCATGAAATCCATGACGTTTCATAACTCCGGTAAAACCCTTGCCTTTTGAGTTTCCTGAAACGGCGACACTTTCACCTTCAGTGAACAGATCAACACCAAAAACCTGACCGACTTCAACTTGATCAATATCCTCTACTTCAAATTCACGCAGGAATCTGGTGGGGGAGTTATCTTTAAAGTGTCCCTTTGCAGGTTTGTTCAATTTACGCTCTGGAATTTCTTCAAAGCCAACCTGCACATGATCGCAGCCGTCTTTATCTTTGGTCTTTTTCTGGACAACGGTCATTGGCCCTGCCTGTAAAACAGTCACAGGCTGTACTGTACCGTCATCCTGAAAAATCTGCGTCATACCCATTTTGCGGGCAAGTAGTCCATTCAGCATAGTGAATTCAAAATGGTTGAACTTTGTTTGGTGTCTTAAATAAGGATCAATTTCCGATTTATTTTGTAGAAAATATTCTATATTATTTTCACATGTTTTCAAGATTATTTTTTTTGGTTAAATATGTTTGATAAAAAAGAGAACAGTTTAAGCAGAAAAAATCAGCATTGAATAAGAATTAATGCAGTGCAGAAAGATGAGCGCTGTGACTCCAAAAGTTGCGATCTTACTGTAGTCTGGCTATAATTGACACCTTCCAAGGATATGAAATACGAATTAATTATTCCAACTCGATGAAGTTTTTGATGCTTAACGATTGGAAACGCCTGTTGCTGGTTCTACTGGTGTTAGGAGCGTTAGCCATTTCAGGTTTTGCAGGTTATGTTTTTCATATTTATAACAGCCCCATTAAAAGCAATTCACCTGAAAGCAGTTCAATCATTCTGATACCTCGCGGTTCTACTTTCAATTATGTGACTTCACTCATAAGGGAAAATGGACTTCAACCTTACCCAAGGCTTTACCGTTATTTGGCCAAGGAATTAAAAGTACATACCAGAGTTCAAGCAGGAGAATTTGAAATAAAACACAGCTGGAACACGCATCAACTGCTTCAACATCTTGTTTCTGGAAAAAGCATCAGGCATAAAGTAACTATACCGGAGGGAAAAAACTTTGAGCAAATTGCTGAACGTCTTAATCAGGCAGGATTAGCCGATAAAGAAGTTTTTATGTTACTAAAAGATGATCCGGAATTATTGAAAAAAACGGGCATTCCGGAGCTTACAACACTGGAAGGGTTTCTGTACCCTGAAACCTATTATTTTTCCCGAGCAGAAACAGAGAGGCAAATTTTGTCGACAATGATCGCCCAGTATCGAAGGGTTTTCAATTCAGATTTTCAAAAACGTGCAAAGGAAATCGGCATGACTGAATATAATGTTCTCACTCTGGCTTCCATTGTGGAAAAAGAAACAGGGACTGATTCTGACAGGCCATTGATTGCNTCGGTTTTTCATAATCGTTTGAAGCGCANGATGAGGCTCGATAGTGATCCAACTGTAATTTATGGGATAAAAAATTTCGACGGCAATCTGACTAGGAAGCATTTGCGCACACCAACTCTTTACAACACTTACAGGCGGTATGGATTACCTCCTACTCCTATTTCTAATCCAGGACGTGCCTCATTGCATAGTGTGCTTTACCCGGCAGAAAAAAAATATCTATATTTTGTGGCACGAGGGGATGGCAGTAGTAAGTTTTCGAGGACATTAAGTGAACATAACAAAGCAGTTTGGAAATACCAGAAAATTCGCAAAAATCGCCAGGCAATGCAGCGCAAAAGAAAAAAGGCATCTTCTGCCAAGTTATGAATCTCAATTTTCGCTAAAATTTTCCGTATTAAAAGACTTCCTAGAGAGGAATGTGAAAGCAAGTAGGGATGTTGCCTTATCAGCGATACTATTGATGATCTCTCTATAATAAAATAAAAAAATCCAATACATGCCACCTAAAACTACAAACAAATATGTTTTGCTGGGCTACTATATTAAGCAGCATTGGCTTTCATATTCATTTGGGATCGTTGCAATTCTTGCAACCAATTGGATTGCTGTAAGTATTCCGGATTACGTTCGTTTAAGCATAGATTTGTTGAACAATAATCTGGAAGCCAGGCAGGATTTGTTATGGGAATATATGCTTATCATGCTTGGTTTGGCTGTTGTTATGATTTTTGTACGGACACTTTCCAGGATCCTTTTTTTTAATCCCGGACGCGCGATTGAATGTCAGATCAAGAATGATATGTTTCACAAGCTGATGGCTCTTCAGAAAGATTATTATGAAGCAAATCCTTCCGGAAACATCATTTCAAGAATCAACAATGACATTACCGGAGTGAGGATGATTTGTGGTTTTGGATTGATGCAGTCTTTTAATATCACCTCTGCACTTTCAATGACTCCATTTAAGATGTGGCAGCTTTCTCCAAGTCTCACACTGTACTGCATCATTCCGATCTTACTGGTTTTTACTGCAGTGCGTTTAGGAATGCGTGTTCTTGTGCGAAACATGCAGGCACGCATGGAAAGTCTGCAGCGCCTTTCAGGGTTTACGGTATCATCACTGTCGGCAATAGATCTGATCAAAAGCCAAACTATGCGTAACTGGAGCAAGGGCCGTTTTGAAAATGAAAATCAGGAAATGCTCCGTCGTTCAATGAAAATTGCCTGGACCCGTTCATTTGTGCTGCCAATGTTGAGTAATCTGGAGCATTTCCTGAAACTTCTGGTTCTGCTCTTTGGGGGATTAATGGTTATTAAGGCCGAATTCACTATTGGGCAACTTACTGCTTTTATTGCGTATTCCGCACTTTTGACATTTCCTCTGATGGGGTTGGGCTGGGTCACCACTATGATTCAGCAGGGATTGGTGGGACTTGCAAGTATTCAGACAGTATTGCAGCAGAAACTGCCGCGAAGTCATTTAAAATCTTTTCCTCAGACAGGACTGAAGTCACTTTTTCTAGAAAACAGATTAACGGTTGATAATTTGAGTTACCGTTATCCTTTGAGCAACAAAGATACTCTTAAAAATTTAAGTTTTAATATTAAGCCTGGACAGGTAATTGGACTACTCGGACGTATAGGTTCAGGCAAATCAACTCTTGTCAATGGCTTGAACCGCTATTTGGACATGGGAAAAGGGGCCATTTTTGTTGGCAAGCAGGACCTTGCTGAATTAAGTGATAATGATATACGCACCTGTATCAGAACAGTAACTCAGGAGCCTTTTTTGTTTTCAGACACTGTTGAAAACAACATCAGATTTTCTGAAGCTATTAATGAATCAGAAAGTCCAGAACATTTCCGAAAAATCCTTCGTTCGGCGGCGATGGAGGAGGAAGTTGGACGATTTCCAGAACAGGAAAAAACTATGGTTGGAGAAAAAGGCATAATGCTCTCAGGTGGACAAAAGCAGAGAATCAGCCTGGCAAGGGCTATGTTGAAACCTTGCAGCCTGCTGATTCTGGATAATGTTCTTTCTGCAGTTGATTATGAGACAGAACGTTTTTTGCTGCAGGAAATTCACAAGCTTCTTAAACCAGAAAATGGGATGCCAGCCCTGGCAGGGAGCCTTCTGATTGTTTCACATCGAGTTACATCGATGGAACAAGCAGATTGGATTTTGGTGCTGGATGAAGGAAATATAGTAGACCAAGGCGTGCACACTGATCTTATCCAGCGTCCTGGTTATTATCAACAGATGTGGGAACTGCAAAACGAAAACAGTTCATGAACCGATAAAACTCACCACTTGTATCCTCAACTCAATTCTAAACTTTTCTTTTGCTCACACTCAAAAATGTTTCTAATCGGCTCTGGGATAAGCAGATACTAAAAAATATTAACTGGGAAACAGAATTAGGTCAAAGCTGGGCTATTCTTGGGCCTAATGGTGCTGGAAAAACTACACTGGCAAAGTTAATCTTGGGGCAGCTTCCATACTGCGGTGTAATAAAGCGTGATGAGAAAATTTCCAATTTTGCTGAAATTGCACATGTTTCTCTTGAGCAGCAAAAGATTCTGGTTGCCCGTGAAGAAAAAAAAGATCGTTACGAAGAGTATAGCGGAAACGAAGAGCATCTTTTGACCGGACGTGAATACATGGACCCGGAAGGAAAAAACCCCAAGGCAACATTAAAGATTGCTGAAAAGCTTGGGCTTAAATCCCTTTTGGAAAATCCCATGCGTTACTACTCAAATGGAGAAACTCGAAAAACTTTGATCGGTAAAGCACTCTTGTCTGATCCAAAAATGCTGATACTTGATGAGCCTTTTGAAGGTTTGGATTTTAATTCTGTCATCTGGCTTAAGCAGACAATTTCTTCACTTATCACAAAAGGGTTAGCAATCTTGTTAATAAGTAACAGAGTTGAAGATTTAGTTCCGGAAATAACACATGTTCTTTGTTTGAAGTCCGGAGAAGTATTTGCCAAAGGTGAGAGGGCAGATGTGCTGACTCCGGAAAGAATGGAGTTATTGTACGAAAACAAAAAATTTGAAGAAAAAAAGGAAGAAAATCTGCTTTTAACAAATGAGGTGCAGGAAAGTAATCCTCTGAAAAAAAAGGTTAAGAGAGATCAGGATGTAATAATCCTGATGAGAAAAGTAAATGTGCGCTATGGGAGCAAAGTAGTATTGGAGAATTTTAACTGGACAGTAAAGAAAGGAGAAAATTGGAAAATTGTAGGACCTAATGGAGCAGGGAAATCTACGCTGCTAAGTTTAATCACTGCAGACAATCTCCAGGTTTATTCAAATGAAATACACATGTTTGGCAAGCAGCGAGGCACAGGTGAAAGCATTTGGGATATAAAAAGGAGAATTGGAAATGTTTCCTCTGAGTTTCAGGTTCAATACCGGGAATCTGTTTCTGTTTTGAAAGTAGTGCTTTCAGGGTATTTTGATACGATTGGCTTATATCAGCCGGTTACCAGGAAACAGAAAGAAACCGCACTGAACTGGATGAAGTTTCTCGAAATAGAAAATCTTGTCAAAATTGACTTTACCCGGCTTTCATACGGACAGCAAAGATTAGTCTTGATAGCCAGAGCATTAGTAAAATCTCCGGCACTGCTAATTCTTGATGAACCATGTCAGGGGTTGGACCGGGCAAATCGAAATCGTGTGTTAACTCTAATTGACCAGATAGGGCATCAGAGTGCGACTCAAATCATCTATGTCACTCATGTTGCTTCAGATCAACTAAATTGTATTCATCATGAATTATGCTTCGAGGAGGGATCATCCGGAATTTATCGACCGGTATTTTTCTGAACTTTTGTAAGCTGTATTTTTATAATCTTGACTCTTAAAGCAGGGTCGCAATTGCAAATCCACCTGCAAAAGTACCGATTGCACTGCCTAAATTTGCGAAAATTACAACCAGCAGAATACGTGTGATGTTGTTTTGCCAGAAACCTTTCAGGTGGGTGATATCATCTGCAAGGTTTTCAAAATCACGTACCTGTGGTTTTCGCAATAATGCTTCTACCAGACCAGCTACCCAGCCAGCAGCAATTGTGGGATTAAGAGAAGTGAAGGGTGCAGCTACAAATGCTGTCACAATAGTAATTGGATGGCCAAATGCTGCCGCAGTTCCAAGCGCGGAAAGTGTTCCATTGATTAAAAACCAGCGCTGAATCATTTCTATACTAACATCAGTATCAACCGTAAAAAATCCATAAACAATCAAGGCAATGATAAGTGCAGGAATTCCCCATTTAATCCAGGCAACCGCTTTACCAGTGGGCGGGACTGATTCCAGCTCAGCCAGATTATGTTTATTTTCTAATTCTGCAGTGAGCCCTTTTACATGTCCTGCACCTACAACTGCAACAACAAGTTTACCCATGGACTGTCGTATTTTTTCTGCCATGTACTGA
>JGI24815J26687_1000252_pt1 | contig 12712 bp, 12 predicted proteins | sample METZYME_3_150m_FD_26687 | JGI IMG/M metagenome (IMG submission 26687) | reverse complement strand
ACAGAAAAACGATCAAAACCCATGGTTCAATTTACCACTTCGTATTCCATTCCTTCAATAACAAGAAAACAGATTTATGAACCATATTTGGAAGATTTACGTGTCGTTATTGAAGTGATGAAAAGCCACGGTATTCAGCCAAAAATCCAACAAAAGTATCGTACATTTGGACGCCTAAAAGGAGTCTGGAAAGGTATCAAACAACAACTTTGGCGATTCAACCACGAGCTGGTATCTAATTTAGATTGAATAAATAACTCAGTGTGGCACAAATATCAACGTTGATGAAGTTTGAGAAAAGGCAATACCATTGCTAAGCTGCTAATCTTTTTCTATCTTCTCCCTTAATTCAGCAATTCGGTCCCGCAATTCCGCAGCTCGTTCAAATTCGAGAGATTCCGCTGCTTCACGCATTTCTTCCTCAAAATCAGCAATTTTTTCTTCCATGTTAATTACAGTTTCGTAAACCGGAATTTCTTCTGCTACGTAAGAATCACTTTCCAGCATCTCATTCAGTTCGACTGGCGCAAAAGANGGNGCNATTTTNCGGAAAATTGTTTTTGGAATAATATCGTGTTTTTTGTTGTAAGCTTCCTGTTTTTTACGACGTTTTTCGGTCAGGTCGAGGGTGATCTGCATAGATGCCGTAACCCTGTCTGCATACATGATTACAAGTCCGTTTGCGTTACGTGAGGCACGTCCCGAGGTTTGAACAAGTGAACGTACCGATCGCAAAAATCCCTCTTTGTCCGCATCAAAAATTCCGACCAGTGAAACTTCCGGCAAATCCAAACCTTCCCGGAGAAGGTTGATTCCAACCAAAACGTCAAATTCTCCCGCCCGCAAATCATGTAAAATCTGGGTTCGTTCCACCACATCAACATCTGAGTGCATGTAGCGCACTCTCACATCAAGATCGTGATAATATTCCGTGAGGTCTTCCGCCATACGCTTTGTGAGAGTGGTGACAAGCACGCGCTCCTTGCGTTTGGCCCGCAGACGAATTTCATGCAGCATATCATCAACCTGTCCGAGCACCGGCCGTATTTCAATTACCGGTTCAAGCAAACCTGTGGGACGCACCACGAGTTCCGCCATTTGACCTTCGGTCTGCTCCATTTCGTAATCTCCCGGAGTTGCAGAAACATAAATCAATCTTTGCGGAAACTCGACAAATTCCGGAAACTGCAACGGCCGGTTATCCACTGCGGATGGCAGACGAAATCCATGTTCCACCAGGGTAGATTTTCTCGAATAATCCCCGCGGTACATCGCTCTAAGCTGAGGCAGAGTCATGTGACTTTCGTCGACAAAAATCAAAGAATCATCCGGAAAATAATTGAGCAAAGTAGCGGGAGGAGTTCCGGCAGCTCTGCGGTCCATGATACGGCTGTAATTTTCAATTCCGGAACAGGAACCGGTTTGTTCAATCATTTCCAGATCATACTCGGTACGTTGCAAAAGGCGCTGAGCTTCCAGAATTTTGTTGTTTGCATGGAGATCTTCGAGACGTTCGCGGAGTTCTTCCCGGATTAAACGCAAAGTTTCCGGAACATGTTCGGCAGGCGCGACATAGTGCGAGGCGGGATAAATTACAAAATGCTGATATGACATTTGCTTTTTTCCGGTCAGTGGATCGAAGCGGACCAGGCTTTCAATTTCGTCGCCAAACAATTCAACACGAATTGCGGATTCTGATTCCGCCAGATAAATATCGATCACATCGCCACGTACCCGAAAAGTTCCTCTATGAAAGTCAATATCGTTTCTCGTATAAAGTAACTCTACCAACCTCGCTAAAATAACCTGCCTCGAAAGGCTTTCTCCCACCTTAAAAATAAGCAGCATTTTTTCGTATTTTTCCGGCGAACCAATTCCGTAAATGCAGGAAACACTGGCCACAATCAGCACATCGCGGCGCTCCAACAGCGAACGCGTTGCCGACAAACGCAAGCGGTCAAGATCATCATTGAGCGCTGTATCCTTTTCAATGTAAAGGTCACGGCTTGGAACGTAAGCTTCCGGCTGATAGTAGTCATAATAACTGACAAAATATTCGACCGCATTTTCGGGGAAGAAGTTTTGGAATTCGTTATAAAGCTGGGCTGCAAGGGTCTTATTATGTGCAATAACCAGGGTGGGACGCTGCAGTTTTTGAACTACATTGGCCATTGCGAATGTTTTTCCGGAACCGGTAATTCCCAGTAAAACCTGATGCTTATGTTTCTCTTCAACACCATTCACCAAAGTCTCAATTGCCTGAGGTTGATCTCCGGCGGGTTTGAAATCAGATTGAAGATTAAATTCCATAGATTTAATTCTTAATTATCAATCACTTCCATTGGCCACTCGATCATTCCCTGTGGATAAATAACATCCAAGGAATACAGTCCGTGCGGCGGTGCTGTAATTCCGGCTAATTCGCGTTGACCGCTTTCAAGAGCTTCAGCAACTTCATCAATGTTTTTGCGGCCCTGACCTACTTCAACCAAAGTTCCTGAAATTATACGTACCATATGCTGCAGAAACGAATTTGCTTCAAATTCAATTTGCAGGGTTGAGTAGCGAAAACGCTTTTTGCTGATCAATATTTCATGAATATTTTTACGCGGACTTGGAGAAGAGCAATTTGCGGCGCGAAAAGCGGAAAAATCGTGCTCTCCAATTAAAATTTTCGCTGCTTTCTCCATCCTCTTTATGTCTAAAGGCTGGTTAATCCACCAGCTTTGCTTGCGGGAAAAGGCTGGCAGATAAGGAAGGTTGCAGATAAGGTAGCGGTAACGTTTTCGGATTGCACTGTGCCTCGCGTGAAATTCCGGAGAAACCGTTTGCGCGTATTTTACTACAATATCGTTCGGTAAAACTGCATTAAGCGCAATACGCCACTTTTCCGGAGTTTTAAAGTTTTCTGAAGAAGTCTTAAAATTTGCTGTAAAATTAAGGGCATGAACTCCAGAATCGGTACGACCCGCTCCATGAACTTTTACTGACTCACCGGTCAAGCGTTTTATTGCCTGTTCGAGTATGTCTTGAATGGTGGGTGAATTTGGTTGAACCTGCCAGCCTTGATAGCAGGTTCCGTCATAGGTCAGCAGGAGCAACCAGTTTTGTGCAGAAGGCACGGGAGTTTTTCGGAAGCGTTAGCTGTTTGCCTGTTCTGCCAGCGCACTTACGCGGGATGGGTCATTACCGGTAACGCTGTCAACTTCTTTACCGTCTTTAAGCAGGACAATGAATGGAATTCCGCGGACTCCGAAGCGTGCTGCAGTCTGCATATTTTTGTCTACATCAACCTTGCATACCTTTAGTTTGCCATCCATATTTCCGGCAATTTCATCAATCAACGGAGCCAATGCTACACATGGACCGCACCAAGCTGCCCAAAAATCAATGAGCGCATAGCCCGTTTTCGTTTCTTCTTCAAAGTTGGAATCCTCAAGGTGAATTACCTTGTCGCTTGCCATATTTTGCTCCTGTTAGTGTAACGAATTAAATCCGCAAACTGTTGTAAAAACCCATTCCAGTCCGCATAAGACACGAACTATAGCATATAATTCTCACAAATATATACGAGAAATACAAGTTTATTCCTGAAGATCTTCGATAACGATGCTTAATAATGCTTTAAATAATCAGCCTNAAATCANGCCTTAAAACACTTTTGAAAGGCAAGTCCGCGGAAAAATAATGCTTAATAACAAATATCTTTTAGTTTTATGCGAGAATAAATGGCCTTCATGCTTCCTGTATGTAATAATTAANAGNCANATTACTCTCACTTAATTAAGCACAGATAATGAATGAGTGAATTGATTCAACAAAAAATACGTCAGTACCTGGTTCATTCTTTTCTATATTATCAACTGGATGAGTCAATCATTTCTGACAGTCATTATGATGAAATATGTGCGGAAGTTTTACAGTTAATGGAAACGCATACAGGCTCAAGTCTTATGCCTTACCAGGAATTAGTAAAAAAAAGTCTTTCAGAAGATGCTTCCGGATTTTCTCTCAGAAAATATCCTGTTGAGATAATCAGTTCTGCTTTGCACTTGCTCTATCAACATAATGCTGTTAAATCCATGACCTTTGATACCTTTTTAACCCGTTTTGGTTACAGTCTATCCTGAGACCCTGAATGCCTAGGAAAATAATCAAAAAAAACACTCAACAAAATGAACATCCAGTTCCCCAGGATGAAGTAAATATTCCCCAGGAAGAAGAAAATATTCCTCAGGAAGAAGAGTCACTTCAGTTGCTCTGTCAAAAAATTCGGGAAGCACGGATTTCCAAAAAACTTTCACTTGAAAGCATTTCTGGTCACCTTCATATCAGCGTCAGGATTCTGGAAGCCATTGAAGATGGGAACACGAATAATGGCCCTACTCCAGTGTTTTTTCGTGGAATGGTGCGTACCTACTGCCAATTTTTAGAATTAGACAAAACCGGACTTATCGAGAAAATAGATAATCTCCTTAAAATTGCAGACCCTGATGGTAAGCTTAACACTAGAAACATTACTCAGGGGCATGTACGCTGGCGGCCCAATCAGTTCGCTAGAAATGATTCGCATCCGATTCGTAATGCTATAACAATTTTAATCATTTTACTTGGTGGGTACTTATTCTATTCCCTTTATTTTGTGCAGGAGCCTTTTTTCCTTGCGGAAGACAATGCTACAAATCCGCAACAATCCGCAGTTGAAGGGGAAGTTGCAACAGAACCTGAACAAAACGTTGTTGCTAAAATTCAAGAAACTGCAGTAGCGGCCGATTCAACCAAGGAAGTAGCCGATGAAAAACCTGAAGTGCAGGAAGAAGTGCAGGAAGAATCAACTGAGGTTGCTACTGTAGATGAAAAACAAGTAGAGACTACCAAAAAAAGTATAGAGCAGGCAATAATACAGGCTCCTGTGGAACCTCTTACTCTTGAAGTGGAAGCGTCTGAAGGAACTTGGGTCAGCATTTCTGTTGANGGAAATGATATTGAAGATTATCGAATTGAAGCAGATGAAATTCAGCAGTGGGAAGCAAAAGAAAAGTATCTCTTGACACTTGGAAATACTCAGGTTGTCAGGGTTTTACTGAACGGCAGAGAGATTGAAACAAACCGTACCAATCAGTTGCTGATAGATTGGGTAGTTGACGCAAATTTACTGCCGTAAATTCATAACAAATATAGCCCCGAAATTAGAGCTGTTCTGTGAATTTACTACAGTGTCAGTTGCTTCAGGGCTCTGAACGTAGCTGTCCTGTATCATCTGTCTCTCGTTTCAATTTGCTTTTTAAAGCAATCTTCAAGTGTATATTTGCAGCAAATCTCTGCCATTGAGAGTTAAAATTCATGCAGCAAATCCCTCCGTTTGAACATGGTAAACGCTACCATCCGCTTAGTCAGCACTATCGAGAACAATTTGGTGAAAAAGTATACAAGGTAAGTGTTTCGGTCGCAGATTCCTGCCCAAACAGAGAAGGTCGTAACGGAATGAAGGTCTGTATTTTTTGTGATGAGTGGGGTTCCGCGGCGTACCATCAGCAGCGCGATCAACCGATCAGGAAACAAATCCAAATTAACCGTGAGGCAATCCGAAAGCGTTATCGAGCAGAAAAGTTTTTAATATATTTTCAGGCTTACACCAATACCTTTGGCCGTTTTATGGAGTTGGAATCTCTCTATCAGTTGGCTTTAGGAGAAAAGGATGTGGTAGGACTGGTGGTGGGAACCCGTCCGGATTGTTTGCCTGAAAGGGTGCTGCGTAAATTTGCTGAAATCGCGCGGGAGCATTATCTTTCGGTGGAACTTGGAGTACAGACTTTTGATGACGAGCAACTTCTTTTCCTTTCTCGTGGACACGACAGTGCATCATCTCTGGAGGCAATCCGCAAACTGAAAACAGTTACCGGAGTGAATTTATGTGTGCATTTGATGTTTGGTCTTCCGGGAGAAACTGACAAGCAAATCCGGGAAACAGCGGAAATATTATCAGAACACGAAGTTGACGGAGTAAAGTTACACAACCTGCATGTACTCAGGAATACTCCACTGGAAAAGCTTTATCGCGAATCCCGCTTTGTACCGTTGGAGTTGGTAGAATACACACGTAAAGTTAGTATATTTCTTGAATCCCTTTCTCCGAAAATTGCCGTGCACCGCCTGGCAGCTGTCGCTTCACGCTGGGATGAGTTGATTGCACCAGCATGGACACGTGAAAAAATGCGGCCAACTCAATATATTGACGATTACCTAGCAACAAAAAACACTTGGCAGGGCCGCAAATTTCTAAGCAGCAAAGATTGACAAACTAGTCGGTTAATTTTTCAACTTTTGTTTATAACTCAAACTTTTTTGCTTAACAGATATGCAGAAAAGTTTTATTTGGAGTAGCTTAAAAAAGCTGTCAGCACTTTCTTTTTATGATTTGTACTGATGTTGAAATGACAATTTGTCATTCTTAGACTATGGTGATGAAAGCATTTATAATTCTTTATCTTGAATTTTCTAACAAAAACTAAACACCCAAACAAAAAAATGAACATTAATTCAGAAAATGATAATGCATTTGGACTTGATGCTACTGAAATAGATTTGGAAAATGCAATTGCTGATGTCTCGGATCGAGTTTTAATCAAACGGATATTGGAATTGTTGAGTGACGAAAAGGCCGAAGAAATTGTTTTCATAGATGCAAAGAAACGTTCCAGTCTGGCAGATTATCTGTTAGTCTGTCAGGGGCGTTCCCAGTTACACTGCAGAAGTATTGCTCAAAATGTGGAATATAATTTAAAGCAGGAAGGTGAAATTTCACTGGGACTTGAAGGTGAGCGCGAAGGAAACTGGGTGCTTTTAGATTACGGAAACATTATCCTGCATGTGTTTCATCCGGAAATACGCAAGTATTACAAATTAGAAGAGCTCTATTCAAAACGGCCTGCCGAGGAATATGCTGACAATTCTGAGCCTTCAAAATATAGATATTAAGGATAAACAATGCCAGACGAGGAGCAACCGGAATGGCTGGAGACGCTGGAGAAAACTCCTCTAACTTCACGCTTACGGCGTAAAGAATCTCTGAAACGTTTCAATACCTGGCGTATCGGCGGAGCAGCTGAGTGTTTGATTGACGTAGTCAATGTCGCTGATTTAAGTTTCTTACTGCCCTTCATCAGCAAATTCCGTATTCCCTGGTTTATCCTTGGTAAAGGTTCCAACCTGCTCATTCCAGATACATTCTGGCCCGGAATAATCCTGCATTTGAGTGGAGAGTTCAAAAATTGGAAGCCCCTCGAAAACAACAATCCATCCTGTAACAATAATGAAGTTTCCGCCGGTGCTGCGCTGGCCGATGTGACATTTGCTCAACGCTGTGTAACTCAAGGATGGTCCGGGATGGAATTTTTAATCGGCATTCCCGGAACGATCGGCGGAGCTGTTGCCATGAACGCCGGCGCGCACGGTGGTGAAACTGCGGAATTTCTGATGCAGGCGGAGTGGATGGACATGGAAGGCAATTTACACACTTCATTGCGGGAAGAGCTGGAGTTCCGTTATCGCTTTTCAGAACTTAATGGCAATTATGGAAAAATTATCACGCGCGCCGTTTTTCAGCTCCAGCAAACTGATCCGGAAAGCGTTGAAAAGAAACTACTCGAATGTCAGCAATTCCGGATAGAAAAACAACCTTATAATCAGCCTAGCTGTGGTTCAGTTTTCAAAAATCCTCCTGGAGATTTTGCTGCGCGTTTGATAGAAGATTCCGGATTGAAAGCTAAAATGTGCGGCGATGCTCAAATCAGTCCGATCCATGCAAATTTTATTGTGAACCTTGGAAAAGCTACGTCCGCAGATATCTTAGCGTTGATTGACACCGTCCGGGAAACAGTTTTTAACAAGCATTCCATTTATTTGGAGCCCGAGGTTCAAATCCTGCAGAGTTCAGTATATAGCTAATTTTCAGCAGTTGAATTTAAAGCGGTTGCATCCCGCAACCTTTGGCATTACTGACTGAAAAAACTGAACTGTCTTACTCCAATTGAAAGTTTTGATTTTCCATGCAGGACCTCAAACGACAATCAAATCGAAGACCCGCCGTACGGAGACTTCGGACATCCTCAGTGAGCGCCCGAAAAAACCGCAGTAATCCAATCCCAGGGCTACCAGTAAAACTTCGCAAACCGAATACAGAACCGGCTTACAAAAATTCCTGGCTTCCGCCGTATTTCGTAGAAAATGAGCCGGCTTACCTGAGGATGAAAATACGCTGGCTGATTCAAAAATTTATTGGATTCTGCGGACTTGTTTTTATTTTATGGCTGTCCGGAGGCAGCGTTTGGGTTGGACAGGGATTTTTTCAACAACCCCTTACAAAGGTCATGATTAAAGGCAACCAGTTGTTGGACGATGTTGATGTGCTGAGAAAGAGCGGACTGCGTCAGGGGCAGCATTTATCTGACCTCAAACCCTACCGACTGGCGGCACGACTGCAGACACATCCTATCGTGCAAAAGGCGGACATACGCAGAAAATTTCCTGATGAAGTACACCTTAACATTACTGAATATCAGCCGGTTGCAGTGCTTACAATCTCACAAGAAACAAATATTTTTTCACCTGCATCACTGTCAAAAACAGACTACGTCCTGATTGGTAATAATCAACGTCTACTCAAACAATTGCCGATTGATCTTCTGCATGATTCACCGCACAAAAATCTACCGCTTATTGATGGACTGAAAGTACAGTCGATCACGTTGGGTTCACGTCTGGATTCCCCTGTTTTGGAAAGAGGGTTAAGATTTCTGGCTACATTTCAGCAAATGGCCGCAGCCCAAAAAATTGAACTGCCAAAAACTCAGCTTGAACTGGAAAGTCTATTCAGAATAGTCGACTGGACTACCCAGCCTATTCACATTGATATTTCAGACCCCCTCAATCTAAAAATCAACTGGCCGCTGAATATCATTAATCTTCAACCAGACTCACCGGAACCTTTACGTACTGTTCCACTGACGATCCAGATGGGAAGCCGCAATTTCGGTGAGCGTTTACTCACCTTCCAAAATATCTATCCTGCCCTCGATAAACAGCATCCAAGATTAAAAAGTATTGACCTGCGCTATAAAAATAGGGTATTGCTAGTACCATGACCTAAATTTAAAACTAAACTGTAACGTGGACATTTTGTCTGCGAACATTTAGTGGAGCAACGCAATGGGCTTGTTGGATGAACTGGTGCATGAAGAAGATCTGGATCCGGAAGTAATGCGGCAGACTGGGAGCACCTACCTGAATCTCTCGGAACTGGAGAAAATACGGCATTTGATCCAGATGGATTTGCTAGATGAATCTCAGCTGTTGCGAAATTTGTCAAACCGTTATGGACTCCCTCTGCTGTCCAACACACATGTTGAAGTCCAAAATCACGAAAAACCCCTTTTTTCAAAACAACTTTATGAACGCACAGGTATTTTAGCTATGCGTTTTGGTTCAAAGTGTGTAGCTGTTGTCTGTTCAGTCGAACTGGTTGAGCGTGAATCAGGTGACCTTTCAGTTGGGCGCACCTGTCTCTTGGTATTTAGCGCAACAGCAGCAAATTGAGGCACTGCTTGAAACTTCAAAATTACCAGCCGCGGATGATGACTTTTCTGCAACAGGCAGAATCCAGCAAATATTTGAAGAAGCAATTTCCCGTAGATGTTCAGATATTCATCTTGAACCGGAAAAAAACAAACTTCGAATAAGATACCGTATTGACGGTTACCTCCAGGATGCTGCTGCAATACCGCTGAGTTTCCATCCCCTGATTTTATCACGCTTGAAGTTATTAGCAGGAATGGACATTGCTGTGCGGCGGAGGCCTCAAGACGGGCACTACACATACCGCTCAAACGGAGGTCGTCACTTTGATGTTAGAGTTTCGACCCTGCCGGGACAATCAGGTGAAAAGCTGGTGCTGCGGCTTTTGGATCAAACACCTGTACAGCACAAATTGGAAGCGCTTGGTTTTTTCAAAAATGATTTGGAAATGCTCTATCAAGCAAGTCAGGCTCCAAGCGGATTGATCCTCATGGTTGGACCGACAGGCAGTGGTAAAACAACAACACTGTATGCGATTATTAATGCACTTAATTCACAAGAAAAAAATATTCTGACCATCGAAAACCCAGTTGAATATCATATAGAAGGCATCACACAGGTTTCCGTCAAACCGGAGCAGGGATTGGGGTTTGCTGAGACTTTGCGGGCAGCTTTGCGTCAGGATCCGGATGTTATTTTAATTGGTGAAATAAGAGATGAGGAGACAGCAAGCATCGCGGTAAAAGCCGCACTTACAGGACATTTGGTCCTTTCAACACTTCACAGCAACGACGCCGTGACAGCAATTCAGCGCCTGCTGAACCTTGGAATTGCACCGGATTTATTAGCAGAAACCCTGACTGTTATTGTTTCACAAAGACTGGTACGCCGTCTTTGTGCACATCAAAACACTGGAAAGCCGTTAAACGGAAAAAATGACAATAATTGTCTGCGCTGCAGAGGAACAGGATATTCCGGACGGATTCCGGTTTATGAAATTCTAAAAGTAAACTCGTTCGTCCGCAACCGAATTCAAGCAGGTGAAACCGGAAATAAATTGATCCGCCCCGATACAGAATTATATTTTCATACAATGGAGCAAACTGCTCAGAGACTGGCCAAAGAAGGTTTGACTGACTGGAAAGAACTACAGCCTCTGTTAATCAATGTCTAAGATGTGCACGTTTTTCTGGCGCAAATTCCAGCGCTGATCACCTAAGTAAGATTCACAACGCTTCACTTTTGCACGATTTTGGCAGGATAAGGCTAAAGCAACTTATTCGGAATATCCCACCTGCGTAGAATCAAAAACACAGAGGACTCTGGATATGCTCAGCAAATGACAAGGGGTAAAATTTGATAACGAATAATTATTCATGTATTTTCAGATATTTATGAATAATTTTTGCCTACGATCATACTGTTAAAAATGCGATCAACTCCGGAAAAATTTTAAATATTTTAGCTTTTGCAGCAAAAGACAAACAGCTGAAACCGGATTTTCAGGAATATTTTGTCAACGCCAAACAGTAATGGACAATAGAGCGTCCAAAGCAGCATGGATTTAATTGCAGTTGTTCTATAACTCGCCCTGTTTAAGGTTTGACAGGCTTGTAGTTCGACTGTGCTTATGATAGAATTAAAGATTAATTATAATCTTTTTCTATGAATATCAACTAATGAGCAACTTTTCAATCCTACTACTGAAGGATAGTGACGTTGGTGTACGTCAGTATCATTTTGGGAAGAAACTGCTATTTTTTTTGTTGACGCTGTTAATGCTCGGAGCAGCTGTATTAGCTTGGAAGTTTTTTGAACAATACCAAACAATTGCAAAGCAAAGCCAGTTGCTGAATAAGCAGGAACAGAGTCAGATTGCCTTCCAACAGCGGGTTGACCTTTATGATGGACGTGAATCACGGATTTCGTTTCTTGAAGATTATGTCGAAGAATTGAAGCAGTCTGAGCAGAACAGCAATGTAATGCATAAAAAACATACAGCTCTGTTTCGCTCAAACACACACAAGTTGGGTGAATTACATAACTTTATTTGTCAGACGCTGGAAACTCAATGTGCGGCTAATCTAAACATTCAGGCAAATCGACAACAGACGATGCAGTGGCTGGAGCAGATATCTGAAGATTTTGTGGCCTTTAATCAATCTTTACAAAAATTTGATTCACGTCGCAGGAGTTTTGAAGAGCAGGCAAATACAATTGAACAGTTACGCGGACAACTGATTGAGACAGAACAGAGTTTGTCTGAGCATATGGAGTTCCTCAAAGTAAATCAGGAAACAGTAACTCGGCTCAAGAATAAGATGATCAAAGCTACTGGTATTACACTGAGTGAAACAACTAAGAGCAAAAGAACAAAAACGAAAACAGGACGAGGCGGCCCAACAATATTAGACAGTTTGTCACTTGATTCACCACAGGCCTTGTTAAGTTCTGGAAATTTACGTCAGTTTCTCTACAGCAATTCTGACGATTATAACGTAACAGTTGCACAACTGGAGGATTTGAACCAGCTGATTAATCGGAATCTGAGTATTTGGAGACAAACTCCCACGACGATTCCAATTCGCAGCAGGGCCATATCTGATCGTTACGGCATGCGCGTGGATCCGTTCACGAAGAAACGTGAAAATCACGGTGGCATTGATTTCAGAGCACGCAGAGGCACTCCTGTTTATGCCCCCGCGGATGCAGTCGTCAGAATTGCAAGTCGTAAATCCGGTTTTGGCTTGCTGGTAGAACTACTGCACGGCAGGGGATTTTTCCCTGGAAAGAAAAAATTGGTGCGCTACAGAACACGGTTTGCCCATCTTTCGAAGATAAAAGTAAAACGCGGACAGCAGGTGAAGCGCGGAGATTTATTAGGATTGGTAGGAAGCACCGGACGCAGTACAGGCCCGCATTTACATTATGAAATGATCATCAATGGGCGTCGTACAAATCCCTTACTGCCGATGACCAGGTATAATCCGGATCAGCGTCTATATCGCCATTAATTTATTAGCAAACAAACCAGCATGTCAAACCAAAATACTGCAACAAGCAAAGGCCTCGGTTTCCTTGGTGAGGATTTATTTGTGGAAGGTACAATCCACGCAGAAAAGAAAATGGTTGTCGGCGG
>JGI24815J26687_1000245_pt1 | contig 12901 bp, 8 predicted proteins | sample METZYME_3_150m_FD_26687 | JGI IMG/M metagenome (IMG submission 26687) | reverse complement strand
TGGTTGCTGGGTTACACGGTGATGGGGATGCTTTCATTTCCGCTTGAGAGTGAAATTGCAGGGTTGATTTACCGGGCCCTCTCGCCTCAGTAAATCGTGTTACAGGAATAGANTTTTTGAGTCCCAAGTATCTTAGCACCTCCTGCAAGTAACCCCCACTAATTCTTAACTGTCCGACACCATAAACACGATCAGCAGTTTCAGGGAATCCGAATTTCTCATAAAAGGCACGGGCAGGATGAATATTTTGATTCACTTCTGCGGAAGCCACGGGGTTTCCCTGCCAGCGCCGATAGATGTATTTGAGGGAATGCAGATAATCCTGGTGATCTACAACTTCAACAGGGATTGTCATGTGTGGTTTTGGAATTTTAAGTTCATGCCCATGTTGTAGCAGGACATCCCGCAAAACCTTCGCCTTTTCCGATACTTCAGAATTAGGCTTGGGAACACCGCTGAAAAGGGGAAATATGGGTTCATGTTTGAATTGCTCCGGGTCAAAAATTGCGAGCGCGATTTTACAGGGCTATAATTTTTTAGATTTAAATTTACTCTGAAGTTATCGACAAAATTTCTTCAGCAGTTGTTAAACCGTGCAGAATTTTGTTTACTCCATCACGCCGTAAAGTAATCATATTTTCTTTCAAAGCTTGTTTTTTTATGGAATTGGAATCACTGCTTTCGAGAATAGTATTTTTGACNCCTTCACTCATTTCCAGCAGTTCGTGAATTCCTAANCGTCCGCGGTAACCGGTATTTCNGCACTTNTTACAGCCTGTGCCACGGTAGAAACTTNGGCCGATTTTCCTGAAGCTTTCTTCTTTAATACCTAACTCCCGAAGTTGTTCCGGATGAGGTTTGTAGCTTTTACGGCAATCNGGACAGATACTGCGTACCAGCCGCTGTGCAAGNACGCCGATAATTGTTGAGGAAACGAGGAAAGGTTCAATTCCCATATCAATGAGACGGGTGATGGTGGCCGGAGCATTGTTGGTATGAACAGTACTGAAAACCAGGTGTCCGGTCAATGCGGATTGAATGGCAATCTGCGCCGTTTCTGTGTCTCGCATTTCTCCCACCATGATAACATCAGGATCCTGCCGCAAAACTGAACGCAGAGCGCTGGCGAATGTCAAACCGAGTTTCGACTTAACTTCGATCTGGCTGTAGCCGGGAAGTTTGTATTCAACAGGATCTTCAATGGTAATTATATTGCGGGCCTCATTATCGATTTCAGCCAGAGAGGCATAAAGGGTCGTTGTTTTTCCACTTCCGGTAGGTCCTGTAACAAGGATAATACCACCGCTACTCTGCACCAGTTTTGAGTACGGTTTAGAGATGTATTTCGCTAAACCAAGTTGACTCAGTTGCATCAGTTTTTCGTCCTGATACAACATACGCATGACAATTTTTTCACCCTGAATTGTCGGTACGGTTGAGACTCTGATGTCAATTTTCCTGCCCGCAATCAGTACCATCGAACGCCCGTCCTGCGGGATACCTTTCTGGGCAATGTCCAGGCGGGACATGACTTTAATTCTGTTAACCACAGTCACATGCACCTGGTGCGGAAAAACAGTGACCTGTTGGAGTACGCCGTCAATACGGTAACGCACAATGGTTTCACGGGTTGTAGGGTCGACGTGTACATCACTGGCCTCATCTTTTGCCGCTTGCCAGAGGAGACTGTTGACTAAGCGTTTTATGGGTTCTTCATCAGTTGCGTCAAGTAAATCTTCCGGTTCTTCTACAGCGAGAATGTTTTCATAAGTTTCATCTGAATCAAGCTGATCCACGGCTTCTTCAGTAGAGGCGGAAGATTCATCATAAGCACGGTTGATCAGATCCAGCACAGCCTTCTTGTGTGAAAGAATCGGTTGTATATGACACTTAAAATGTCTGGCTAGATCATCCAGAGGCTGTGAAAGTTCCGGATTTGTTATGGCTACTTCCAGCGTGTTGCTCTCTTTTTTAAGGGGGAAGAAGATATTTTTTTTGGCATATCGTATCGGAATTAATTCAGTATATTCACGCACCACCGGAATATCATCAAAATTCTCCCGGTACTCCAATTCAAAATAGGAGGCCATTGCCTGTTGAAACGCGGTTTCACTGGTCACATTATGTTTCAGCAGCGCTTCTTTCAGACCGTCCGTACTTTCACGGTAAGCAAGTAGTTGTTCATGCAGCGGTTCCAATGACTCCGGAGATGTTCCAAAATGCTCTACTAAAATATCAACTACAGGGTGGTAGGTGTTCATGCTGTAAATTATGGATGCTCTGTTGTTTTTCTAATAAGTTCACTGCTCAGTTAAGCAGATGATACGTGATTGATGAACCAGTAATAAATTCATAATAACATGTCATTTCGAGGGAAGCGAGAAATCTATCTTATGTTAAGCACTGATATAATTATGATCCCTCTCTTCGTTCGAGATGACAAATAATTAGTTTAGAAGTTTTTAAAAAAGCCATCATGATTGATTCAACAATAATAATCTTTAAGATCAGGGTTGGAGTGTTAAGATAATGGTTGTGTCTCCATCAATTTCCTGCAGTTCCACGCTATTATCATAGATTGTTTTGACAAAGACTTTTTCCAGCCATTCTCCTTCCTGAACGACATAAGTTACATTATTTTCATCAATAAAAACGTAACGGCCTTCTGAAGTTTCCAGGATATCTTTCAGAATCAGAGCTTCAGTCAATTGTTTAGTTCGTGAAGAAATATCTGTTCTGGTAGAAGTCTTGACTTCAGACGGTTGAGTTGCCGCGCTTGAAACTGTTAGCTTTTCTGGGACTTTCTTTTTTTTTCGGGCAGGATTTTGTTTTTTTGTTAGGACAGATTTTGAAAGAGACTGAGTGATAGAAACTGAATTATTTTTTTCAGGCAGCAAACTGCGAAAGGGATTATTACTCAGTGCGATTTTTGAGGAGGCAGCAGCCAAACTACTTGCTGCATTGTTCAGTGTTAGAAAAACAGACAAGAACAGAAGGAACAGTATCAATTTCGGCTCTCCAATTTTCATAAGTTATTCTCTTTTAGTGGAATTTGCAGACTTTTGTATACTGCTAAGACCATTTCAATTCTCAGTTCTGGCTCCTGTTGAGCAGGTGTAGGATTTACCAGCAGCAGTTTTTCTAGCAGCAGCAGCCGAGGTCCGTCTTTCAACTCTTGNATAAACCGCAGGAAGCTTGCGTATTCACCGCTCAATTTTAAATTAATTTTCAGTGTCTGAAGCAAAGTTTGCGCGTTGTTTTCTTCAAAGCTCTGTTCTTCGAGNTGCAGTCCACTTTTCTGCATTGTGTTTGTGAGCCAGTGTAATAATTCGGCACGCTGCCATTCAGCAGGCANAAGTTGTCTTAAAGCGCTTTCCCTGTCCTGCAGCGACTGAAAGCTGTTTTCTTGTTTAAATGTNGTGCCTGCACTTTTAACTTTATTCAGACTGGCNTCTGTCTGCAGAATCCGAGTAGCCAATTGCTTTTTAAGCTTCAACTCCGGNGCCAGNATAAAGTTGTAAAAAAGCAAAGAAGCCAGGACTANAATCAGCACCGNAAAAATTACTTTTCGCNTCTGCGGACTATTCCANTCTNTAGTGGAAAAANCAGAACCCACGGCTAAATTCATGTCTTGTCTNAGTAAGTTNAATATTAGTTGAAACTGTTGTATAAATTTGTCAATTCGGTTTTTTCACGAATGACACGTTTTTGGGACTTGTTTATAGAGCCACCATATTTTTGTTTTTCTTTGTTAAGCGTTGCCGGTAAAACAAGGCTACAGTGCTAAACAATAATACCAGGATTATTACTGAAACACCTGCATACTGCAGAGATGTTGTTGGAACATTGCTGATCTTAAAATTCAGTCTGTTCGAAGCGGATGCTTTGTTTTTCCAGGTTAGAAAGGTTGTTTCATTTAAATTTTGTTTACCGGAAAAACTCAGTTCGTCGGACTTGATTTGCAAACGCTCGATTGGTGTAAAAACTCCAACTACGTCCAGAGAATGCTCAAATTCCCTGTTTATTTCTAATCCGCCAAACCAGGCAGGGAGGATATATTGGTAAATAATTTGGGTGCTTCCTCTAGGGAAAATATAGGCTATTTTTAAAACATTTTTTTCCAGTTGATGTTTCATTGAGTTGCCAGACTTACTGTCCATCATGCGGAAATTTTCTATTCCTGCAGGTAGTTTCTGCACAAGGGGCCGAGTGCTGGTATCAATTTTGTCTGCCGTAGAATTATGGAACACTAAAACCTCAGTCACTGTAACCGCTCCTAATCCGGATTCAATCACAAGTGAGACTTGGGAGGTTTCCAGTTTCTCTACTGCAGTAGAAATGCCCGGAATAATAATGTTTGTTTCAATGAGTGATTCTCCGGCTTTCATGAAAAATATTTTTGAACTGTATAATTCACCTTCCACCCGTGTTCCCAGTTGATAACCTGCACGTAAATCCTGCTTGACTTTAAGGAACTCAAATTCGCCTCCGCTATTGGTTTTGACACGGCCCTGAGGTCCGGCAGGAGTTACCTCTCCTTCAGGACTGAGCACAAATTTCAATAATATCACGTCAAGTCCTTCCGGAGATGTTTCTGCTCCGGAAGAGAGTTTCACCTGCCCTTTCACTGTCAGATGATTAGGGGCGGAAGGGTCTGCTGAATATGCGCCGAAAGGCAGTGCAACCGTAAACAGTGTTAACATTCCATGCAGGCAAATTCGCCTCAGCTGTTGTTTAAGTTTGTATAGTGCAAATCCGAAAATTGCCACGCTGCTGTTTAGAAAATATTGTTGATTTAAGTATTGTTTAATTATTGAGAAGCTTCGATAGATTTAAGATAATTGTCGATCTCTTTTGCTTTTTGTATGGCTGCATTTTGAAATTGTTTTAATTCTGAAGGAGCACGAGCTTTTGCAACCAGCCGGTAATGGCGTAGCGCGGATTTCCACTGTTCCTTGAAATGATATAATGTGCCAAGTTCAAAGTGAATCTGAATGTATATCGACGAGTTTTTCGGGATTTTCCTGCCGGCCAATTCTTTGAGCCGTTTTAGTGCTTTGTCCGTTTTATTTGCTTCACGGTCAAGTTGGGCCACCCAAAAAGCGGCCTGTAATTCCTGGTTGGAGCTACCTCCGCCATCTGCACGCAGCATCCAGATCCGGGCTTTGCTAGTCTGTTTAAGCTGAGACGACTGATGGTAACCGATCAGGTAGGCATAAGTTTGGTACTCCTTTTTAGGTCGTGAACTTTTCTTGAGCACACTGTAAGCCCGCTTGTATGTACGTACCAGCGCTTTATAATCCTTGGAACGTTCATAAAGCCGGGTCAGTTCTTCAACCAACTGCAGGACAAGGTTCACATTCTTATCAGGCACTTTTTTAAGAGCACTTCTATAGTATCCTTTTGCTCGTTTATAACCACCTAATTTTTCTGCGGCATAACCTTGATCAATCAGTGCTTCAACTGTCAGTGTCTTTTTTTTATCATAATTTGCCATTAGTGCATATGCATTGAGGATCCCATTATATTTTGCACTGCCGGTTTTCTTGTTTTCAGCAAAAAGGAGCATTTTAAAATTATTTTCGTCCAGCACCCTCTTTTTTGCCCTCACTTCTTTGTGAATTGTCTTGGTCACTTTAGACCATTCTTTCTGGTCAATCATTTTCTGAAAAGCACTTTGCTCGAGGAATTTTCTGATTTCAGCCTGCCTACTTTTGTCTGTTTCGTTGAGCGGCTTTATTTTTAAAGCCTGACGATAAAAATTGAGCGAAAGCTCTTTTTTGCCTGCGTTCTCTGCCGCTTTTGCCTGTACTATATTTGCTTCGATAGTTTTTGTTTTTTTATTGTTATAAATAGCAAGCAGCGCATATGCTTCGAGGATTCCATTATATTTTTTGTTGCCGGTTTTCTGGTTTTCGGCATAAATCAGCAGTTCAAAATTTTGCTCATCCAGGATTCTCTTTTTTGCTCTTACTTGCTGGTGAATTGCTTTTGTGACTTTTGACCATTCTGCTTTTTCAATCCATTGCTGGAAAGCACCTTGTGCGAGGAATTTGCGGATTTCATCCTGTTTCCTTTTATCTTTTTCAGTTTGCGGTTTTACTTTTAAGGCTTTTCGATAGAATGAAATTGAAAGCTCTTTCTTGCCTAGTTTCTCTGCAGCTTTGGCTTGGCTGATCAGTGCATCCAGATTATCCGCACGTTGTTGATCATGTGTGCGCAAGAGTGCGTATGCACTCAAAACACCGCCCCAGTTTCCTAGCTTCTGTTCTGCAAAGAGNAGTTGGGGGAAATACTGTTCATTNAGCGGGATGTTTCCTGCCTTATATTCACTGCGTAAAAAAGTAGAGACACCTGTCCAGTTTTCCTGTGCTGTCAAGTCCTGTAAACGTGCACTGGAAATGTAAAGGTTAAGCTGTGTCAAATTTTGTGTATCTTCAGGAAATGCTTTTTTCCAGCGTTCAGCAATAATTTTTATACGTTCAAGACGTTGAAAATCTGTTCTACGTTGAGCAGCGAAAATCCAAAGTTGAAAATAAGAGATGGTCATCGCAGGAGATTTCCTGTCATAAATTTCCTGAAATTCCCAGGTAATGGCTTTCCAGTCCTGCAACTGTTTGTGAGATTCCAACAAAATCTGGATTGCTTGTTGACGATATTTTTCACTCTCAAGTATATTACGGGAAACTATGCGTGCCTCTTCCCATTTTTTTGTTTCAAGCAGGCAAGAGCTTTTTAGGTACTGTAAATGTTGCCATTCTTCTGGGTTTGTGTTTTTGGATTTTTGCAGATAACCGGGTTTGCCATTTATTTCCGCAATAAGTTCTTCACATTTGTTTTGGTCAAAGTAAGTGAACAACAGTTGAGTTTGAAATCCGTGACGCACCTGGTCATCCAACTTGGGGTCACTTCTGACACTCAAGAGGAATTGAACGTATTTTTCTTTTGAAACAGTTTCCCGGTAGAGCACCATCAATGTTTGCAAAAGCTCCGGATTTTGCTGGTAATCAGGATGCTTCCGAACTTGTTCGAGCAGTGAAATTGCGAGAAAATTTTGTTTTGTTTCAACATACAGGTAAGCCAACCGCTGTTGAATTGACGCCGAATGCTCTGTTACGCCACTGGCGAGATATTTTTCAAAGATCTTAATTGCTTTTTTTTGTTGATTGTTTTCAATGTAGAGGTAGCCCAACCGAATTTGGATCTCTGCAACATGTTCTGTATCTTTGCCTGAGAGATATTTTTCAAAGATCTTAATCGCTTTTTTCGGCTGTATTGTATCAATATAAAGATAGCCTAACCTGATTTGGATTTCAGCAAGATGTTCAGTGTCTCCACTTGCGAGATATTTATTAAAAATTTCAATCGCCTTTTTCGGTTGTTTAGTTTCGATATAGAGGTAACCCAGCCGGATTTGGATTTCAACAGCATATTTTCCTTTACCGCTTTTGAGATATTTTTTAAATGTCTCAATTGCCTTTTCAGGCTTTTTAGTTTCAATATAGAGATAAGCTAAGCGATATTGCGCATCATCTGCATAAGTTTTGTCCTTCGTAGCTAAATAATTACTGAAAGTCTCAATTGCTTTTTTAAGTTGTTTGCTTTCAATATAGAGGTAAGCCAAACGGTACTGAACTTCGCTCGCATAGGTTTTGTGCTTGGTACTTAAATATTGTTGAAAAGCAATAATTGTTTCATGCGGTTGGTGTTTTTGCTCTAAAACACCAATACGGTAATAAGCAAGCGGGAGGTGTTTTTTATCCTTTTTTGCTAAGTATATTTTGTAATTGTTCACCAAACGGCTGACTGATTTTGGTCCCAGATCAGCAGTCTCTGTTTGTTGAAGTGATGCAGCGTATGCCATTTCCGCCCGCCAAAATGAAGATCCGGCAGCTAATTTTGAGTCAGGGTGATCTTTGACAATCCGTGCGAACCAGCTTTCAGCTTGTTCATATTTTTTGATCTGCTGAAACTTAGCAGCTAACTGATATTTAAGATTCAAAGCCTTTTCTGGTTTGATGGACTTTGATTGTTTCAAATACTTCTGCCACGCATCCTCTGTTTTCGAGATGTCATCCAGAAACCACCATGCACGTCCGATTAAATACCAGCGTTCCTGTTGTTGACTTTGGGTTAAGGCAGTTGGGTCACTATTCTTAAAATGCTGAATGGAAGTTTTATATTCCTGCAGTGCCTGCTGTATTTTTTTTGCGTAAAAGTTCCGCACTGAATGAAGAAACATAACCCAGCCAATAATGAGCATCATCTTTGAGTTTTGAAATAGGATAATCCTGTAGCAGTGAATTCAGGGTTTTAATTGCGAGTGGATATTTTCTGGTCCGTACCAGAATAATACCCCGCTGCAGCACTTCATCATCAAGATATAATTTGCTGCGTGGAAAATTTCTCTTCAGTTCATCAAAAGCTTTGATTGATGCCTGAATGTCTCCACCTTTTCGTAGAGCTTTTACACGCAGATAATAAATCTCTTCCCGTGCCGCGCTTTCCTTAAATTGATCCAGATAACATTTCGTGGTTTCAATGGACGCGGAGTAGAGGCCATCTCCATATGTCTCACGTGCCACTGCCAATTGTTCTTCTTCACTCAAGTCGCTGGTCCAGCACTGTGCAGACGCAGCAGATGCGGTGAGGAAAAAACAAAAGACTGTCAGCAAAAAAGCAATAATGTCGGAGCGTTTATTCGAGTAATATTTTGCAGCGTTTTTTAGCACGTATTTAGCTTAATGATCAGTTTTAATTTTTATGTCTGTTTTACAACAGTGAATTCTCTGTTGCTTGCCTGTTTAATCAGCTACCAATTCTGTTAAAATTTTTTCCAGCAGTCAGGGTCAGGTTTCAGCACTTCAACAGTTTTTGCCCGGCTGGTTTGCCCACGTATCACACTCAAGTTTGTCTTTGCGGTTTTTAAGGATTTCGCAAGAAACTTCACGCATTCCGCGTTTGCCTGATTGCCAACCGGCGGGGCAGTCACACGTATACGTATTCGACCATCGTGACGTCCGTACCATTCATTTTGAGAGGTACTCGGCTGCAGGAAAATCTGCAGAACAAGCTTGTCTTCTTGCCATGAAAAGGCAGAATTTTGAGCAGACATAACATTATCTTGAATTATCCGTTGCTTATTTTGTGAGTCACCGTATCTTAGAACAACTCTACATTATAGCGTTTCAATAGAAAAAACCAATCCAGAAGCAAATGAAAATGAATAATTCTACTCTTTCTCCCATCATTAAAATATGCGGATTGACCAGTCTTGAACAAGCTTTGTCATGTGTTGAATTAGGTGCGGATTGGCTGGGACTTAATTGCTGGAGCGGTTCTTCACGTTACATTACAGCGGAAAAAGCCCTGGAGATTGTCGACGGACTTCCTGAATCAGTGAGCACCGTGGGCGTTTTTGTTAATGAATCTACGGATACTCTGGAAAGTATAATGCGTGAAACAGGCATTGATCTGGCGCAGTTGCATGGCGACGAGACGCCTGAAAGCTGCAAAAAAATAACTGTGCCCTGGTTTAAAGCTTTCCGTGTTTCTCCGGATTTTCAGCCGCAGCNGATTCAGGATTACGGTGGTGAAACTTTTTTGCTGGATGCATACAGCAAAACACATTACGGAGGTTCCGGACAAAAAATTGACTGGGAGCTTGCTTCAACTGTTTCCGCAATGGGAAAGTTGATTCTCGCGGGTGGTCTGGCACCTGAAAATGTCGCAGACGCCGTCAATAAAGTACGTCCTTGGGGTGTGGATGTCTGTAGCGGAGTTGAAAGCGAACCTGGAATTAAAGATCTGCTGAAAGTAAAAGAGTTTATCAATAACATTAGAAATGCCGGAGACAGTTAATACTATCTCAAACCCTACTGCTGAGAGGACTTTCACCAGCGTCCTTCTTGAACGGTATTGGTTCGGTCTTTGCGCAATATTGTACGCAAATAGCGGATGTTGCAGGTTGCAGATAAATCCTGTTCTGATACAATAATCCAGCAGTTTTTTGATGCCTGAAATCGGGCAGTGACACAATTTAAAAATATCATGAACAACTCTACATTTACAACTCAGGGTGGTATTAAAATCGAAAAGGCGATTACTCCTTTGGATGCAGAACATGCCCTCGATAAAATATATCAATATATTGATATTAAAAAAGGTGCGCTTTTCGTTAGCAACTACGAAGTTCCGGATCGGTATTCACGTTGGGATTTGGGCTTTGTACACCCTGCGCTGGAGCTGATTGCCAGGAAACAACAGTTTGAAATTAACGCACTCAATCCAAATGGAACACGACTGCTTAAATTGATTGCACCAGTTTTGGTAAATCATCCTCATTTAGAGGCACTGGTTTTTGAAGATGCTACCGATCAAGCTGCAATACAAATTTCAGGGACAGTGAAGCCAAGGCCGGATTTTTTCCCGGAAGAGGAAAGAAGCCGCCAGCCCAGTGTATTTTCTGTGATTCGCCAAATATTTGAACTGTTCCGCAGCGTTGACCCTTATCTGGGCCTGTACGGCGCATTTGGTTACGATTTGGTTTATCAATTTGAAAATATTGAAGCAAAGCACGAACGTGATCCTGAACAAACAGATTGCCATTTGTTTTTACCGGTTGAGTTGGTGGTAGTTGATCGGCAAAAGGAAGAGGCATACAAAATTGAATATCATATAGATACACCGGAGGGTATGACAGAAAGCTGGTGGAATACCGGTGCTGAATTTCCGCGTGTCTCAACAAAAGCGGATGGGAAAATAAAGTGTGATCACGTTCAAGGTGAGTTTGAGCAGAAAGTAGCAAAAATACAAGAAGGTTGCCGGCGAGGTGATTTTTTTGAGGTTGTACTTTCACAGGCATTTTCTACGGCTTTTGAAGAGCAGCCCTCAACTTTATTCAAAAGAATCTGTACTCAAAATCCCAGTCCTTACAGTTTTCTGATCAACATGGGTGCAGAACAACTGGTAGGCGCGTCACCGGAAATGTATGTAAGAGTTAAAGAAGATCGTTTTGAAACCAGCCCAATTTCTGGAACAGTACCTGTCGGTAATGATCCGATGGAAACAGCGGAAAGGATAAAAGATCTTATTTCTTCAGAAAAAGAAGAATCTGAACTAACGATGTGTACCGACGTGGATCGTAACGATATGGCGAGGATTTGTGAACCGGGTAGTGTGCACTTAATCGGCCGGCGTTTGCTGGAACGTTATTCGCGGCTGATTCACACAGTAGATCATTTGGAAGGTATTTTAAACAAAGACAGGGATGCAGTTGATGCGATATTAACCCACATGTGGGCTTGTACCGTGACCGGTTCACCAAAACCTGCTGCCATGCAGACCATTGAAAATATGGAAAATTCACCGCGTGGATGGTACAGCGGTTGTATCGGATTTTTATGGTTTAATGGTTATGTCAGTACCGGAATGACTTTGCGCACAGTTCATCTGAAAAACGGACAAGCCACTGTAAGAGCCGGAGCTACTTTGCTTTATGACTCAGATCCTGCCACAGAAGAGCGGGAAACGCACATCAAGGCCTCAGCCTTTTTGGGCGCGACTTTAGGCAGCAAGCCGCCGACTTCAGTTGATTTTGACTTGCCGCAGACAGGTGAGTCAAAAACGGTTTTATTTGTCGATAATCAAGATAGTTTTGTCCACACATTAGCAAGTTATGTCAGACAAACTGGAGCTACTGTAATCACTCTCCGTTCCGGATTCCCGTATCAGATGCTGGATGAGATTTCTCCTGATTTACTTTTCATTTCACCAGGTCCGGGATTTCCAAGTGAACAAAAAGTTCCGGAATTAGTTGGCGAAGCACTCAAAAGGGACATTCCGATTTTTGGAGTGTGTCTTGGACATCAGGGTATTGCAGAACATTTTGGCGGAAAATTGCTGACTCTTGAACATCCGGTTCACGGTAAGTCTGCAGAGATTATGCACGGCGGGGATTCATTTTATGCTGGACTGCCGAACCCATTCAGTGCAGGACGTTATCACAGTCTGTATGTTGATTCGGCTTCACTTCCGGAATGTCTGGAAGTCACCGCGAAAACTGATTCCGGTTTGATAATGGGACTGCGTCACAAAACTTTAGCAGTGGCATCTGTACAGTTTCATCCGGAATCTATTCTGACGCTCAAAGACCAGTCCGGATTACGGATGATCAACAAGGTGATGGCGGAACTAACTGCTGTGTCAAATAACAAATAAGGTTCATAAATATGCAGCAAATTACACTTGATGAAATAGCAGCAGCAGCAAATATCGTTTATGCGGAAATGCAGGCGACTCCTCAATATTGCTGGCCCCTGCTTTGTGATCGATTAGGTACAGAAGTCTGGGTTAAACATGAAAACCATACACCGAACGGTGCTTTTAAAATCCGCGGTGGTTTGGTCTATTTTGCGCATCTTGCAAACTCTTCTGCAATCCCGAAGGGAGTGGTCTGCGCGACGCGTGGAAACCACGGTCAGTCTGTGGGTTTTGCCGCAAAGCGTCACGGAATTCCAACCACTATCGTGGTTCCTCACGGAAACAGTCTGGAGAAAAATGCCGCCATGCGAGCGCTTGGTGTGAAACTGCTGGAGCATGGTGATGAATTTCAGACCGCGCGTGAATTTGCGGTAAACCTGGCAGATGAAGAATCTTTGCAAATGGTGCCTTCCTTTGATCCGCTGTTAGTTGCCGGAGTTGCAACCTATAGCCTGGAATTGCTGCGAGCGGTCAAAGATCTTGATGTTGCTTACGTTCCTATCGGTTTAGGTTCCGGAATTTGCGGAATGCTTGCGGCTCGTGATGCATTAAACTTGAAGACTAAAATCGTCGGAGTAGTCTCCGCTCATGCCAGTGCTTATGCTGAATCATTCAGTTCCGGAAGTCCCGTTGAGTCTCC
>JGI24815J26687_1000243_pt1 | contig 12941 bp, 14 predicted proteins | sample METZYME_3_150m_FD_26687 | JGI IMG/M metagenome (IMG submission 26687) | reverse complement strand
AAAGACTCACCCGAGAATGAATTTAGAGACAAAGGATTTGCTTGTCAACACCAAACTAACACAGTGAAAATGTTTCAGGCAGAGCTTTCCAAATTCCNTCTGCGCAAATTTGCGTAAGTAAGATTACGAGTTGNAAGAAATTTTCAACAATACTATGTTGAAATATCGTTTTGCAAAAAATACCGTTTTGCATCAAAAATAATATAATCTTCCCGTGTAAGTAGTATACTCTGTTGTCTTTTTAAAATGACCCTCTGCTGAAGATTATGCTACGAGGGAACTAGCTTTTAGCGGAAAGTTTTCGTGCTTTCTGTTAGACTTATAGTTTGATAATTAGCTACTATAAAATAATAAATATATCATTGCAATTGAACACTTGAGCTTCAACTCTTATTTAAAGAAAATGTATATGACCTTGAAGCATCCAAAGAATAGAATACAAAAGGAGAAACCCTGTATCATTGTTTTTTACGCAGACAGGTGCGGTCTCCGTAAAATGGTGGTGCCTGTTCTTGAAGAACTCTCTTAAGAATACAACAGCAACCTTGATATATAAAGTAGATACTGATGCAGAACAGTAACTTGTAGGCATGTTCAGTATCCGCAGTATCCATCACATCCTTTTTTATGTCCGCAAATGACAAACCGCTAATGAGCATGGGAGCACTCCCAAAAAAACTTCCCGGCAGTTGGTCAAGGAAGTTCTCGGCTTGGAAGAACCATGCGAGTGACATTTTCACTCCACTACGTTTCCTAAAGAATTGAAGCGGAAGTATTTAGTAGGTCCGGTTTAAAAAACCGACTGCGATCTTCGGTACTTTAGGAATCCCCCCCAATAAACCATCATATAGACCATGTCATAAAATAGAATTCCCAGTATAATCATGTTAAAGTATGCTGAAGGTATAGATTTTGGATTGATGTTTTTGACAAATCAGTTGAAGATATAGAGTTTGAGTTTGTAATCAATTCCTGAAAAATTATGAAATTCCGGAAAACAAATTTATTAATCTGGGAATCCCTCTTTGTATTAGCAGTTTTTTATGCTTCTGCTTCAACGGCAGCAGCGCAAGAATCAGCAGACACCATCTCTACTGTTGTGATCGACAGTGCCCCCAAAAAGCTTTATTCTGAGCTTTATTCAGATGAAAAAGGCAATCAGTTCATGGTCGAAATCTATGAAGAACCCCAGGAAGGCGAAAATTTAATACATTTTCGATCTTTTAAAAATGGGGAAATAATTGGTCGTAAATCTCAAACATTAGCAGATGCGCATAATTTTACATTTTTCATAAATGAAACAGAACAGCGTGTTATGACCGAGGATACAGAACAAATGCTTTATAATGTAATAAAAAGGCTGATGGATGAATCTGACCAGAAATTACAATCTAATCTGGAAGATATGTTTGATCAGGAAAAAATGGCCCAGAGCCTTTCTGAAAAGATCAAAACACCTGACGATCAACTTTCAACCATGGCAGACCAGATCTCAAAGAAAATAACCTTTGACGGCGGAACTGTAAAAAACATGGCGGAAAGGATTTCTGAGCAAATAAAAACTCCGGATGAACAAATTGCTGCAATGGCGACAAGAATTTCAAAAGAAATTCAAACTCCGGATGAACAAATTGCTGCAATGGCGACAAGAATTTCAAAAGAAATTCAAACTCCGGATGAACAAATTGCTGCAATGGCGACAAGAATTTCAAAAGAAATTCAAACTCCGGATGAGCAAATTTCAGACATGGCTAACCGTATTTCCAAGGAAATTACTTTTGACGGAGGAACTGTAAAAAACATGGCGGAAAGGATTTCTAAGCAGATAAAAACTCCGGAAGAGCAAATTAATACTATGGCTTCGCAAATCTCTAAGCAAATAAAGACACCTGAAGCAAAAGTTAATGAGGAGTCACTGGCCTTAACTCTGGCAATCAAATTAACGCAGAAAGAAAATCTGGTAGCAGCAAAAATCCCACCGTATGAAGAATTATTGAGCCAAGTTTCAGATAGTAACCAACAGCAGGACTATGAAAGAACTATTGAAATTCTGGACGAGGATATCGCGAATAGAACTCCAGAGGAGCAACGAAAAGCACTAAAAATATCAGGACTTATGTCTGTACTGCTTGCTTCTAAGAAATTAAAAAGAGCCATCTCAACCATTGATGACTATGACCTGCCTGACGATCCCGGTTTGCGTGAGATTTCAGCGGATCTGTCTGAATGGGTCAGTAAAAATTTGGTTGTAAAATAGAATTTTACTTTGCTCAATGTTTTAAGCCTTTGATTAAAATCTCATTAAGCCTATTTATAACTCCGTGTTTTTCAAAACAACCAATTATAAAACCTTTTGTTGCTGAATTATTAAACGTGTTATTACATTCAGCTAAAGTGTAAATAATCATTTTTTAACTCTCCTTCCAAAAAACCCGCCTGCCCACCCTAAAACAATCTTTAGGAGAATCCTTTGCAAAACCTGTTGCAATTCAGACAGGTTGCTTTTCCAGTGATAAAACATTCCATACAACAAACTGAGAATTAAGTCTTCTGAAAAGCACCCCAAAGTTTATAGAATTATTTGCAAATTATGACTTTCACTTGTCAAGTTCAGTGAATCAAGGTACGATTCACTTTGGAACTTGTTTAGAATTGAATAGTGATTAACCCTTCCTAAGAAACAGTCATGAGTGGTACTTCTTTCACATTGGAACAATACGAAATTCACCCACGCATAATCATACGTAATGCCACACCTCCTGAATTATATGAAGAGGCACTGATCTACGAGCCGGACGCTTCTATTTCTTCTGCCGGGGCACTGATCGTTTCTTCTTATGAAAAAACAGGTCGCAGTCCTAAGGACAAACGTATTGTTGAATATCCGAGCATTAATGAAGATGTCTGGTGGGGCAATATTAACATTGGAATGGATGAAGATACTTTCATGATTTCCAGGGGACGCGCAATTGACTATTTAAACACTCAACAGCGGATTTACGTTGTTGACGGATACGCGGGTTGGGATCCGAAATACCGGATAAAAGTCCGCATAATTGCCACACGCCCGTATCATGCTTTGTTCATGCATAATATGCTCATCCGTCCAACTGCAGAGGAGTTAGCAGACTTTGGAGAACCGGATTACGTGATTTTTAATGCCGGTCAGTTTCCTGCAAATCCACTCACTAAACACATGACTTCACGTACTAGTGTGGAACTGAGTTTTGAGCGTAAAGAGTTTGTGATTCTCGGTACAGAGTATGCCGGTGAAATGAAGAAAGGTGTTTTCACTATAATGAACTACATCATGCCCAAACAGGGTATACTTTCGATGCACAGTTCTGCCAATGAAGGTAGAGATGGTGATGTAGCAATCTTTTTCGGTTTATCCGGAACGGGAAAAACAACTCTGTCCGCAGATCCTAAACGTGAACTTATCGGAGATGATGAACATTGCTGGACAGACGACGGAGTTTTTAACATTGAAGGTGGTTGTTATGCCAAATGTATAAACCTTTCTGAAGATAAAGAACCGGACATTTACAGGGCAATCCGTTTTGGAACAGTGCTGGAAAATGTTGATTATGACAGGAACACACGCGTTGTTGATTACGACGGAACTTCCCTCACGGAAAACACAAGAGCGTCCTATCCGATAGATTATATTTTAAACTCGAAAATTCCCTGCATGGGAGGACATCCCCAGAATATCATTTTCCTGACCTGTGATGCCTTCGGAGTACTACCTCCTGTCAGTAAACTTACATCTGCGCAGGCCATGTATCATTTCATCAGCGGTTATACTGCGAAAGTCGCCGGTACGGAAATGGGAGTAACTGAACCGGAAGCGACTTTTTCCGCGTGCTTTGGAGCAGCCTTCATGGTTTGGCATCCCAGCAAATATGCTGAACTCTTAGCAAAACGTATTAAACAAAATGGAACTTCGGTTTGGCTGGTGAACACTGGCTGGAGCGGCGGCGGTTATGGAGAAGGTGAGCGAATGTCACTCAAGTATACACGTTCAATTATTGACTCAATTCTGGATGGAACCATGAAAAACGCACCGACGGTCCATAATGATTTGTTTGGTTTTGATGTTCCAACTGAATGTCCAAAAGTTCCAGATGAAATTTTGAAACCACGTAATACCTGGTCTGACGGAAATGCCTATGACAAAGCAGCCTTAAAGCTAGCAAACATGTTTCAGGAAAACTTCAAACAGTTTGAAGAAGGTTCCAGCGAAGAAATTATACAGGCAGGTCCAAAGGCTTCTTGAGTTATACTGTCATCTCCTCATAAAAACGCCGTGTTCAACGCGGCGTTACTCTTTCCGTTAAAAAGTTTTTATTGTGACTGTTCCTTAGTAGATTAGTTTGCTGAATACTTATTAAAGCTGAAAATCCTCCACATTTTTTAAAACCAAACTGTTATGCTACAAAAACTACGTCAGGCTATGCTCAAACAAGAATTAGACATGCTCATTGTTGTCTCAACTGACGAACACCTTAATGAATATCTACCTGCGCAGAATTGGCGTTTGCGGGCTTCAACATCTTGCGGAAGTTCACAGGGTTTTACCGGTTCCGCTGGAACTGCTGTATTTTGTGTTGAGGGACGTTCACAACTTTTTGTTGATTCACGTTATCATTTGCAGGCAGAGCAGACATGCGGTGAGAATTTTGAAATTCAGAAGCTGGGCAATGAAGGTGTTCTTGATCCTCATAAGTGGATTGCCTCCCATGCTGGAAAAGCTTTATCTGTTGGAGCAGATCCTTTTGTGATGAGTCCAAAAGAATGGCGTCGTTATGAAAATACTCTTGGAAAAATCAGGTCACAGTTTGAAAGCGACTACCCCAAATTTGGTAGACAGTGTTTGGCATAATCGCCCAAATCCTCCCAGAAACAAGATCTACCCTCTTGCATTGAAATATACAGGAAAGTCCAGTGCCGACAAGTTAGCGAATGTGCGGAAGGAAATGAATGAAACCGGAATGGTAAAAGACTGTAAAGCGGATGTTTTGCTGTTAACCATGCTAGACGAAATTGCATGGCTCACGAACTTACGCGGCAGTGATATTGAGTACAATCCGGTTTTTGAAGCATATGCCGCTATTTTACAGGATAAAGCATTGTGTTTTTGCCATCATCCGGAAGCGGGTTTAAGTGCACATTGTCCGGACTGGGAGTTTCGGCCATATGCTGAATATCCGGAATTTTTAGCAGAACTTGCACAAGATGATAATGTAAAAGCCTGGCTTGATCCTTCAACAATTACTATGGGCACACGGCTGGCTTTTTCAAAGGAGCAGGTCATCGAAAAGAAAAGCCCCATCGTTTTAGCAAAAGCACTCAAAAACCCAACTGAAATAAGCTCATCAAAAAATGCGCACAAGCAGGCGGCAGTCGGAGTTGTAAAAAGTTTTAGACGTTTACAACAGGCAATTGATAGTGGACAGCCTGTAACCGAAAAAGAATACGCAGACTGGCTTTATGAAGCNTATTCACAAGCAGAGGATTTTTCGGATCTTAGTTTCAACACAATCGCCGGTTCCGGTCCAAATGGAGCAATTGTACATTACGGNAATCCAGATTCAACAAATCCGATGAAGAGTGATGAGTTACTGCTTGTAGATTCCGGGATCCAGTGTGCGGGCGGAACCACAGACGCAACTCGGACAGTCATTCTAGGTAAACCCGATAAGAAGCAAAAACGGACTTTCACTTTGGTGCTGCAGGCACATATTCGATTGGCCAGACAGGTATTTCCTGAAGGAACAACTGGAGCCTCTCTGGATTCCATTACTCGTTCCGAACTCTGGAATGCAGGTTTGGATTATGGTCACGGAACCGGGCATGGAGTGGGCGCTTTCCTGAATGTACATGAAGGCCCCCAGCGTATCTCACCTGTTGCATATGATATCNCTCTTCAGGCAGGAATGGTGCTTTCAAATGAACCCGGATATTATGAACAAAACTGGGGCGGAATTCGTCTGGAAAATCTTTACGTTGTCAAGAAAGCCGAAGGACTTCCACAACATCCCGGTGGGAAGGGCTGGCTCACTTTTGAAACTCTGACTCTGATTCCATTTGAACGCAGGTTGATTGACAGAGACATACTCTCGGTTGATGAGTTAAAATGGCTGGATGAATATCATCAACNTGTTTTTACTGAAATTTCGCCTCTGCTGGATAATCCGGAAGATCTACAGTGGCTGTCCTGGGCCTGTGATTTGGCATAAATGAAAATTCTAACACCCGCAAAAATAAATCCGCTGCTTTATATTTTAAGCAAACGTGAGGACGGCTTTCACGAGTTGTACATGCATATGCTGCCGGTCAGTTTGTTTGACACATTGAGTTTCAGCAAAAATAATAAAAAGGGGCTGAATTTCCGGATGAACGGCGCGACTTTTTCTGCATCTCCGGAAGATAATTTGGTGGTACGTGCAGTAAGATTATTTGAAANAGCTGCCGGTGTTACTGCGGACCTCGATATTATTCTGGAAAAACATATCCCCTCCGGCGCGGGACTTGGGGGAGGCAGCGGAAATGCGGCCGGTACTCTTCAGGCGCTGAACCATATTTTTCGTCTACCTTCCACGCCAGCAGGTCTTTTGCCACCGGAAACGCTTTTTGAGCTTGCGTTGGAACTTGGCTCTGACGTACCTTTTTTTCTGGAACCTGCGCCTTGCGAAATCCGTGGACGTGGTGAAAAGTTAAATCCTTTGATTGAATATCCTGAATTCCTGCTGGTGATAATTAAACCTGATCTATCAATTTCTACTCCTGCTGCATACAATAATTGTATNCCGGAAGAACGTACAGGNTTTCCACAANTTAAGTCTTTTGCGGACTTAAAAAGTCACTTGAACAATCAGTTTGAAACTTCTTTGCTTTCTCAATATCCGCTCTTGTCTGAGCTGAAATCTTTATTGCTTCAAAATGGTGCATTTGGTGCATTAGTCTCAGGGAGCGGCTCTGCCGTTTTTGGAATATTCAACAAAAAAGAACTGCAAAAACATGCGTTTAAAAACTTGTCATGTCTTTACCCGGGCGAAATATTTTCTTGCGAAACTTTGACTACGCATCGTTATTATTGAATCAGCAGTTTAGAAAACCTATAAATATTAAGTATCAATGGCTGCTGCTGGTTTCAATACTAATTTTTGCAGGCTGCAGTACTAAATCATCAGGGTTAATCGGGAGTAGACAGTACAATAAAAGCGGGGTCTGGAAACAATCCAATTCACGTATAAATAAATACGTAAACGTTTACTCGAAAAACAAACACGTTAAAACATGTTTGGACCGCGCAACCTCCAGCAGGTATCTTTATTATATACATAGGGTTTTTTATCAATACCAGCTGCCTCCTGAACTTGCGCATTTGCCAATTCTGGAATCTTGTTTTGACACCAAAGCTGACTCAGGGCATGCGAAGGGTATGTGGCAGTTCACCAAAGCAACTGCTAGTGATTATGGATTAGAGGTGGATTGGTTATCAGATGATCGACTGAACTGGCGTAAATCAACTCACTCAGCAGCACGTTATCTGAAAATTCTCGGCAAAAAATTTGACAACAACTGGGAATTAGCATTGGCTGGATACAACGGCGGCCCTAATTATATGGCTCGTCAAATAAAATCTCAGGGTACACGAAATTTCTGGAAATTAAAGCTGCGTAAAGAAACGCATGAATACGTGCCAAAATTTCTGGCAATGCTCAAAGTAGCCCGTAGTAGATATCCCGAACTTTATTATCAGGGATCACCGCGAGCCTGGGCCAGATCCGGATAAAATGTTAAAGCATGTAGTAAAATGAGGGCTTGTTGCGAATGCATAAAGAGATATTTCTAAAAATTATTTTATAGAGCGGTATTCGCCAAATAAATTATTAATAATCACAGTTTACAAAAGGAGATGCTATGGCAGATGAAGAAGGTGGCGAAAGCGGCGGAGGCGGCGGAGGCGGCGGCAAAAAGAAGATGATCATTATCATCGTCGCGGTTGTGTTGTTGCTTGTTATCGGTATCGTCGTTTTTTTACTGATGTCCGGAGGGGAAGAAGAAGAATTACCAGAAGAAGAACAGCAGGTGACAAACGTGGCTGAGCCACTCGCAGAACCTATTTTTCTACCCCTTGAAAGCTTTGTGGTAAATCTCAAAGACGGACGGCGTTTTTTAAAAACAACCATTCAACTGATGCTCAGCGAACCCGGCGCGGCGGCGTATTTAACAGTCCGGCTGGTTGAGGTCAAAGACCTTGTGCTGGGAGAACTGCAGGATCTATCGGTAGAGGATGTTAAACAATCAGACGCCAGAGACGCCCTGAAACAAAGGTTGATCAGTGTGATCAGCCAGGTCCTCCCCAGCAAGCCTGAATGGGAAGATCCTGAACCGATTAAAAAAGTATTGTTTGAAGAATTTGTAATCCAGTGACCACTGTCACTAAAAAGCTGAATCAGGAAGATGTTGTGTCAAAAGTCACTTGGAACTTAAAGCATTATAATCTGCCTGTATTACCTCAACTGTTTAGCAGACGAGGTACAGAGATGGACGTAAATTCACTGGATAACTTCAGTAAGCGGAACAGTAGCCGATGCTGGCAGTATTGTAAAAAATACCTCCGGTTTGCTGCTGATTCTCTCAGGTTTATTTTTCTTTGCGACAATACTGCACGCCCAAGAAAAAGAGGCTGAGGAAATTAAAGTCATCCGGGAAGGGCCACCACCACTTGAGGATCCGCAATATTTGGATATTGGTACTTTTGTAGTGAATATGCCCGGAGACAAATATTTCCTTAAAAGCAGTATCCAACTTGCTTTTGAAAATGGTGCGGCCAAAGAGTGGATGCTGGCAAGAATGCCTATAGTTAAAGATCTGGTGATTACTCATCTTAATTCGATTACGGTTGAGCAATTTGATGATACTAAAAATCGTGCGGTGATCAAAAATGATTTGCAAAATCGCCTGAATTCCCTCTTTCCCAATAAGACAATCTGGGAAGATACACTGCCTGTACGTAGAATACTTTTTCTGGAATTTTATAGACAGTAGCGTAAAACACGGTCTGCAGGCAAGTGAGAAGAGCTCAAAGCTGATTATGCACAGATAATCAGGGATTTTGGTTGTAGAGTTGTCTTTAAACTTGTAACCTGAATGATGAAATTTTAAACTTTGACCTAGAAACATTGATCGATGGCAGAAGAAGAAGAATCTTTCGAAAATCTGGATGACTTGGATTGGTCAGACGTTGAAAGTGAACTTAAAGCAAACAAAGACCAGATCCTCTCCGAAGTTAAGAGTGATGGAGCAGGAGATCAACAGGAAGGGAAAGAGGCCGACGTTTCCGGAGAGGCAGGTGTTGAAACAGGAACAGCAAAGGCTCCTGTTGCGGCTGGAGATATCGATATCAATTTTCTGTTTGATGTACAGCTTTCAATCATAGTTGAAGTAGGACGTGTACAGATGTTGATCAGCGACCTCTTAGATTTGGACGAGGAATCAATAATCGAACTTGACAGCATGGTAGGGCAGCCTCTGGACATTCGCGCCAATGATTTATTGGTTGCAAGGGGAGAAGTAATTGTAGTCAATGAAAAATTTGCGGTACGTATAACGGACATCATCAGTCCGGATAATCGCTTTGCAGCACTCTGAGGAAAACAAGCATGAGTTTCGTGAGACCAGCCTGGCTCAAAGCAGGAATTTCGCTGGTATTATGGGCAGGTTTGATTTTACCTGCTGCCGCATCCGAAGTACGNACGCTTAAAAACATTGAAGTCATTTCCCTTGAAAATTCCTCACAGCTNCGTTTAGAGTTTGATGGAGAATTTAGNGGAGACCCTTTAATTAATTTTGAGTCCGGCTCAATGAGTCTAAGACTTGANTCAGCCAAATTAGATTCCTCCTTAGCTTTGCTGACAATCGCAAAANCTGACTATTTTATCAAGGCAGTCCGCGCGGTTCAGCTTCCCAATACAAATTTTGTTCATTTAGATATTCTTCCAAGTTCCTCTCGTGTNACATTAGGTCATCCAGAAATAAATCATGCAGGCAACAGTTTACTGGTGATTTTGCCTGGCAAAATATCTGCTAATCCGGCACTTTCAAACACTGAAGTACTGACGGATGAAATTGGACAGCGAGTCAAAGCAGATTCTTCTTTTCCTTCAACTTTTACTAAAGTAACAACTGCAGACTCCAGTTCTGATCTGGCAGGAGATATTTTTCCGATGCCTGCACAGGATTGGGTAGAGACTATACTGACACTGGTTTTTGCACTACTGTTCGTTTTGTTGCTAATTTATTTAATTGCATATATTTATAACCGATTTTTCAGCGGAAGATTTTCAGCAATGCAGGGTAACATCCGGATTCGCCAGGTCTCAAGCTACCATGTTGGCCCCAAACAGAAGATAGTAGTTTTTGACATGAACGGGCGCTTGTTTGCGTGCGGAATCACACCTACCTCCATTAACCTGATNGCAGAATTACATGATGAGACTGATCAGGAGTTTCTCTACTCAGCGCAGACTGATGAGAAAACAAATGAAATAAATATGGATCATATGCAGGCTGATTTTTTAAAAACTCTTGAGCAGGAANCTAAATTAAATAATTCTGAGGATGCTCTGCCTGAGACAAAGGAAGAANATCTATCCGTTAGCATAGAGTTGGAAGGACAGGATAATGGTGTTTTTCTAAAACCAAATTCTGTAGAAGATAGCAGTGATGCTGAATCAAACAATAAAAAAAATGGATCTGCGATGCCGAAAAGAACACGTTTATCAAAAGCTGCAGAAAATTCTGAAAAATTGTTACATGGTAATAAAATGATGCAGGATTTTGCAAATAAGCTTTCCCATCGTTTAAAATTCTTAAAGCCCATCAAATAAGTCACATGCCTCGTTTAGCGTCAAAAATTAAAGAGGAAGTCGGCACAGAGTTCAGCAAAAGTAATTTCTCAACTTGCTCGAAAGCTGTTTCCTGTTCCGACGGTTTGAGATTCATGCTACGCAGTTTTTTCCTGCTGACCATATTCTGTGTTGGCATGCCTCTTTATGCACAATCACCGATTCCGGGAATCAACATTTCTGTTGATTCAGCAAGTTCACCGCAGCAGGTAGCTACGACTTTACAGATTGTATTTTTACTGACAGTCCTGACAATGGCTCCGGCCATTTTGATTATGACTACATCTTTCACACGTTTTGTGATTGTACTGTCATTTTTGCGTCAGGCTATCGGCACACCACAGGCACCTTCAAACCAAATCGTGATTGGTCTGGCGCTGTTTCTTTCTTTGTTTGTGATGATGCCTGTCTGGGAAGAAGTCAATACTACTGCACTAGAGCCTTATTTGGATGAATCAATTTCCCAGGAAGAATTCATGGATCGTGCGGTTTTACCAATTAAACGATTTATGGGAAAGTTTACACGTGAAAAAGATCTAGCTTTGTTTGTTCGTATTGCTAAAATAGAACGTCCAAATAATCTTAATGATGTCCCAATCTGGGTTATGATACCTGCTTTTGTAATTAGTGAACTGAAAGCCGCGTTTCAAATCGGATTTTTATTGTATGTCCCGTTTCTTGTAATTGACATGGTTATTGCCTCTATCTTGATGGCAATGGGTATGATGATGATGCCGCCAGTAATGATTTCATTACCTTTCAAGCTGATGCTTTTTGTGCTGGTTGACGGCTGGCATTTGATTCTAGGTTCAATGGTTAAAAGTTTTGTAGATTTCTAATTCATTTTTTAATCCTCTATTTGAGATAAATTTATGACAGAAGCTCTTGTTGTCTCAATCATGATTGAAGCCATGCGAATGGCCACCCTGCTTGCTGCACCTATGCTGATTGGTGCACTTGTTGTGGGTCTACTGGTCTCCATTTTCCAGGCAGTAACGCAGATTCAGGAGCAGACATTGGCCATTATTCCTAAAATGGGTGCAATGATGGCTGTTTTAGCAATCCTGTTCCCCTGGTTTCTCTCACAGGCAACGACCTACATGTCCGGTATTTTCACCAACATCCCACGGTATATTGGCGGATAAAAGCTAATAGATAAATCTGCTCTTAATTCATTCAGCAAGACCCAAATAATTTGTCTCAAGTAATTTCTGGCTAGACCATCCTGTTCCGATATTGGATAATGGTGTTCAGATAGTTGAACTATTCCAAATCAACAATAATTCAATAAAGTTAATTTAAAAAAACTATGAGTAAAACTTCTGATCCTGAATTGGAAACCGATGATAATCCTCAAGAGGAAATTATAGAAATAGAGGGAGACAGCTTAGAGGCAATCACTGAAGAAAAATCCCTCGTCATCAGTGAAGATATTTTCCCGGACTCGCTGCTCATCGTACCACTCTACGATCGCCCGCTCTTTCCGAAAATGCTGCTGCCGGTTATCATTTCCGATGAAAAACTTGAAAATGTTTTAGAGGATGAATTAAAAGGTCCTTTAAAATATGTCGGTCTGGTTTACAGTTATGAACCTGATGTGCAGAATGACGAGACTGAAGCAGAAAACATTCCTGACAGACTGGCAAATATAGGAGCAGTTGGAAGGATCGTACAGGCATCAAAGCATGGTAATGACCCGATGCATATAATCGTGCAGGTCATGGAGCGATTTGAAATTCTTGAAATAATTGCCGAAGATCCTGTCTTCAGAGCAAAAGTTGAATATCTACAGGGTACAGACGATCAAAAATCTGAGTATGAATTAAAAGCCTTTTCTGTTTCAATTATCAATTTTATTAAAGAACTGGTTCAGCTAAATCCATTGTTCAAGGAAGAGTTAGGTCTTTTGATGGGACGTATTAACCTCAAAGATCCTGCAACGCTTGCTGACTTTGCGGCATCCATGACAACTGCATCCGGAAAGGAGTTGCAGGAAATATTGGAAACAATGAGCATCAAGGA
>JGI24815J26687_1000241_pt1 | contig 12974 bp, 12 predicted proteins | sample METZYME_3_150m_FD_26687 | JGI IMG/M metagenome (IMG submission 26687) | reverse complement strand
CAATCGCAATTCTTGAAGAGAAAGGGTTGCTCTCATTTGAAGATGAAATGAAGAAACATATACCTGATTTAATTGACTACGGTGAAATAGTTACCATTAACCAAATGATTCATCACTTCAGTGGATTAGGTGATTATGAATACATGGATTATCCAGGTCGTTTTAAAAATGCAATTGACGAGGAATTTAGATGGGGTAATGAAGACTATCTAACCAATGATGAATTTCATGCGATGATCAAAAACTTACCTCTGATAAGAAAACCTGAAGAAAAATTCTGGTACAGCAATACTGGGTATGTGTTACTGGCACTGGTGGCACAAAACGTAAGTGGTTTAAGCCTTAGGGAATTGGCAGATCAGGAAATCTTTTCTCCATTGGGAATGGATAAATCTTTCTTCAATGATAATGTGAATTTACCCTTTAAAAACAGGGCTGATGCTTATTCACCAGTCAAAGANAGTCCTGGTACATACAGAATTAACGTCACTAACCTAAGTTGGGTGGGTGACGGGGGTGTTTATACTTCTCTTAATGACTTTATAAAATGGGATCAAAACTTCTACAACAATAGTTTGGGAAGAGGCAGTCCCTCTTTAATAGAAACCATGGAAAAAACCTATTCCGAGACAAAAGTAAAAAAAAGAAATCAGAAAATGAATAGCGAGCAAGAAAATGAAAAAACCTATGCTTTTGCTCAAAATCTCGCTTATTACAATGGCTATAAACGATGGTCACATTCTGGTTCTTGGGTTGGATGGTTAGCTCATTATGCAAGACTACCTGAAATTAACTTTTCTACTATTGTGTTTTGCAACACCAATGAGATCGATGCAACTATTATTACAGACGAAATTATTGATCTTTATTTTGAGGCTAGAAAAAACTAGTTATTAAAAGGCGCTCTTTCCCGTTAAAGCACGGCCAACAGCTAATTGATGTATAGTTTCAGTTCCCTCATAGGTAATAACACTTTCAAGGTTCAACATATGTCTGATTGGAACATATTCTGCACTGATCCCTGATCCTCCAAGCATATCTCTACAATCTCGAGCTACATCTAGAGCCATTCTTACATTATTCCATTTTGCCAGCGAAACCTGTGTTGGGTTCATTTTTCCCTCATCTTTTAATTGCCCCAAACGGTGAGATAACAACCCAGCGTTTGTTATTCGCCTCTGCATGTCAGCCAAGCGTATTTGAATAGCTTGATTTTCGTCCAAGGCTCTATCAAATAAAACCCTTGTTTTAGTGTATTCAATTAACTCGTCAAGACATGCTTCAGCAGCTCCTATGGCGCCCCACGAGATGCCATATCGAGCTTGAGTTAAGCAACTCAAAGGACCTTTCAGGCCAGAGACTTCTGGCAGCATATTTTTATTAGGAACTCTAACACTATCAAGAAACAATTCAGAAGTAACCGATGCCCTTAGTGAAAACTTATTATCAATTTCATTTGCAGTAAAACCCGAAGTTGATGTTTCAACAAGGAAACCCCTGATCCCATCTTCTGTGTTAGCCCAAATTAAAGCAAGATCTGCTATAGAACCATTAGTAATCCACATTTTCGAACCGTTAATTACCCAATCATCGCCGTCTTTCTTTGCGTGTGTCTTCATATTAGCTGGATCGGATCCGCCTTGAGACTCAGTTAAACCAAAACAACCGATAGCCTCTGCACTAGCTAATTTTGGTAGCCACTCTTCCTTCTGTTCGTCGCTACCAAAGGTAAAAATGGGATACATCACTAGACTACTTTGCACAGAAACAAAACTTCTAACTCCACTATCACCTCGTTCAAGTTCCTGGCATATCAAACCATAGCTAATAGAATTCATACCCGCACAGCCATAACCCTCTATAGAACTTCCAAGAAGACCAAGTTCTGCAATCGGCTGTATTAACTGTTTAGGGAATGAGTGGCTCTCAAAACATTCCTGGATAATGGGCTTAACATTCTCATCGACGAATCGAGAAACATTATTCCTCACAATTTGCTCTTCTTCGCTTAAGAGGGAGTTAATATCAAATAGATCGATGCTCATTACCAAAAACCTATGTGCTTATAATATTTTATGTTTACCCTGAAGGATCTCTCTGAACATTCTCCAGTCACCTATAAAGCTATAAAACGGATATTTAAAGGTGGCTGGTGTATTTTTTTCAATAAAAAAGTGGCCTACCCAAGCCCAAGAATAACCTGATAATAAAGCATAAAATAAATACTTTGGCTCACCAGAGAAAATCATGAGGAGAATAAAGACCAGAGATATCCAAGTCCCTATAAAATGGAGGAGCTTGTTGTACTTATTTTTATGTTCATCAATATAAAAAGGATAAAACTCTTCAAAACTAGTAAATTCAGTTTTCATAGAATATATTCTACCACATGATTATGTATTGAGTTTATCGGCTAAACTCAATAAAAGATTCTCTGTGGTTCCCCAGTCAATACACGCATCAGTAAGAGAAACTCCATACTTTAGGTTATTTGTTATTTTTTGATTGCCTTCATGAATATTGCTTTCCAGCATCATCCCAATGATTGAGTCGTTACCATTAACGACCTGATTAATGCAGTATTTGGCAACCTTTGGTTGAAGAGTGTAGTCTTTATTAGTGTTCCCGTGGCTACAGTCAACCATTATCCGACCAGGAAGATTTTCTTTTTCTAAACTTTTCTCACACGCGCCAAGGCTTCTTTTATCATAATTGGGTTTGGCTCCACCTCTGAGAACAACATGAGTGTATTTATTTCCTTTGGTTTGATAGACAGTAACTCGCCCCCCTTCATCAAGTCCAAGAAAATGATGTGACTCTCTTGAAGATTTTATAGCATTGATTGCCACAGATAGTGATCCATCTGTTCCGTTCTTAAACCCAACTGGTGTAGATAAGCCACTTGCCATTTCTCTATGCGTTTGAGATTCAGCGGTCCTGGCTCCAATTGCTGTCCAACTGGTTAAATCACCTAAATACTGAGGCATAATTGGATCTAGTGCCTCAGTGGCCACACCAAGCCCCATTTCATTGAGTTGAATCATCAATGACCTCGCAATATGAACACCCTTATCAATTTGAAAGGTATCGTCTATATTAGGGTCATTAATTAATCCTTTCCAACCAGTTGTAGTCCTTGGTTTTTCAAAATAAACCCTCATTAAGATCAAAAACTTATCTTCTACCGCCTTTGCAAGTGTCGTTAAGCGTTTTGCGTAATCGATTGCTAAGTTGGTGTCATGAATTGAACACGGGCCGACCACAATAACCAGTCGATCATCTTTGCCATCAAGGATTGATATTAAACTCTTACGAGTTCGCAAAACAGTCTTCCTGGCAGACCTGCTTAAAGGTAGGGTTGCCTTGAGCGCTTTTGGCGAAGGCAATTTCTCCTTTGCAACTACATTTATATTATGTATCTGTTCTCTCATTCAATTAACAATCATGTTTATATGTCTTTTAGGGCTGAATAGTGTAATAAAACAAAAAAAATAAATATATCAATAATTAGTAAATTATTTATTATTGGCCAAGGCGAATTAATTGCTGGCTGCACATATAACCAGGGGTCCCGGCGATAGAACCGCATGGATATGAACCTGCACCGCAATAGAAAATATCTTCATAATTGAAGAAGCCGTAGAAATTATTTTCCGGATCAAATGAAAATGTTCGATCAAAATACATCTGCTTGTCAGTTAAAGATATATGATCAATATTGCCCTGAGGAAAATAAAAAGTTTCCTGTAAATTTTTAGGAGTAACGAGATTTTTCCAAATACAATCTTCAGGGTTTAAAATATTTTCAAAGAGTTTATCTTGTATTTGTTCGCTGACTATTGATAAATCTTCACCTCGTTTATCTAGTGATAAATTCTTAAAAAACACTGCAATCCTGTCATGATTTAGATCTTTATTCATTTTCTTAGAAGCGGCACCTTCACAATAGATCTGCATGAAGCCAGGCACGTAGTCAACTCCTTCATCACAGACACTCAGTGTGGCTTGTTCAAATTCCTCCAGTGTTTCGACTGAAAAAATAAATCTAAAACTGGCATCAGAATCAGGGTGATCAATATTATGCTTCCACTGAATGGGTTGTTTAAAAAGAAGGTTCAATTTACCGCTGCTTCCCAATAATTTCTTATCACCGACTTTTTCTATATGCTCCGAATTATTTACTAACTGAGATGCGGTAAGAGGATCTGTTGCGAATATCAATTGATCAAAGATTTTTTTCTCTTCTCCAGCTGGGGAATTAAAATTAACACACTTGGTTTTTGTATCGACATTTAAAACTTTAGAAGACTTATAAAAACTAACCCCTAAAGCTCTATTTATTTTCTCCAATTCTTCAGTTACTTGCCATATGCCCTCATAAACAAATCCATAGTAGCCTCCAAATATAGACCCTGAATCCATAATTGGTATGGTTAATGCAGATGATTTTTCTCGAATAGAGACAGGACCACTTTCAGCAACAGTCATAGCCATATAAATCTTCGCTCTATCGCTTGTAAAGTAATGATCCAAAAGAGCTTTTGCATCGCCTGTTATCCAAAGATTAGTGAGCGCTTCACCTAAAATTGATCTGGCATCTTCAAGATTTGGTGTCATAGCATCTCGATAACCAGTTTGCAGAAAATCAATCACTCTCGATTCATCTTCTCTGAAAGCTTCTATATTACCCTGCTCGCCCCACTTATCTCTGAGCTCCTTATCCAAATCCTTAGGGTTACGATAAATTATTGTAGGTTCTGGATCGTTTGGAAAAAAAACCAATTTTGGGGATTCTGGAACAAAAGTTTTTAATTTCTTGCTCAGCCCTGTTTCTTCATAAATAAAACGCTGCATTAGTCCGAGAACAGAAGCCCCGGATGCATATCGATAATCTTTTCCAGCTAGTGTCACTGTTTCTGATGTACAGGCACCTCCGACCTTAGCTTTCGATTCTATGATTGAGACTTCGTAACCGTTACGNTGAAGATAATTTGCAGCTACCAACCCNTTTATACCGGCACCAATAATGATTATTTTTCTAGACATAAAATACAACGATTGTTAAACAAATAATAATTAACCAAAGAATTAATGAAAAAATAATTGGTCGAATCGATAAATCATGAAGAGTTTTTAAATCAAACTTTAACCCGATGAAGAATAACCCTAATAAAAAGAGAGTATTGCTCATTCTTTTCAAAACAAATAGTGCATCTTGGTTAAAATCAATAAACGATCCGAGCAGAACAAAACCGAGAAAAAATAAAATAAAATAAGGCAATTTATATTCGGCTTCTTGGTTTTTGAAATAAAGGCTAAATAGCAGCACGGTTGGAATGATCCACAGTGTTCTCCCAAGTTTTATTACGCTTGCATAAACCACTGAATCTTCACCGTAGATAGTTGATGCTCCTATCACAGAGGCTGTGTCATGAATTGTTAAAGCTGCAAAAATCCCAAATTCACTCTCAGTCATCCCCAAAAAATGCCCTAAGTATGGAAACATAACTATGGCAATAAGATTTAACAAGAAAATAAGGCTAATGGACGATACCAATTCTCCAGATTTTGATTTAATGATTGGAGCCAAAGCAGCCATTGCTGTGCCACCGCAAATGGCGGTTCCTGCAACCAAAAGAATCAGATGATTTTTTGGCACCTTCAATAATCTTCCAATCACAAATCCCACCAGAAAAATGAACAACACATAGATTGAGACCAGTGGTAAATAATCAACTGTGATTTCTGATACTGAACTCAGAGAGATAGTTCCTCCCAGGAAAACGATCCCGGCTTTTAAGAAATTTGTACCATTAATCTTCGGAGCTGATAAAGAGAACTTTTTGTTGATTACAGAAAAAAAGATACCCAAGATTAAACTAATCGCTGCCTGCCCAATCACCAAAGATAGCGATATAAAAAAAGCCAATAGGAAATAAATCATTGAAACTAAAAGCTCTCTTTATAAGGTCTTAAATCGATTTCTTGAGTCCAAGCTGTTTTGTGTTGACAGTGCAAATGCCAATAATTTTCTGCAATAGCATCCAGAGCTAAAAGGCCTTCCTTTCCTAAGCCTTCTGCATACTCTGGGAATCCTTTAACAACTTTGTCTCCATTGATGACCCCATCAATAATGACATGGGCCACATGAATACCTTGTGGTCCAAACTCTCTTGCCAANGATTGGGATAACATTCTTAAGGCGCCTTTACCAGAAGCAAAGGCAGAGAAACCCGCTCTTCCTCTAATCGAACCTGATGCTCCCGTAAAAACAATTGATTGACGCGTCGCAACCTCTGCCTGTTCAAGCATTAAACGAATGATTGCTTGTGAAGTCAAAAACCCTCCCAAACAGAGCACCTCCCACATTGAAGTGAATGTATCTGCTGTCACGTCCAAAAATTTTTGTGGGAGATTATTGCCAGCATTATAGACGGCTAACTCTAAGGGGAGTTGACTATCTCTAATGGTATTGATCATACCCTCCACTTGCTTGATCTCCGTCACGTCAGTGACTATAGGAACTGCATTTCCGTTTTGGCTAGTAATAAAAGAACAAATAGTATCAACCTTTTCTTTGGTTCTCCCGCAAACAAAAACTTGCATTTCTTCTTTGGCAAATCGTCTACAAAGAGCTGCTCCGAGCCCTTTTTCTGGGCCGACTCCCATTACTAAAGCTGAGGCTTGAGACGACATATTAAATTAATTAAAAAGATTAATTTGTATCATTGATCATTTCATCGACTAATTCTTCAACAATGAATAATGGTGGCTCACCATGATCAAGGACGGCTGAATGGAAATCTCGGATATCAAAAGAATCGCCCATTTGATCTTTCGCTCTTTCCCTTAGATCTAAGATCTTAATCATTCCTACCTTATAGCTACATGCTTGCCCAGGCCAGACAATGTATCTTTCTATTTCTGCCATCACCTCTGTGTCTGACATACCTGTGGTTTTCTTCATATAATCCATGGCCTCTTCTCGAGTCCATCGCTTGTAATGAAGACCAGTATCAACAACCAAACGAACCGATCTAAATAGCTCACTTTGTAAAACCCCTAACTCATCAAACAATGTTTTCGCCATACCCAGTTCAACTGAAAGCCTCTCAGAGTATAGCGCCCAACCTTCGCCAAAAGCTGAAGTATAATAGCCAAAGCGTCTATACAAGGTCAGTTCTTCATTCTCTAAATTGAGTGCATTTTGTAGATGATGGCCTGGAATTGCTTCATGAAAAGCAAGGGCTCGCATACTGTAAGTCGGTGTTTGCTTGATGTCATAAAGATTTGCATAAAACACCCCCGGCCTACTTCCATCAAGCGCAGGAGACATATAGTAGCCACCAGCCTCATTTTGCTCTGAATATTCAGGTACTGCTCTAACTTCAACCTTAGAAGCTGGCATTTTATGAAAAGAGTCAGTAGCTGCAATCCATGTCTCTTCAACAATATCGCTATAATCTTTAATCACAATTGTCTTTCGATCAGGAGTATCTGCATATAGAAATTGAGGGTCTTCATTCATTTGATTCATGACCTCTCCCACGTTGAGATTATCACCGTAACCTAGCTCTGATAAAATCTCCTGCATTCTTTTTGAGACTCTATCAACTTCGCTTAATCCTATATTATGTATATCCTCAGCTGAATAATTCGTGGTGGTATAAACCTTCAATCTCAACGCATAAAAGTCATCGCCATTAGGCAAAGACCAAACACCGTCATTAGGGTCAGCCATGGGAAGTGTCTCCGTCATAAAGTCTAGTAAAATTTGAAAGCTGGGATTGACACTCTCCTCCATTGCTAGATTTAAGTCGTTTATTAACTCGGCTTTAAATTTATCACTAAAACCTAAATCAGATTCATTAATCTTTCTCTCAAAAACATCTCTAATAGGGTTTTGATCTGCATTTATAAATTCATTTAATTGCCTGATGACATGATTAAAAACAAATCTTGGTGGAAAAATTCCTGCATCCCTCTGAGCGTTTAAAGATTCCATAGTTGAGCCAAAAACGTCATCAANCATATTAAGTCGATCAATGTATGCCCTTGCTTCGCTTTTATTTCTAATTGGATGAACATCTGTCATAAATTGAACTATGTTCAAATGGATGCCACCAATCTGATTTAAAGGATAATCATGAAAGGGGAATTCTTCTTCTTGCTTAATCTTATTATCAAGATCAAATAAAGCGACCTTCTTAGATATTCTTTGTTGTTTAGTGAGCTTTGAATTGTTATATCTTTCCAGCATAGCTCTAGATTTCTTCATATCGGCAAGATCTTCTGCCTGATCTTCTAGCCCATAAACAGAAAGTTTTGATTGATGCTTAGTGATAAAGTTAAATTGATCGATGATGCCCAAATACGTCATTGCCTCAGGCGAATCTAGCATTCCACTAATAACTTCTTTGCCTAGATAATGATCTAAGGATATCGGTTTCATGAAAAATAAATTTATAAGATAGAGGCCAATAATACCGACAACGGTTCTTAAGATAGGTTTGATCAATTTAAGTAGTAATTTCATAAGCAATTCATTTCTATGATGTTAGCCCATTTTACAGAAAACCAACTTATTTCCATCTAAATCTCTGATATAGCCACCGTAAAAAGTTTCCATTTTTTGTTCTGGCTCACCCTCGGCGATTGCTCCAGCTTCAATGGCTCTTCGGTATACCTGATCAACCTCCTCTATAGAATCAAATGTTATTCCTGTCATGGACCCATTTCCAACAGTTGCCTTATTACCATCAAAGGGAATAAAAATAGCAAAGTATGTATCAGGCTCTTTAAATCTATAGAAGTAACTTCTATCATTTCCTCTGAAACCCTTAACACCCATCGGCTCAAATAAACTGTCATAAAATTCTCTTGCTGCCTCTAAATCATTAGTACCTATCGAGATATACCCTCCAATATTAGCCGCCATATTTCTTCTCCTTTAAATTTTTTTTAAGACTCATATAAGTTACTGCTGATAAACCAGCTGTACTAAATATCATACACATAACCATAATCTGATATCTAGCTGCAGTAAGCGGTTCAATACCAGATAAAATCTGCCCTGTCATCATTCCAGGCAAGGAAACCAAGCCCACAGCTAAGAGTGCATTAATTTGAGGTATCATTGCTGTCTCTAGTGAAATTTTTCTAGCCTCATGATAAGTCTTACCTCTTTGTTGCTCAGTGGTAAATCTTTCTCCAGCTAAACTCACCGTATTCATGCTATTGGCAAAAATCATGCCTGCAATTGGAACAACAAAGCTTGGTTCAAACCATCTGGGTAACTCTACTATAAGTTGACTAATCAAGAATAAAACTGCCAGACCACTAATCGCCAATGAAGTTACAACAATTAAGAAGGCTTTAATTCCTCTTTCTTCAAGCGGACGAAGGGCGATCCATGAAGATACCAAGATCATAAAAAGAATGACAAACAGAACGACAATGGGCTGATTAGTTTCGAAGATGTAGGTGAGCACATAACCAATTAACAAGAGTTGAATCAACATCCTTAGATTTGCATAAATTGGTTGTAATGCATTGAGACCCCAGAGTTTCATAATCACAATCAATAGGATCACAGGTAAAAACCCTAGTAGTAAATTAGCTAAAGGTATAGTGGTGATCTCATCCATAATTAAGCTTAGATCTGAAGTATCTTATTAATCTATAAAGTCTCTTATAATACTGGCATTTAACTCAGGCTCTTCAAAAAACTGCCAACTCCCAGAATTTGGGACCTTCTTATAAATACTGCCTGGAATACTTTGATGTAATGACATCACATCACCGGCGTAAATATCTTCTTCTGCCTCTAACAAAAGAGCTTCCTTATTGAATTGATTAAGATCTGGCGAGTAACGATAGACAGCATAATGCAGATCGTAACGTCTTTGTCGTAAAGAAAGACTGTTAAGAAAAGGCTGAAAAGTAACTTCTGGCGGAGTATTGCTGGCACTCATTTTTCGATAAACCGACCAAGTCTTTTTCAAGAATTCACCATCTGTATCTATGGGTAAATCACGAGTCATAGGTGTATTTAATAGCTCCTCTATTTTCTCTTCAGTCATCTCACCATCGCGTCCGGCTCCTGAGAGTATAGTTTTCCCAACTCGGTATGGATAGCGAATACCAAGGTTAATAGCCACGTAAGCCCCTCCATGTTGTCCCAACATATGAGCCCGGTCGACACCAATATTATCCATAACATCTATTACAGAATCTGCGTACTCATCCATTGTGAGTTCGTGGTCAGAGGTATCAGATTGTCCATGATTAGGTAAATCAATTGCAATTACTCTATAGTCATCAGCCAATAAAGGTGCGATAGCAAGGTATTCTGATGAAGTTTGTCCTGACTGATGAAATAAAATCAATGCAGGTCCCTCTCCTATTTCCCAATAGTGGACGCGACCATATTCGGTATCAACATAGGATCGTTTAATATCTCCAGCCATTCCTGTCATATCAGCATTTGTTGCTGATAGAAAAAAAACATTTAATGAAATTATGGATAGAGCTACTAGAATTTGTTTTTTCATTTTTATTTACCTATCAAAAGTAAGAATTTCGAAGTATCTAAGACTATTTTAGAGCAGGGATAACTTTTTCTCCAATAAGCTTTATTGAAGCTGCTGGATCTGATCTAAGTTCAAGGGCAACATCAGTTAAACCTGAATCCTTTAGCTCTAACAAATGTTCTATCTTATGCTCTACCTCACTCACATGGCCAGTCAAAGTTAGATGATCTACAAGTTTCTCTAATAGAGAATCAGGAACACCAGACACTGAGTAAGAGTTTAATATTGGCATTTCATAAATTTCTTTTTTATGGGCTTCTATAACATCATATTCTTCATCTGACATAAAAGTGGTGATTACCCATCGTCTGAATAATCCTCGATACCCAAGCCATTGTTTCGCTTCATTTATGGCCTTTTCTCTATCTTCATATAAGGCCCAAGCCATAAAATTATTGAATCTAAAGTCATCACTTTCTCTAGCTTTCATATGATTTGCAACCTCTTGAACCTTATCCTTTATAATAATAGGAGGCAAATCACTCATCATAATTCCATCTGAGAGTTTAGCCGACATCTTAAGCATTTGAGGCTTGTTGGCAGCTACATAAACCTTGGGTATATCGTGTTTTAGCCAAAAGGGGTTGTAGTTATTAACTTTAAATATTTCGCCATCGTAGTTTAATGGACTACCCTTAGATATAGATTTCAATATTTCGATACATTCCGAAACAGCCCTTACTCTTTTATGCGGTTTTAAGTCAAGCGCTTGCAAAGCTTCTCCGCCTCCTCCTATGACTACATTAGCCCTACCTTCAGCGAGTTCATTTAATGTTAACAAGCCACTCAAAATACGAATTGGATGGGTATCAAAAGGATTTAGTGCAATAGGTCCTAATTTTATTCGCTTAGATTGAATAGCTAGCTGAGAAAGATTGGTGAACGGTTCTCTAGAATCGATATAACTTGCTAACCAGATAGAATCTATACCGTATTTTTCTGCTAATAGACCAAGCTCAGATATTTTAGAGGTACTTAACCTTGAATCAAGAATCAGGCCGATGCGCATATTTTAATCATCTAGCATGAATTCTGGATATGCTTTACTGCCTGTTTCCCACATATCTAATCCGCCTAGTTCTTCTTCCCTTCCTATTCGAATACCTATTGTATTCTTAAGCACATACCATATTACGTAGGATGAGCTAAATACGAAGATAAAGATTGTTGCAATTCCTATTGCCTGTTCTAAAAATTTTGCATCATTATTCAGAATCGGTACTAACATTAGCCCCAAAACACCAGCAGCACCATGAACACTGATTGCACCGACTGGGTCATCAATGCCCCATCTCTCAAGATAGCTCATAGAAAGCGGTATCATTAAGCCACCTATTGCACCATAGAAAATTGCAATAAATGGTGAAGGTGTTAACGGGTCAGCTGTAATTACAACTAGCCCAGCTAATGCGCCATTACAAACTGCATTTAATGGAACTCTTCCTAACCAGAATTTAGCTAATGCCATTGCAGATAATAACCCTGATGCTGCTGCTGTATTTGTATTAACAAATATCTTTGCAACTGCATTTGCATTATCAAAACCTGAGATCGCAAGTTGTGATCCACCATTAAATCCAAACCAGCCCATCCAAAGAATAAGAGTCCCCAGTGTAACTTGAGCTGCATTAGAACCATGTATTGGTTTTGGTAACCCGTTCTCATCATATTTTCCTATTCTAGGACCAAGCAATAGTACCCCTGCGAGTGCAGCAGCTGCCCCTGCCAAATGAACAATTCCAGAACCAGCAAAGTCATAGAAGCCTCTTTCGCTTAGCCATCCACCACCCCAGTGCCACGAACCCTGGATAGGGTAGACAAATGCTGTAAAAATTGATGCAAAGAGGAGAAACGTCCAAAGTTTCTTTCTCTCTGCCACCGCTCCTGAAACAACCGACATGGAAGTTGCGACAAACACCACTTGGAAAAAGAAGTCAGACCAGAGTGCATGGTCATCAGGTGGGTTCCAGCCATACATGATTGAATACCCTGCTAGCAAGAAACTGATTGATGCAACACTATAAAGTGCAATATTTTTAATTAATATTTCTGTAACATTTTTACTGCGTATTGAACCAGCTTCTAACATCGTAAAGCCAGTAGCCATCCACATGACCAGTGTTCCCATTACTAAAAAATACAGGGTGTTTAATGAGTATTCCATTTGTTCTATCCTTTTATTGACCAACTCCTATCTAAATTCATCTACATTCAAAATATTTTGAATTTGAAGGAGAATCTAAAATGNATAAGTATAGCCACTATAATAATTAATTTTATTCTTATTTTTTGTAATAGTTATTTTATATCTCTATTATCTGTAGTTACATCATCAAACATCCCTTGGGGTCATAATGAGCCTAGATGGCTGGGCTTTGATCC
>JGI24815J26687_1000229_pt1 | contig 13213 bp, 6 predicted proteins | sample METZYME_3_150m_FD_26687 | JGI IMG/M metagenome (IMG submission 26687) | reverse complement strand
TGTTTTTCCGCTTTGTAAATAATGGCAGGCCAGTGCCACCGCATACAAAGATGAGGCACAGGCTGCGTCCAGCGCTAAACTATGAGCAGACAAACCTAATGCCTGAGCTACTATCGAGGCGGGAAGTCCGGAAATCCGCGAATTTTCCGGGGAGTATTGTTTTTTGCTGAGCAAATGATTCAAGGTTGAAATCCGGACGGTTCAACGCTTTTTTCAACAGCGGATCCAGCGCTTGCTGATATAAAGACAAAAGTAAATGATTTGATGCTTTTGTCGGAAATGAAAGATTTCCCAGCACTACGCCACATTCTTTCAGGATTTTTGAATTTTCATAATAACCACTGTCACGCAAGGCTTCCCGGGCGACATGCAGGGGCCATTGAAAAGTTTCACCAAGTTCTTNGATACGTTCCTGTGGTAGTAGAAAACCATCCACATCCAATGTAAAATCACGGATGTAACCACCGCGAGCGCAGTAATATTTGTCGGCCACCCCTTTTTTGTCCGTGAAAAAACGGGACGGTTCNGTATCCAAATTTAATTCAGTCGCAGTGGTACATGAATTTTTCTCCTGCAGTAAATTTTGCCAATATTCTGCGGGTGTATTTGCCTCAGGAAAGAGACAGGAAAGGCCGATAACGGCAATNGCTTGCATNTATATTTTTATCTCGAATTTTGTTAGTGGAGATACCATTTTTGTGCAGGCACNGTGCGCACCTGATTATTCCCNGAAACGNAGTTCNGGGCTANCAACTCTTAAACTTCTTTTACTTTTTACTCAGAGCAATTTTAATTTTATCCGTGTTTATCCGTGGCTAAAAGCACAGTGCTTCTTTTTACTTCTTCCCAAACAAAGCATTTAAAGATTTGCTCAAAGTNACTTCCGCACCTGTCATNCNGGCATACATNAAACCCTCCTCATCNTGCAGAAACAGGTTTGCGCTGAGAGCGGTTGCAGAATTCTTGTTAACGGACATGCTCAGATAAAACCGTGTATCAAAGGGGACTTTGCGGAAATGCTCAAACGTCTCCGTTTTCAATGGTAGACTTCCGGATTGGTGAAAACGCCAGGCCCAAATCAGCATTGCCTGAAAAGCAAGATCCAGCGCAAAAGGATTAAAATCCTGTGAAGCAAACTGACCTTCTTCCGTACCAGAATTTTCCGGCAAGCTGCATTCAAGCGTTAGACCCTGTTCATTGATATTGAGCACTTGATCATGCCCTGAAATTTCGGTCCGTGAAATAAAGTACCGTCCTGATAAAATGCTGCTCCGGGCAAATTGTGTGTGTTGCTTAAATCAATACGGTCATGCAGAGGAGCTTTTGGAAGCTGTTGTTCTAAACGCACCTGTGTGCTGTAATGAAAGCGGGTGCGATTATTTCCGGAACTTGCGGCTCCGGATTCACTTGAAACCTTAACCTCAATCTCCGCGTATTTTCCATGTTCGCGCTCAATTTCCTGCAGATCAAGAGTATATTTTTCAGCAATACTTTTATCAAATATAACACCGTTGAGCACCTTAAAATTACTGCAGCGTGAAAGCTTAAAACCGGGAAGCCCCTGTTCACATGCATCTGCCATCCAGGACATGGCGTGGACTGCAGGCAAAACCGGATTATCGCTGATTGCATGATCCTTAAAAACTGGATTCGCCGGCAAATTAATTTCCCGCGTAATTTCCCACTTGCGTAATTCTGTATCCGCTTCATTTGGAACAACCATTGAATTTCCAATCAGCACAAGCGGATTCTCTTGTCCCGCGGAGGTAACTTCTTCTACAAAGACACGGGTTCCGGCTTCAACTGAAATTACCTCAACGTTACGTTCCTCAAACAATTTTTTCAATTCCGGACTGACCATTCCGCCTTCCCACGGTCCCCAGTTGAATGAAGTAACGTGGCATTCAAGATGATTTTGCTTGAACAAAAGCGCAATGCGGTTCAGGGCTTCATTCCCCATGGCGTAATCAGACTGCCCGGCATTTCCGTAAAATCCAGCGGCTGATGAAAACAACAACAGATGCGTTAAATTATTAGGGTCAACACTTTTCAAGAGTGCGTTAATTCCGTCTATTTTAGTGGAACAGACTGCATCATAATCTTCCGCCGTTTTTTTCTCAATGAGCTTGTCCGCAAGGACTCCCGCCCCATGAATCACACCTGTCACAGCACCGTATATTTTGACTGCGGGAGCAATTGCAGCTTTCATTTTTTTTGCGTCAGTCACGTCCGCGCTGACGTATTCAGCTTGTCCTCCCGCGTTTTGGATACGTTCCATATTTTTTCGGATGGCACGTCCTGCTTCAACTTTTCCAACCAGTTGATTTACTTTTTGAGGAGTAGGTTTTTCACCTTTTTCAACGAACACCTGCATTGCGGCCTGTTTTAATTTTATCTTATCATCGCCGACCGATTTAGCCCATTCCGGTTCATCTTCCAGCGGGGAGCGACCCAGCAAAATAAAATTACAGGGTTGTGTTTCTGCAAGTTTCACCACACATTCCGCGGTTACGCCTCTCGCACCGCCGCTTACCAGAAAAACAGATTTTTCACTTAATGACTTTCCGGTTATTGCGGTTGTTAAATCTCNTACAATTTTTGGTTTAACTGTCATCCNGGCTGTTCCAGCCTTTCCGNTGGCGGANTAGCCGACTTCGCTGATTCGCAAATCTGGATCGTGGAGTTCCTGTAAAATACAGTTTGCCGCGGTTTCAGCTTTTAACTCAGGCTGCAAATCCAGGAAACGACAAAAGACATCCGGCCATTCCACTCCNGCGGTTTTAATCAAGCCGGAGAGCCCGCTACTCGGCGCGTTGAATGCTCCGGAACCCATTCCGAGTTNTCCATCAAGACGCGCCACTGCCAGGAAAAGACTGCGTCTGTTTCCGGATTGTGCGGATTGGCGTAAAGCAGGATAAATGTTTTTTGCAGAAAGTAAAGCTTGCTTGAGAAACGAGTTCGCACCGTCTTCCAACTTTGTCTCAGTCGAAGATTTTTCTGTAGGATGAAGGTGAATGAAACCTCCGAAACTGCCGTGTTTTTCGGAGAAAGATTTGAGTGAGGATTGTAATTCAGTTTCTGCAGAAGAAGTCAACTCGATGACGACTGTTTCTTTGCTGAACGCTTTACGTTTGCTGTTTTCAAATGCGGAAATGCCGGCGTAACGTAAAATAACGGGAGTCCAGCCTTGTCCGTGTAAGGCCTTGGCCATTGCCGGCGCGAGAACAGAACCGTCATCTGTAAGCAGACAGAGTGGATTTTCCGGCAGTTCCTTGCACAGAAATCCCGGAGATGCGAGCGGGACGGCCTCTGCTAGGCCGAGCGTGACCGGATGTTCTGCTACCTCGAATTCAGGCTTTGAGTTCAGGAGTTTTTTTTTACAGGCTCAGTAGAATCTGAAACCGGAGCTGGAATAATAGCAACACCGCTGGTTTCTGCTGGAGCAAGCGAACCTAAATGATCGACAATTTCCTTGAGGGTGCGTAATTCACCAATTTCACTACCGCTAACCTGAGGTAAGTGGGGCAGTTGTTCCTGAAGGGACCACATGATTTCTACACGTTTAATCGAGTCAATACCCAGATCAGCTTCCATGTCCATGCTAAGTTCAAGCATCTCTACGGGATAGCCTGTTTTTTCACCGATGATGCTCAAAAGCGCAGGCGCAATTTCTCCTGGAGCTGAACCCAGATCGGCAGCCGCGCTGCCGTTTCCGTTACCGGAAGAATCGGCAGAAGTTGGAGTCGAGGCGGAATTTTCTACCAAATCAAGCTTTGGAATGGCAACTTCACCAACAGCAGGTAAGATCGTTTTTACATGTTCGATTATTTGCCCGACTGTCCTGAGTTCCGCAATATCGTTAGCACCAATTTGTGGTAAATTCTGATACTGTTCCTGTAGTGCCCACATTATTTCAACACGTTTGATCGAATCTATGCCGAGATCTGCTTCCATGTCCATGCTGAGTTCAAGCATTTCTGAAGGATAACCTGTTTTTTCACTTATAATTGACATAAAAACAGGAGCTGGATCAACGCCATTTGTACCTGAACTTTTCGGTGTCGCAACAACTTCAGCTACCGGACTTTCTACTGTGCTGACGTCATCACCCATTTTACTTTTTAAATGTTCAACGATTTGACCGAGGGTGCGCATTTCCGCGAGTTCATCACCTGGTACTTCCGGCAATTGCGGAATTTGATCCTGAACCGAACCCAATATTTCTACACGTTTAATAGAATCGATACCGAGATCAGATTCCATGTCCATGCTGAGTTCAAGCATTTCCTGCGGATAACCCGTTTTTTCACTGACAACCGCCAGAGTTACTTGTGTAATTCTTTCTGCTGAAACTGTTGACGCAGTTCCTTGAGAAACAGTAGGAGCCTGCACTACAGGATCCGGTGTTGAAACAGTAGACGCTGGAACAACTGGAACCTGAACTGTCTGCACAGGAGTTGGTGCAGGAACCGGTTTTACAACTGCAGGGGTCGGCGCCGTGGCGGGAGCTGAGATTTGTACGACTGGTGCAGATGTTTGAACAGTTTCCGGAGCTGAGCCGGAATTACCCAACTGCTGATGGGTGATGCTTAACGCGGACTGTGTCTGTTCAGACTGCTGATGCAGATATTGTTCGTGAACACGCAGGGTTTCGCCCTGATGCGCGTGAAACATTTGCATCTGCTGGTCAACCGCAGCAGGGATTTGCGTGCCTTGAGAAGCAAGTTCGATTTGCTGCTGCATCAACTGATAAACAGTACGTGAATATTCAGACTGCTGATCCAGGTATTGTCGGTGAACCTGTAAGGTTTCGTTTTGGTGTTGATAGAAACCTGACAAACTGCGCTCCAAAGTTTGCATTTGGGCAGGTGCGAAAGTTTGCTGAGAAGGAGGTTGTTGCTTGCTCATGGTAGAAATATTTGCTGGTCTTTGTTTATCAGTTTCTGTTTCAATTTGTGGCACAGGTTTTTCTGTCTGCAAACTATTTGTAACGGTCGGTGCGGCTGAAATAACAGGCGGTGGCAAAGTTTTTCCGGTAGTAGGAATCGAGCCGGGACCTGAGACCGAAGGTGTTCCGTTACTCACCTGAAATCCGTCATTCAATGCTTTTTCAAAATCATTTTTCGTTGCATCACTTACATAATTTGCACCGTTTAAGCTCACACTCATTGCTGACTTTTTAGCTGGCGGCAGAGGTGCAGGCATGGCATAAGGGTCAAATTTTTGTAAAGGCANACCAACCACACAGAGTTTAACTAATGCTTCTCTGAGCAGCAGGTCACTGTCTTTTTTNGGATTTTCATTAAGCGCTACCGCGGTGTATTCTTTATCGGCAAGGATATTATCAACAAGTTTAGTTAAGACATTTTTTGGGCCGAATTCGATAAAGATACGTCCGCCGTCCTGGTNAATATTTTCAATTTCTTCACNGAAACGTACGGAATTGAGAATGTGTGATTCAAGTTGTTTTTGAATTGTTTTTGCAGCAGAAGGATATGCTTTTGAGGTAGCGTTTGAATAAACCGGAATTTGCGGTTTGTNAAATTTAACTTCGCGGATTGCTTTTGCAAATGGTTTTTGCGCGTGTCCTACTAANGGAGTGTGAAACGCCGCAGACACAGGAAGTTTGACAACCGTGTATTTTTTTTCTTTGAGGGCATCATGTGCTTTTAAAATCGNGTCNGTCGGACCTGCAAGTACAACCTGTTTTTTTGAATTGAGGTTTGCCATCACAACGTCCGGAAACTCCGCAACATCCGCTTCGAGTTTTTCCACTTTCCCCATCACGGCCAACATGCTTCCGGCATCAAAATTCGGATCATCCGGAGCGGCCATGGCCTGTCCCCTGGCGTAGGCCAACTTGTAATAATCCTCTTCCGCAATCACTCCTGCAGCCCAGAGAGCGGTCAATTCGCCAAAACTGTGGCCAGCGGAAAAGTCCGTTTGTAATCCTGCATCACGCATAATCCGGAATAATCCGGCGCTGATCCCGCCAATTGCGGGTTGTGCAATTTCAGTGCGTTGAAGTTGGGCCAGCTGAGCTTCTTGCTCTTCATCATTAAATACCGCAATTGGAAATACTAAATCCGATAAAGGCTTTGAACTAGATGTGGACTTTTCTGTAAAAAGTTTGTCCAGTGCGCTATAAGGCCCTGTCATGGAAGGAAAGTTGAGAAACAGCTCTTTGCCCATGTTCATGTATTGTGAACCCTGTCCGGAAAAGAGGGCGACCACTTTGCCTTTGGTTTCCAGCGCCTGCTGACGGTAGGAGATACCTTTGACGTTCCATTCCGTTTTGTCGTTTTTACTTTCCAAGGTCGAAACCGCCTGTCCGAGCATTTCCACCGTGTTTGCTAGCGAATCCGTAACAAATCCCAAACGCGCGTGTTTTTTCGGAATCGAATTTTCACGTGAACTTTCAAGTAGTTTACGATGCCGCTCGTCGGCACCTACTGTTTCCAGTTCCGCGAGCAGTCCGCTGCAGACTTTGTCCAGCTCTTTCGGTGTAGCTGCTGACAAAAATACTGTTGCAGGAGTTTTATGCATGCGGAATGCACCGGAATGAGTTGCCTGAAATTCTTCTAAAACGAAATGAAAATTTGTGCCGCCAAAACCAAAAGCGCTCACACCGGCACGTCTCTGTTCTCCATCAGTGATCCATGGACGCGCTTCTGTATTGAGGTAAAAAGGCGTTTTTTCGATACCAAGTTTTTCACTCGGACGTTCGATGTTGATTGTAGGAGGAAGAATCTTGTGGTGCAGTGCGAGTGNGGTTTTGATCAAACCTGCAATTCCGGCTGCTGCTTTTGTGTGTCCAATTTGGGATTTTATACTGCCGAGAGCAATGTGCTGAAAATCCGGATAGCCCGATTTTGCCGGAGTATCTTCTGTAAAAACTTCTTTTAAACCATCAAATTCCGCAACATCTCCAGCGGCGGTGCCTGTTCCGTGCGCTTCGAGCAAACCAATACTCAATCGGTCAATATCTGCGTCGGCATAAGCCTTGCGCAATGCATTGGCTTGTCCGCCGGAACGCGGCGCATAAATACTTTTGAATTTTCCGTCACTTGAAGTTCCTATACCTTTGATAACCGCATAAATACTGTCACCGTCACGTTCAGCGTCTTCCAGACGTTTGAGGACAACCATCCCCATGCCTTCACCAATCATGATTCCGCCGGAATTTTCGTCGAAAGGACGCGGGTTATCCCCCTTTGTGAAAGCCGGTGTTTTACTGAAACACATGTACATCAAGGGGGAATTGTCAGCATCCACTCCACCGGTGATCATCATGTCTGAACGATACTCCAGCAAATCGCTGATCGCCATTTTCATTGCGCTTAAGGAACTGGCGCAGGCCGCATCAACAGTACAGTTTGTGCCCCCGAGATTCAAACGGTTGGCAATTCGTCCGGCAATGACGTTGCCCAGCAGACCCGGAAAGGAATTTTCTTCCCAGCGTACATAGGCTTTTTTCATCTTTTCAATAATTTTCTCTGTATCACTTCCGGATAGTCCACTACGCCGCAAAACTTTTTCCCAGACAGGATACTGCAGCCGGGAAACCATTGATCCCAGAAGCTTCATCCCCGCGGTAACTCCAAGAATAACTCCGGTTGCGTCTAGGACTTTTTCGTTTGTTTCGCCGTAACCGGCATCTTCCATTGCGGATTTGGCGACCATCAAGCCCAGCAATTGAGTAACGTCCGTCACCTCAAGAATGTTGGGTGGAATTCCAAACTCCAACGGATTAAAATCAATATCCGGAAGAAAGCCGCCGCGTTTGCAATATGTTTTGTCGGCAGTTTCAGCATCCAAATCGTAGTAGTCTTCAATGTTCCAGCGTGATTCCGGGACATCGACGATGCTGTCAATCTTGTTGACTATGTTATCCCAGTATTGATGTAAGTTCGGGGCATCAGGAAACAATGCTGACATGCCTACAATCGCGATTGGACGGTTGCACATACGGGCGTTCAACATGCTTTCTGATTCAGTATGTCGGGTGGATTTTGTGGTCATGCTTTTTTCAGAGCTGTCCTCTTTTTAGTAATTTGCGGATTTAGTGGCAGCAGAGATTATTTTGCCCCAGGATGTGATATATAGTAGGGAGATTTGACGCAAAATTATATTTACACGTTCAAGCTTCATGCCGAAAAAAGACTCCTAAATTACGTCAGCCCCTAATAATATAGTTATATGACCCATGTTGCAAGTTCTTCCGTATTCCAAGCTGATAAATTTTGCAAAAAATAAAAAATATCTTGAAATTCTTTACGAATACGTTTAATTTTAAAACATCAATCTTTGCTGATTAGTTCCCCAATAGCTCAGTTGGTAGAGCAATTGACTGTTAATCAATGGGTCGCTGGTTCGAGTCCGGCTTGGGGAGCCAGCATTGGCAAAGGGTTACTGATATTCCGCCTCCCACATACCTCAAATGTAGCTTGTGCTTTGACCGGCATCCTCCAACGATATTATTCAGCTCGTAAAGTATATTAGCTCTGCCCATAAGAGAAATTCCACCTGTATATTGCTTCCTCATTTAACAATACTATAAACTGCACATAATCGGCATTGTGGCAACTCAGTTGTACAATCGCAGAATTAAACAAAAAGCTTTGAATTAAGGGAAACTCTAAACCGTGCCCTCTCCTGGTGCCCTGAGCACGGTACATTATGTGAACCGTCAATGTGCATGCAGTCAAACTCATAAGGCTCCCGAATATCAAGCACAAGCGCCGCCGCACCTTCACTGAGTTTTCATCCAAATCCCAGGGCATGACCTATGACACTACCTCTGCCGCTTATGTAGCATAATCCATGTATTATTTCATTTGCTTGAAATCCAAAGTGTCGATTAAAATTCTCTAAGTAAATTTAGGGTAGACATGTGTTCCTAAAACATCCTCAGCTTGACTAATCAAAGGACACAGAGTGCAATGATTTTTGCTGTTAAGAGAAGCTCTTCTTTTGACTGCCTCAAAACCAAAATTATAAAATAGGCGATTAAGGAAAATATGTCAAAGCTAAGGCAATTCCAACCGTACTTGCTTTTAATGCTGATCCTGCCTGCGTTATTGATGTTTGCCCCTAATTCAGAAGCAGAGGAGGAATCCGGCTGGGAAAAATGGCGTCCTTCCGGAAAATCCGCAAATTTCAAAATCCGAGAACGTCCAAAAACAAAAATCCCCAGCGGCACAAAAACGTCCCTGCTGATTGCTGCGACTTCTGATCTACACGGTTCGCTGACTTCAACACGTTTGCTGCTACGAAAACGTTCTAGAGGTTTGCTCCATTTGGTAATGCCTCTGAAAAAATTACGTGAAAAATATCCGGAACTTATTTTGCTGGATGCAGGAGATACAATTCAGGGTGATCCCTCCAGTTTTTATTTCAGCCACGTTGCACCTGAAACGACGAGACCTCTGCCTGTGATTGAAATGATGAACTGGTTGAAATATGANGCNCTTGCTTTAGGAAACCACGATTTTGAACCGCCGACGAATATTTTAAAACAGAACATCGCACAAGCNCAATTCAGCTGGCTGGCCGCGAATGTCAGCTTTCGTAACGTAAAACAGCCGCTTTTCCCGCCTTACAAAATAATTGAACGTCATGGAGTGCGTGTCGGGATCCTNGGACTGATCACGCCCGGTGTTCCGCTCTGGATAGATCCGGAACAGAGGAAAGGACTTAACTTTAAAGAAATGCTCGGAACGGCAAAAAAATGGGTTAGAGTTNTACGTGAGCAGGAGAAAGTAGATTATTTGATCGGCTTGTTTCATAGTGGAGACAATACGCTGTACGATCGTGATGTTGCCTCAACCAGGGAATTACCTCATCCAAATGCCGCCGGTATGATAGCNGATTTCTTTCCGGAATTCGACCTGATTATTTCCGGACACGCTCACAGGACCAGCCCTAAACGTCGTACTGAAAAACTCAAAGGACACCAGACTCCGCTGGTTTCCCCCGGAANCGCAGCGGAAGGACTGACTACAATCCTCGTNAATTTTGAAGAAAAGTCNGGAAACTGGGANATTACGAAAACGGTTTATGATTTTATCAAAGCAGAAAAAGTTCCNGANGCTCAANTGCTGCGGAAACTAGATGCGCGCCTGCTTAAAGTAGAAAAATATTTAACAGAACCGACCTCNNTAATTTTGAAACGTTTTCCGCAAAAAACTGAATTTCAGGATTGTGGAATCGCTTTGTCATTTTCTGCTGTAGAAAGCATGGAAGCNGAAACCCTTTCACTTTTACCGTGGTGGTGGTCCCGGGACAAGCTACCCTTCTCTGATTTGGGACAAGCACTGCGCAGGGAACATTTTTTCCGCTGGCTACCTTATGACAACCGACCGGTGCTGGTGCTGATGTATGGTAGGCAAATCGAAATAATGCTCGAATCATATCGCAGGAAAAAGCTGGGNTGGTACGCACGCAGCAGTACAATTCTAGCGCCGGGTGGTTTTGTCGCGGAACTGGATAATTCGAGNAAAGACAATCGGCTTTATTTGAAANATCCTCAGGGACAAGCTTTGCGGCCGGAAAGAAAGTATCGAGTCTGGCTGACTAACTTTCACTGGAACGGCGGTGGTGGTTTAGCCGCCAAGGCTTTGCTGCATCCTTCACAATTATTGAAAAAGGAAGCTCTTCATCTGCGTGAGTTGATCTTTCAGTACCTCAGGCAAAGTACAGTCAAACTGCCTGAAAAGTGTGAATCCTTCCTTACTCAAAGCACAACTGCAACTCTAAAAACCGTTCCCTGAGCAGAGTCTGTTCAACTTTTCAATCTTTTGTTTTACCAATGGTGGGCAGATTTCCCCGTATAGGCAGATGGTTGATGTAACATCCGGCCGGCGCAATTCGATAAGCCGTCTCTTTTTCATATTCATAACATCTTCTCTTACCTTGATAAAATTTTCGATTGAGACGATAGATGGTGTTCTGGAACGCATCATTTAGTTTTTTACTCAAAATTATCTGGTGTTTGCGGTTACAGGCACTGACAGTCCAGTAATCTTTGTAACGACGGCACTCGCTGACTTCCGGAAGTTTTTCATAAACATAAATTTCCTGTCCGCTGCATCCAGTAAGTCCTAGCAAACCCAATAACGCAAATTTTGCAAAATTGTTGTAACTCCTGAATATATTGTTTACCTTACAATAACGCTGGAATAAAATTGCCGGAATACTCTTTTTTAAAACCGAAACAGACATGAAAGNAGACAATCTAAATGTTATTTTACACAACATGGCTCGTAATCCGGATGACTGGAGGCTTGACGATTTTCATGCTCTGCACAAAAGTGGNGTGAAAATTTGGATCGGAAATGGGCTTTTTGGCTATCATCTCGAAAAACCTGAATATCAGGAAATAGGTTTTATTGAAAAACTTAAACTGCATCAGCAAATAAAAATTTTGCGTGAGATCAAAAAAAATGGAAACTAAATAATCTGCTCATTTTTTGGCGGCACACCTGAAACCAACGTTATTGTAGGTGCTTGTCGGTAGAGCATCACGCCGCATGGCCGAGCGTAAATATTCCGCGGGATCGCTCCATGATCCACCGCGAAGGATACGATACTTGCCGATTTCCGGACCCTGCGGATTTGTGCTGTTGGGGTTGGGATAGATTCCAAACCAGTCATAGACCCACTCCCAGACATTCCCGTGAATGTCAAAAAGCCCATTCGGATTACTTATTTTTTGTCCGGTTGCGTGAATTATGCCGCCGGAGTTTTCACGGTACCAGCCATAATCCCGCAAAAATTCTACACCGCCTTCTACCGAATATTCACTTTCAATTCCCGCGCGTGCAGCCATTTCCCACTCTGCTTCTGAGGCTAAACGTTTGCCAACATAGTTGCAGTAATGCCGAGCCGCATACCATGAGACTTGAACTACCGGTTTTAACTCACTGCCGATTTCCGGCACAAGATCATCCGACCAGTTTCTCAGATAATTTCCATCATGAAATTTGCGCGGAAAAGTACTTTTACGTAAAAAAGGATGTTGAGCCGCAACACGTAAATATTGATAATTGGTAACTTCACATTTGTCTATCCAAAATCCATCCAGTTGAACTTCACGGACAGGATGCTCAGCCGGCAGTCCCTTTAAACTTCCCATTTTGAATTTTCCGGGATCAATCAGCAGCATCCCTGGCTTCGGTGTGTTCTGAGTAACGCTGTCAACAAATCCGCAAAGTGTTTCCAAATCCTTAGTTTGGATAAATGTCGCAGTTTGTTCTTCCGGAAACAATTTCTTGTCCAGATTTGTCAGGATGCGTAGATAAGTTTTTAAGATTTTAGTTTCAAAATTTGTTACCCGTTTAATCATTTTTCTTTCATCACGCCCGCATCTGTATTCTTCATTCAGACAATTCAATTTTTGTCTTATCCAGACACGTACCGCATCCCGTGCCCTTTGCCTTTCTATTTCATTTAACAATGCCGGTTCTGCTGCTAAATATATTTTTTCAAAGAAAGAAGTTTGCGCAATGCTCGTTTTGGCGAGTTCCACCAATGTGTCATAGTCTTCACAAAACTTTTTTTGCGCGTTTGGTACAGTGACTCCATAAGTCCTGTGCAGTGAACAAGCCTTCGTTTCAGCCTTGCGGTTGACCCCTAGTTTTTCCGAGAAAACACGAAAACGTAATTCAGAGATTGTGTGAATAAGCGGATAACGCTCACCTTTTGTGGTGAAACCAACGAAATCTGAAATGGCGGATTGCTGAAAATCAAGTGCCAATTTTTGAAAATCAAGCGCTGTTGCCCAGACAAAATGCACGCTGAATAAAAATCCAGACAGCAAAAAAATATTTCTGTAATAACGCCGTTTTAGGGGCAATTTCCTCATTAGTCCTTCTTATGTAGATCGGCGTGTGTCAGTAAATGTCGGATGAAGCTGATATTCTGATCCGTGGTTTTTCATCTAGAGCAAAGTTAAAGTTATGTCAAAATACGGTATCTTAAAAATACCACACACAGGTACAGAATGTCACACTAAACCCCTTGACTTCCGAACATCCGTTTAAGCTCTTAGAAAAAACTGGTAGCTCACAGGAAACAAAGTAAAATAGATTCTTGGCTGTCCAAGCTGCTTTAGCTGATTTAAGAGAAAAGCAATCGATATTCCATCTCTGACAGGAAACTGAATTGTGTTTAATATCAGGAATTATTTTTCAAACAACTTAAGTTTATGTTT
>JGI24815J26687_1000225_pt1 | contig 13336 bp, 12 predicted proteins | sample METZYME_3_150m_FD_26687 | JGI IMG/M metagenome (IMG submission 26687) | reverse complement strand
ACATACGCATCGTGGGAACCCTGAGCGGCGACAGGATCGGGGGTTTGAGTACCAAAATACTTCGATAGAGCTTTGTCGAAATTTGGAGAAACACGCCTTACAACAGCCGCGCGACGACTTCTATCGTAGGCTCCGGGCACGCCAAGCCGTCTGACCAATCTCTCTTGAAAGATTCGGAATCCGGGAACCCACTTCCGAAATCAGGAATTCAGGAACGAGGCATTATGGACGGTTTCGCACCCCTCATGGATATGGAACTAGTCGATAAGACTGACGAGTCTGGAAAGTACATCAGCCCCGGCCTGCCCGAGGGGATGAAAAATTACCTCATTGACATTGATGGAACGGTGGGTGAGGACATTCCTAACGAGGAGGCTCACAGGATGTCCACCGCTGAGGCCTATCCAGATGCTATCGAGACAATCAACGGTTGGTATGAAGAGGGACATCGAATTTGCTTTTTCACAGCCAGAACCGAGGAGCACCGCGAGGTTACAGAGGCGTGGCTGTCTGAGAAGAGGTTCCGCTTCCACACTCTGTTGATGGGCAAACCAAGGGGAGGTAACTACCACTGGATAGACAACCATGTGGTGCGGGCCACACGGTATTCTTCGAGATTCACTGACCTCATTAAACGCAAGGTCGAGATTGAGGTCTTCGATGACGAGTGATCCCCCGCCTCAACTGGACGAACTTCTCAAACAGCGTGAAGCACATCTTGGAAAGGCCCTCTCCATCGCACATGGAAAACCCCTCCACATTACTCACGGACGCATGCAGTACTTGTTCGCAGCAGATGGCACTCGATACCTAGACCTCGTGAACAATGTATGTCACGTTGGTCACTCAAATCCCAAAGTAGTCGAGGCCGGTCAACGCCAGATGGCTCTTTTGAACACCAACACCAGGTATGTCTACGACGGTCTATCCGAGTATCTTGCTAGGCTCGCAGCATCTCTTCCAGAAGAGCTCAGCGTTGGTTTCCTAGTTAACTCAGGCAGCGAGGCCAACGAGTTGGCTGTACGCATAGCGCGCGCTCATACGGGTGCCCACGATATGGTGGTGGTCGAAGGCGCCTATCATGGACACACAGGGATGCTGATTGATCTCAGTCCATACAAGTTCAGGGGACCCGGTGGCAAGGGTGAGCCTGAGTCATGGGTACATGTGGTTCCAATCCCGGATAGCTACAGGGGTGGCGAGCGTGACTACGCAGCTGAGTTGGGGGAGATTGTAGCGGATGCCGGCCCGATTGCAGGNTTCCTAGTTGAGTCGATGCTGTCGTGCGCCGGTCAAATACCGCTGCCACCAGACTACCTCCCTGCGGCCTTTGAACACGTTCGTGCAGCAGGGGGGCTGTGCATAGCTGACGAAGTCCAAGTCGGGTTCGGCAGAGTTGGCACGCATATGTGGGCCTTTGAGGAGCATGAGGTAGTGCCCGACATAGTGGTGATGGGCAAGCCGATGGGTAACGGCCATCCAATGGCTGCGGTTTTCACAACACCAGAAATAGCAGCTTCTTTCGAAGAGATGGAATTCTTCTCGACTTTCGGTGGAAATCCTGTGTCGTGCGCTGTTGGGATGGCAGTGCTCGATACTATCGAGCAGGACGGGCTAATGCAGCGTGCCACAGAGTTGGGAGGACACTTCAAAGCAGGTCTGCGAGAACTTCAGGAACGACACTCAATCATCGGCGATGTGAGAGGGCGAGGGCTATTCCTCGGAATCGAGTTGGTGCGCGACCGTGAAACACAGGAGCCTGCTACTAATGAGGCAGCTATTATCGTCGACGATATGCGTGATAGAAACGTGCTACTGAGCACTGATGGGCCGCATCACAATGTCATCAAAATTAAGCCACCCATGGTCCTCTCTAAGGAAGATATCGACATGACCTTGCACTTGCTAAACGAATCCTTCAATCAGTCTCTTTGAAATAGGGTGGGCTAGGCGGCCCGCCCATGGATTTCGTCGCCTTCACACTGGTCTTCATACCTCTCCTGGTTGTGGTCAACCCCCCCGCTTCTCTCGCACTCTTCCTAACGCTAGGAAAAGATCTCGATAGAGGTGAATTGAGGACAATAGCTCGACGTGCTTGCACTTTTGCGGCTGTGGTGCTGATGGTTTTCCTAATATCTGGAGAAGACCTCCTTCATCACTTAGGAATAGAACTCTACAGCCTGCGTGTTGCTGGAGGTCTGATGCTTGGCATAGCAGGAATGAACATGCTCAAAGAAGGACAAAAACTCTCTAAGAAACAATTCTCTCTTGATTCTGGTGACGAGATTTCAACTGATGAAATGATTGATTTTGGACTAGTACCCATAGGAATGCCAATGCTCGCTGGCCCTGGTTCGATTAGTCTGATTATTCTTCTAGGAACTACCAACAGTGCACCATTGGTAGCATGGGCAATCCTTCTGGTGATGCTAGTGTCAATGCTGATATTTTATGCTGTTTCCAGCATGCAGCACGCAATAGGGGAGAACAGCACTAGAGTAATCACGCGNGTTATGGGCTTGCTAACGGTCACCATCGCAGTGCAGTACTTCTTCGATGGGTTAGAGGGTTGGTACCTCGCACTTTGATGGTGTATGTAACACTCTTCAAGGCCATCTAGATACCTTACTAACCAAGATCATTCTTGTTCCGATTTGCAAATGGTACATTTGAATCATATAGCACAAATTTATTGCTCGATGGATGCATAAAACCAAGCGCAGATGCATGTAAACAGATTCGGTTGAGAGGATTTGTTGAAGCCCCATGTACAGTGTCCCCGACAATCGGACATCCCAGAAATTGCATTGCCATTCGTATTTGGTGTCGGCGCCCAGTCTCGATTTTGATTTCAATCAAAGATACAAATTCATCTCGATCTTCAACTCGCCAGTGTGTGATGGATTCTTTCGATCCTTTGTAGGTTGATTTGACACGTTTAACATGCAGATGTTTGTCTTCCACCAACCAAGATGAATCCATTCCTTCAGACTTTTCAGGCCCACCCTCAACAAGTGCATGGTAGACCCGTTCAACATCACGTTGAGCAAATTGAGTTTGCAGCCTTTCTTTTATTTCGTGATTTTTGGCGAATACCATGACTCCTGAAGTATCGCGGTCCAATCGATGCACGATATGGCACCAAGCACGCTCAGATTCACGCTTAACATAATCCACACAGCGACTATGTAGAGTATCATTCTCAAGCTTGTCAGTGGCGACAGAAAGTAGGCCTGCTGGTTTTTCTACAACCAAAATAAAATCATCTTCGAATAGGATTTTCAATTTAGAAAGTTGCTTTTTTGGTTTTGGCGGTGGTGATTTTTTAATCGCATCTGCGTGNTTAATAATCCGAACCTCGTCGCCACTGAAGAGTAATTCTTTGGCCTTGTAAACCGGTGTTCCGTTGACCAAAACTCTACCTCCTGTCAGCATTTTCCTCAATTTGGTTTTCGTTGATTGGGGAAACATCAACGCCAATGTAGGGAGTAAAAAACTCTCTTCTTCGACATTGGATTTCATATTGACCCCCTCCGGTCTGATTCTAGACCAGCCTTCCTACTTCCGCCGCTCGGAGTAGGTCACTAAGACGAGCAGAACTACTACTATGCCACCTAGAATTACCATTGTTCTGTCGACCTTCTCATCCCATAGGGCCGCGTCGTATGGATAAGCATCCGAGTTGTCTCCTACTCCATCCCCGTCTGTGTCCTGAGTCTCGCTAACATCACTAGGGAATGCGTCGGAATTATCTCCCACTCCATCGCCATCAGAATCGATCCATTCAGATGGGTCATCAGGATAGACATCAGAGTTGTCTCCTACTCCATCGCCATCGGTATCTTCAGTTTCACTAGCGTCATCTGGAAAGGCATCCGAGTTGTCTCCTACTCCATCGCCATCAGAATCGACCCATTCAGATGGGTCATCAGGATAGACATCCGAGTTGTCTCCTACTCCATCACCGTCCGTGTCTACCCATTCGGAACTATCTTCAGGGAATGCATCAGAGTTGTCTCCTACTCCATCCACATCATTGTCATCCCACTCACTGGCATCAAGAGGAAAAGCATCTTCGCTGTCGGGGGCACCATCTCCGTCGTCGTCGTCGTCAAACAAATCGCACACCCAATCCCCATCGGTATCTAGGGGCACATTCGTACTATCGATAGGGTCACTCAGGCAAGCAAACTCATCATCATCGGACCAACCGTCGCCATCGTCGTCGTCGTCAGCATTGTCCCCTATTCCATCACTATCTAGATCGGAGTGTTCCAAAGGGTCCAGCGGAAATGCATCTTGGGAATCCATCCAACCGTCGCCGTCATCATCATCGTCAGCATTGTCCCCTATTCCATCACCATCGGTGTCGTTCCACTCTGTAGGGTCCAGTGGAAAGTCGTCGTAATAGTCAGCAACTCCATCGTTATCGTCATCAGCATCCGAGCGGTCACCGATACCGTCTCCATCAGCATCCCCCCACTCGTTCGGATTATTGGGAAAGACATCACTGGGCACACAGACTCCGTCACCATCACTGTCAATCCAGCCGGTAGGGTCGTTGTCGCATTGATCTGTATTGCCTCCGACATTATCCCCATCGGCATCTATCCACTCATTGGGGTTGTAAATGAAGGCGTCCACATTATCGCGGTAACCATCGCCATCGGAGTCCCGCGAGAAATCTTCCAGTGCCCAACCTAGAGTCTGATACGGCCATTCTAGATCATTCAAAGGGGGGTTATGACCTCCATCATTGATTCTCCAATGAGACACCCTATTCCCATCAGTACAGTTCAGGTGCTCAAGATTGTCAGTCTCAGCTATCCCATCTGAGTTGGTCAAATCAAGACTACTGAGTTTTGTCCAACTCGCATCACACCCCGACCTGTCAGCCCAATAAGCAGTTGACTGGGGGGCCGAAGGATATAATCCTCCAAACATCGTCCCACCATTGTACTGTATGGTACTGTCTGCAGTGCCATGTACATGGAGTATATTCGGTCTTCCAGTATCAGGACAGTCATTGGAGAAATCGTACCACGACGCCCCGTTAAGTGATACGATTGACTCGATTATACTCCCTCCATCGCATGCCATTCTATGACTCATGAAAGCCCCATTTGAGTGACCTATTAGCACAACACCTTCTGGGTCCGCTCCGTAACTCAGGACGGCTGTGTTGATCAGACCCTCGAGGAAGGCAACATCATCCACCTCAGTGTCAAACAAGTTGCAGCATGCATCAGTGGCATTCCAGAATCTCATCCCTATGATATTCATAGAGCCATCTGGTGTGAGTAACAAATGCTCATTCTCGTGGACACTATCATACAGGCTCATCCACCAAGCGTTGAACCATCCGGAACTGGAGTACCCATGTAGAGCGACGACTAGAGGAAGGGGCTGATTGTAGACATGCCCACCTGGCATGGTAAGTATCGCATCCCTCCCTTCCGAGGTAATTGTGGCAGTGGTGTGTTCGTCGGTGTAGTTGATCGGGCCATAGCCATCATTTGAGTTGGTCCAGCTCCTATTTTCAAGCCACCGAATCTCCTCCTGTTCGGAGTCAGGTAGTCCAGATGCCATCAGCATCATACAGACGAGAATTGGTGCGTAGAACCGGGTGCCCACACACCCTTCCTCCTGCACACCGCTAAGAAACTGCCTCCGCAACACGTATTGCAGAAGGGTGGTGCAGAGGACAGGATTCGAACCTGCGAAGCACTACGCACTGGGACCTCATCCCAGCCCCTTTGACCACTCGGGTACCTCTGCTTGGAGCGGTAGCGAGCCCCCCGGCGTATATCAGAATGGCGAAGCCACAGAAATCAGAAGTCCAAGCCGTATTTCTGAGCCATCGGAGGGGCCTCACCGGTTTTGGCGTAGTAGTACAGCGAGGCACGATTCACCGCCTCACAGGCGGTGAAGAACAGTACACTGAGTCCAATTCCGATGAACATCAGAGTGAAGGCGAGACCCATTCCGAGTTCTCCGAGTGCAAACAGAGGCATACAAATCAGCACGACCAGCATGATGACGAGAAAGTTGACGATTCCCGTACCTCCGGTGCTGACGACGTCCTCACCCCATGTCTGCTTGAACAGCTCCGGGCTTCTGCGCATGCACTCGCCAACTTGGTAGCCCTCAAGCACCAGCATCGGGACGACGAAGAAAGTGGTCATCCACCAAGCCACCTGCACTAAGAATGAAGCCAAGCTACCAATCACCCGGACCACTGGGTTGTCATCATGCGCCATGCCCTCAAGGAGGCCCACGATCAATCCGACAGTTCCCGATATCAGACCCCAGATGATTATTGCAGGTAGGCGTTTCGCGGCTTCTTTGATGCCATAGGAAAAACTCGGGTTCGAGCCTGTTGTAATCCTCTCATAAGCGCTTGCGATTATCGCAGCATTCCAGAAAACCGTAATCATTCCCACTGCCATGTAAGTCAGGAACATGCCGACGAGCATTCCCGACTCAACTCCCTCTTCTCCCCCTGTGAAGAAGCCAATCCCACCAGTAGCAGTCAGCAGGAAGATTGCCGCCCCTATCGAGAACAGGCCCGAGAGAAACGTGTATACCATCAGTTCGGGATCGGCTCTGACCACATGCATTCCTAGTTTGGTGATATTCCAACCTCTTCGAAGCCTCATTCGGAAGCCTAGCCTGGGCTGCCCCTCCCTCATCATCATGAAAGCCCCTCAGAGCCACCTTCTTTCAATTCTCGCCCGGCGCAAGGATTGAGACCATATCTCCGGTGCTGACCATACCCTCTTCGACAACGGAAGCGAGCCATCTCGACCAACCAAACTCCTGCTCGTGGTCCACCCTCGCGAACCTACCGTCCACGAACGACCNCCCTATCTTGTAGCACGGTGCGCATGGCTCACTGAGTTGGATGGTCGACTCTCCGACCCTCAGAATCATCCCCACCTCAAGTGTGTCCCAGTCCATCCCTTCGATGGTGATGTTCTCCCCTGTCGAACCGACTTCGATGGAGTGCCCTTCATCCTGTAGTTGCTCAATCCTCTCGAGGGAGAAGATGTTGATTGCTCTTCTCAGATCCCCCCCTCTCCTCTCGGCGCGGAACCTATTGTGATCCCCCTCCATCCCCTCGTAATGGATATTCGCGGCCCTGATGGGGAGCTTGGGGACCCCCCCATCCTCGCTGACGTTCACGGAATGGACTACTCCGTTCATGCTACCACCTAGAATCCAAACTCCACGCCGAGCCTATGAACCATTTCGAGGTAGCGGCCCGACAGATCCGTGTCGGGTTCGGTCATAACGTGCTTCCAGTACCTCCAAGCGGCTATCGACAGAGTTGCGTAGCGATGCAAGGCAGCGAGTGCTGAACGTTCAGAGTTCGTTAGACTGCGAACCGATTCGTAACCCGAAATGAGAGCGTCCCAACGCTCTTGGACAGGTCTTCCCGCGTCCCATCCGAAGCCGACAAAAGCCATCACGAGGTCGAAGGCACAGGGGCCGATCCAAGCCTCCTCGAGATCCAGTATGGCGACCACCTCGCCATCTCCGATGACGTTGTCAGGAAACAGGTCGCCATGCAGTATCCCCCGAGGCAAATCGACCGGAATCTGCCCGCGCAGCCAACCTTCCTCCTCTCTGAGGGCCACTAAGAAGTCGGTCCACCCAGTCTCATCGGCAAGCTCGTACATACGCTCGAACAACGGCCAACCCATCCTGAAATCGTGTGGAAANCAATCCGNCTCAGGGATCTCATGCAGTCTGGCCATAGTCGCACCAAGACTCTCTAGNGAGGCCCGGTCGGAGCCGAGGTGACCCCCGGTAACGTGCGGCAACAGGGTCCAGGCGACACCATCCTTGATGGCAATCCTACTCCCATCAACAAGTTCTATCGGAGTCGCGGTCGGAACACCGTGATCATCTAGCCAGATGTGGCGCTGTATCACAGTTCGAACATCATCCAGACTCTTCTGCGCCTGCCAAATCTTGAGCACGAGGCGGGTGCCACCAACGAGATCCAAACTGAGGTTTGAGTTGTCCCAACCCCCTGGGAGGCGCTGTACCGAGGCCACTCCAGATAGTCCGGCCCGAGTGACCATCCACTCGGCATCCTCGAGAGTGACCTCGACTGCCATGTCAGACCTCGCTGTTGATGATTGAGTGAAGCCGCTCGGCATGGCTCTCGGGGGTGAGGCCAAGCTCCTCTATGCGATCCAACCCCTTGCGCGCCCAACGCTCCCGGGTACCCGGGTCGCGGGCTTGCTCGAGAGCCCGCCTCCAAGCCTCGATGTCCCCACGCTCCACCAGCCTGCCATTGAGTTGGTCGACAATTGTCTCGGTGTACCCACCCTCGTTGACGAAGACAGGAGGAGCGCCTAGAGCCATTGCCTCGATGGGAGTTAGTCCGAAGGCCTCACCGTGAGCCAGACCGATGATTGCGGCAGAGTTGCGCATGACAGCGCGCATCAACTCAGAATCTATGCCTGATAACACCCTAACTGTCACTCCAAGACTATCTCCATAACTCCTCAGTGCAGCATTATCACTCTCCTTGCCACCTCCTATAACCACTAACTCGAGACCACTTCCTACTAGATGTTCGACTGCCTCGTAGATGCCTTTGAAGCGTGATATTCTTCCAACCGTGACAGCGTATGAACCGACATCTCCTAACCCCATTGTTTCGAATACCGAGCCTTCACCGAACGAAGGCTCCCGACTGAATTCAGTGAGATCTACTGAGGGGTACAACACCCCTCCTTTGATGCCGTAGATCCGATGCAGATTTTGCGCCGAGAACTCCGAGTTCGCTGATACACTCCAATTTTGGTTCTCGCCGAAGCCGCGAAACGACTTTTCAATCCTAGCCCGTTGGCGATTCTGCAGCAGGTGCATCAGACCCGGCCGCCATCCACCGCTGCCGTCAGGGTTGAGGTGGCTAACACTATCGTGAATGCCCGGTTTCGATTCGAGGAAGTGAAGATGCAGCGGCTTGTCAGCCGGGACAAAGGGGGGAAACTCCATCGATCCATTGCCTCCTGTCAGATGGATTGCATCGGCCCATTCTATGGCTGCCTGTGCAGACTCGTGCTCCTTCCATGCGGCCGCAGCACTACGTTCCTGACCTGATGTGATTTCATTCAGTAACCCCCCTCCTGGCTCCCACTGATAGAACGGCTCGAGGATTTGTATACCATTTGACAGCAGAGACTGACGCTGCGAGTCTAGTAGGTTGAGGCAGGCAAAGCGAACCTCGAAATGCTCAGCTATGCTTGGCAGGTTGCGCATCAAGTCACGCGCCGCGCCCCCGTTGACATTCATTGCCGCTTTGACCACCAACAGACGACTTCTCTGTTCGCTCACAGAGCCACGCTTGGGTATACACGATAAGGGGCTTCGGTCATTTAATTCAAGAGCAGTCTGCCTTTCGCACACCCATGGTCGACGTGGCCGCGCCAGTCCTAGGGGGTTTCCAAGACAGCATCGTCGATGCTTTTGGAGCAACTGCTGGGTGGTGGGTCGGACACCTGTTGGTAGTGGGAATACTAGCTCTCAGTATGCTCGCGCTGCAGAACCGACATCACATCACTAACCACTCTGGATTCGGTCGCAGTACGCTGATGGACATGGCTGCAACACTAACCCTCACCGCTGTTCAATACAGCGTTTTCACAGGATCTTTTGGATGGCCAGATGGAGTATCACTCACACTTTCGATAATTTGCGCTCTTGCCTTCAGGTGGCACTTACTAATCGTCGAGTAATCTCCTTCTACGTCTCGACATGGCTATGCCTATGATAGCCAGTACTAGAACCACGGCAATCCCGCCGATGATGATTGGAGCCTCATCTGAGTACTCACCAAACACCGAATCGTTACCGGTAAGGTCGATGGTACCAATACCAATACTCTTTGGCTCAATCTTTACATCCACCACATTCGAGCTCGGACAAGACTTTGGAATCGAAGTACCATCCTCAAGCACGACGACACAACCTTCCCAAGCGGAATCTAGGTTGGAAGGTGTCAGAATCTGGAACTGGCAGTTAGCGGAGGTTCCACCATCTGGAATCAGCACATCACATTGTGGGCTTTGGTCATCGAATCCACTGGGCCATGCGGACGAACCAGATTTGTCTATCAATCGAGCGCTGTATTTCGTCGTCGAATCGGTGTTACTATCGCAGGATATGGAAATCGAGAATGAAATAATTTGCCCGGCTTCCAGAGTACCCCCTCCTTGTCCTATAGCGTGGTCGCAGTTGGTAAACTCAGCAATCGTCACTCCAATCTCATCGGCATCACTAGCCAGACCAGGGACTGGAACACCTCCAGCTGAGGTAACTTCCACCGAGACATTGACTAGGTAATCACCCGCCTCTAGATCTTGTGCCGCAGACATCACGATAGAAATCGTCATAGTTTCGCCAGCTCCTATGGTTACACTTTCCGGTCCGGCTGTATCCAAATCTTCCGAGTCAATATCCACACTCACCTCTTCTATCCACATTGAATTGTTCTCAAGCTCACAACTTGCCATCGCAGACCGGCTTGACCCCGGTGACATATCGAGTTCCACGTTGTCTGCACATTCGATTGTGATGTCCGGGAAAACCTGTCCGGAAGCAGCCGGGATGAGAGCACCTAGGGGGCCTACGATTAGCACGAAAACTAACACCAGAGTAGTTCTGGACACGACTCCGGCTGACACCTCGCTCGGATAGATATTCTCCATTCTATCTTCAATTTGGAGCGATTTACCACTCAAAGCATTCTTGGCGACCCCTAGGGTCGCCCGAAACCATGAGCGAGGATGCGGGCAAGCCACCGGTCGTAATCGTCAAGCCAGAGACTAACGTCACTAGTGGCACTGATGTCCAGGACAAACTGATCAGTGCGGCCCGCGTCTTCTCAGATCTCTTGAAGCCGACTTTTGGGCCACGTGGACTTGACAAGATGCTGTACAAGACTGACGGCACCACTGCCGTCACAAACGACGGAGCCAAGATTGTCGCTGAGCTAATGGTCAAACACCCAGCTGCGAAGATGATGGTTTCAATGGGCAACTCTCAGGAGGAGGCGTGTGGAGATGGAGTAACCACTACCATGCTACTGTGTGGATCACTACTTCAAGAGGCCAGCAATCTACTGCGTAAGGGGCTGCACCCGCTGACTCTAGTAGATGGCTACAACTCGGCGCTTGCCGCAGCCTTTGAGCAGATTAACCATGACACCCACACCGTGAATGACGAGCGATTGGCTGCGGTTACTGAGACGGCACTGCGTGGCAAGGGTGCGGAAGCAGCACTCAGCCACTTCCGCCCTATCATCACCGATGCTCTGAACATACTCGCTTCCAACCGTGACGACGCCGGTGCCGAGCATGTGGCGATGTTCAAGACCGGCATCGGCGGACTACACGACTCCCTACTCATTCGAGGTATCGTGGTCAACCGCCGCGTGTTGATGGACAGTCTACCTAACCGACTGAACGACGCCAAGGTGGCGGTACTAGGGGGCGACTTGAAGGTCCGCTCAATGACCCGTGACACCGAGATACAGATTACCAGCGCAGACCAACTCGACTTGTTCGTCGACGCTGAGCAGGATCGTAAGAAGACAATTGCTGATACTATCATCGCCAGCGGGGCAGATGTAGTGCTATGCACGGGAGAGGTGGATCGTGACATTCTTCATCATTTAGCCGACGCTAAGGTGCTCGCCGTAGGTGAACTCGACGAGTCAGAGATTCGTAATGCGGCAGACGCAGTCGGAGCCAATATCGTTGATTCAGTACTTGACATCGAGACTGCGGACCTCGGAGTTTGTGGCTCGCTGGTTTGGGAGCGTCGCGAAGCCTCGGATCAGGTCGAGGATATCATCAGAATCGACGACTGTCCCAATCCGAGGGTAGTCACAATCGAGGTCGGCGGAAGTGGGGAGACTGGCACTGAGGAGATTATACGAGGGTTGCACGACGCTCTAAGAGCAACCTCATTGGCTCTTGCCGATGATGAACTCCTGCCTGGTGCTGGCTCAATCCACGCCCGTATGGCCCATGCCGTGCGNCGTGCCTCTGAAGCGGAGCCGGGCCGGGCTAGACTGGCGATGGACGCCTATGCTCGCGCCCTCGAGACAATTCCAGCGACTCTGGTAGAGAACTCTGGTGGTGACGCACTGGATCGAATTCTCGAACTCAGAGCCGCCGCGAGGGAGGACGAAGGATTCGTTGGAATTACTCCTGAAGGAGGTGTGGGGCCGGTCGATGGAGTCTGGCACCCGAGGGCTGTTATTGAGGATGGTCTGGAATCAGCTACCGAGACCGCGATGAGTATGCTCAGGATTGATCAAGTCATCTCTGCGAGGGGCGACTAAGGCTCACGCGAACCCTTCAAGTCCGCTGCACCAACGCACTGCTATGGCTCAACCCCGCGCTCTGCTAAGCGTCTGGGAGAAGTCCGGTATAGAGGACCTCGGGAGAGCTCTATCGGCGATGGGNTGGGAACTCCTCTCTACAGGAGGGACAGCACGTGCTCTGAGAGACGCAGGCCTCGAAGTCACCGATGTCTCCGAGGCAACCGGTCACCCCGAGGTTTTCGATGGACGCGTCAAGACCCTGCATCCGGCCGTGCATGGAGGAATTCTCGTCCGCCGCGACAGAGAAGATGACATGACAACCTTGGCAGAACTCGGCTACGGNACTATCGACCTAGTTTGCGTCAACTTGTACCCGTTCGAAGCGACTGCCGCACGCGACCCACCGGCTGGTGAAGCAGAACTCATCGAGATGATCGACATCGGCGGGCCAACTATGGTCCGCTCCGCCGCCAAGAACCACTCCGANGTCATCATCTTGACAAGTCCAGAGCAGTACTCTAGTGTACTGAATTCTCTTTCAGAATCAAATGGCGACCCCTCCGGGATCGATGACTCCACTAGGCAAACACTAGCTCTCGCCGCATACCAAAGTACTGCAGCCTACGACACTGCCGTTTCTAACGAACTTGAGAGTAGATTCACCCAGCGTGATACACCCTCTCAAATCCATGTTTCCTCCGGTTCCGGCACAGAATTGCGCTATGGAGAAAACCCACATCAACCCGCAGCTTTCTATCCAGCAGGCGGAGAGCCTTCCGGCCTCGCCGCAGCTGTTCAGCATGGTGGCAAACCACTGTCTTACAACAACTACCTCGATCTCGATGGTGCCCTCAAACTTGCTCGGACCATGGTAGCAACATGCTCAGACTTTGAGCATGGATGCGTAGTAATCAAGCACACCAATCCATGTGGAGCCTCGGTCGACAAGACTCAAATCAGGGCCTGGGAGAGTGCTCTTGCAAGTGA
>JGI24815J26687_1000224_pt1 | contig 13358 bp, 17 predicted proteins | sample METZYME_3_150m_FD_26687 | JGI IMG/M metagenome (IMG submission 26687) | reverse complement strand
CATTGGCAGGATCTTTTTGAGGGTTCCGATGCTTGTGTTGAGCCTGTTTTTACTCCAGAGGAATCTAAACATCACCCCCACATTAATGAGCGTGATATTTGGGTGGAAGTTGACGACCAATTGCAAGCTAGTCCAGCACCTAGATTCGATAATTCAATCAAAGAGATCAAAAAAAGTCCTAGACGCGGTGAACATACTCAAGAAATATTAGATAGTATTTTGTAATATTCTGTTAAAGGTATAGACATGCTAAATCACATTGATAAAAAAAATAGACCAACAATGGTGGATATCTCATCTAAAGAGGCTACTCAAAGGAAAGCAACTGCTAGTGCAAAAGTGATACTTAGCCAGGAAATAAAAGAAAGATTTAAAGACGGAGATCTACAAACAAAAAAAGGTCCATTAATAGATACAGCGATCATCGCTGGGACAATGGCGGTTAAGAAAACACACGATCTCATTCCCTTTTGTCATCCGCTTAATATTAATGCATGCAATATTTCAATTGAACCTGATGAGAATCAAGATTTAATTATCAATTGTAGTGTCTCAGTTGAACAAAAAACAGGTGTTGAAATGGAAGCCTTAACCGGCGCAAGCGTGGCAGCTTTAACAATCTATGATATGTGCAAATCTTTGAGCCACGAGATTGAGATTACTGAGATATCTCTTGTGAGCAAATCAGGTGGCAAAAGAGATATCGGTTAGCTCTATTAATAAAAATTGTCATGAACTTACTTAATGGTTTGATCTTAGCTGGTGGCCACAGCAGGAGAATGGGGCGAGATAAGGCACTGATTAAATTTGAAGGCGATACTCTCCTCGATAGATCCGCAAATCTCATATCTCTTTTTACAAAGCAGTTACATGTTTCGGTAAGACCGGATCAAATAGATGAGCCAAATAGAGCTAAATACCCTCTAATTGTAGACCAAGAGAATGATAACGGACCCATAGCAGGAATTTTGTCGGCAGGGGATTTTGAGCGAGAGAACGCATGGCTGGTTATAGCTTGTGATATGCCCTATCTAGATAAAGAATCAATTGAGCAACTGGTTGTTCATAGAAACTTGAATAAAATAGCAACCGTGTTCGAATCACCAGATGGCTCTGGTATAGAGCCCTTATGCGCTATCTATGAACCAATCTTCTTTGAGGAGGTCCGATCTAATCCTCAATTAATCCATAATAGCAGCCCAAGAGAGACTCTTGCTGAGATGGATCTTGAAATTATAAAAGCATTGAATCCAAGGGCACTATATAGTGCGAATTCTTCCTCTGATGAGCTCGGAAAATCTGAATCAATCCTTGCATAATGATCTGCATTTAGATAGTTTCTCGATTATATTTAACCTATTGAGTAAGGAATATGAGTAAAGAAGATAAGACTCCGTCACAAAAGGAAGCAGAAGCTGCCGTTAGAACTCTAATAGAGTGGGCTGGCGATGATCCAGATCGAGAGGGCATGCTCGACACTCCTAAGCGAGTGGCAAAGGCNTATCGAGATTGGTTCAGTGGCTATGCCGAGGACCCTAATGATTACCTCCACAGAACTTTTCAAGAAGTTGAGGATTATGATGAAATGGTAACTCTTAGAGGAATAGATTTTGAGTCACACTGCGAACATCATATTGCTCTAATAACCGGCAAAGCTTATGTGGCCTACCTACCGACTAACAGAGTAGTCGGAATTAGCAAGCTTGCTCGAGTGGTTGATGTTTATGCTAGGCGTTTTCAGGTTCAGGAAAAAATGACAGCTCAAATTGCAAACTCTATTGAAGAGGTTCTACAGCCCAAAGGGGTTGGCGTGGTGATCGTAGCAAGACATGCATGCATGACCACAAGAGGAGTTCATAAAAGTAATGTTGACATGGTTACAAGCACCATGACTGGGAGTTTTAGGAACAGTGATGCGACACGTTCTGAGTTCCTGAATACTATCGGCAATCTTTCTGTTGATCGTTAATGACCCACACTATCTCATCATTTGAAGATTTAAAGGCTTTGGAAGGTCAGGAACTTGGTGTTTCAGATTGGTATGACATAAATCAAGATCAGATTAATCAATTTGCTGATGCTACTCATGACCATCAATGGATTCATGTTGATGAGGACAGAGCAAAAGCTGAAATGCCTGGTGCTAAAACGATAGCGCACGGATACTTGACCCTTTCTATGATTCCAGCAATGACTGCTTCTTTTATCGAATTTACCAGTCTAGAGCGGGCGATTAATTACGGGGTAAACAAGGTGCGATTCACGAACATGGTGCAAGTGGATAGTCGAATCAGGGCAAGAGCAATTGTGACTAGAGTCAGACAACGATCTGGAGCAATCCAGGTTATGGGCCAGACAACAGTTGAGATCGAAGGTGAAGAAAAACCAGCTTGTGTTGCTGAAACAGTTTCTTTCTATTATTTAAAATAATCATGACTAAAGAGAATTCCCTTGATACAACCATAGAGCGGTTAGTTGAACTCATGGATCTTGAGGCCATTGAGGAAAATATTTTTCGAGGAGAGAGTCAGGATATAGGTAGCCCACAGGTGTTTGGTGGTCAAGTCCTCGGNCAGGCATTGATGGCAGCTTCTAGAACAGTTGAAGCCCGTCTTGTGCATTCATTGCACGCATATTTTCTTCGACGTGGTGATTTTGAAGCACCTATTGTCTATGAAGTAGACCGTGCAAGAGACGGCGGTAGCTTTTCCAATAGAAGAATTATTGCTGTGCAGCATGGTGAGCAAATATTTAACATGACAGCATCATTCCAAAAGCCTGAAGATGGTTTAGAGCATCAATCAAAAATGCCAGAAGTAAAACCTCCAAACGAATTGGAAGATTTAGTTGATCTTATTAAACCAGAGTGGGTAGAACAGCTTCCTGGTCGGATAAAAAGAATGCTTACTCGAAGAAGACCTTTCGAGGTTAGGCCGGTTGAGATACCACATTTTTTAACTAATAAAACCGCAGAACCGATTAAACACAGTTGGATCAGAGCAAATGGAAAGGTTCCTGATCATGAAGGTCTCCATCAGGCATTGTTGGCTTATGTTTCTGATTATGATTTATTGACAACAGCTATTTTGCCCCATGGGACAAATCTAATGCAAAATAGATTTCAAATGGCTAGCCTTGATCACGCCATGTGGTTTCATAAACCCATGATGATCGACCAATGGATGCTTTTTGCATATGAAAGCACACGATCTTCTGGATCAAGAGGCTTTGCTAGAGCAGAGATTTTTGCACAAGACGGCACTCTGATAGCTTCTACATCTCAAGAGGGTTTAATGAGAGTTAGACGGCAGTCAACGAAGACATAAATCGTTTACCATTCTGAACATAACTCTCGGCAGACATTCTAATCATTAATATTTCTTGCTCTGTTAACTTTCTAATTAGCTTAGCCGGAGACCCCATAATCAATGAATTTTCAGGGAATTCTTTTCCTTCCGTGATTAAAGAGTTAGCCCCAACAATTGAGTTTGCTCTTATTTTTGCATGATTCAGTATGGTGCTATTTATTCCAATTAAACTGTTATTAGAGATCGTGCATCCATGCAACACAACCTTATGACCTATCGTTACACCCTGACCGATGTTAAGAGGGGCCCCTAGGTCAGTGTGAAGAACAGAACCATCTTGAACATTACTTTTTTTTCCAATAACGATAGGGTCATTGTCCCCTCTAATGACTACATTGAACCAAACGCTTGCATCTTCTTCTAGTATTACATTCCCAATTACTATCGCGTTTGGAGCAATAAAGTTGGTCTCATTAAAAACAGGTTCTGATTTGTCAATTTGGTAGATCATCATTTTTTTATGCTACCTTGCTTAGCAACCATTTCAGTAGCTTTTTTTATTGTTTCTTCATCCCCGAGAAATAATTTTGAGGTGGGGTTAAGATTTTCATTAAATTCATAGAGCAATGGTATTCCTGTTGGGATATTTAGGTTCACAATCTCTTCATCGCTAATGTTATCAATTATTTTTACCAGAGATCTAAGACTGTTCCCATGAGCTACAACTAGGACATCCTTATTCCCTAACAGATCGGGCAATATTTTATTCTGCCAGTAGGGCTTTACTCTTGTAAGAGTATCTTTAAGACTTTCAGAGCCGGGTAGTTCATCAATCCCATCATATTTTGAATCAAATCTGGGGTGTGAAGTGTCATCTTCTGCCATTATTGGGGGAGGGATATCATAACTTCTTCTCCAGATTTTTACTTGATCTTCCCCATACTCTCTAGCAACTTCAGACTTATAGAGTCCCTGTAGAGCCCCATAGTGTCTTTCATTTAATTCCCAGGACTTAATTACAGGTATCCAAGTTAAATTCATTTCCTCAAGAATTATGGAGAGAGTTTTTGTGGCTCGCTTTAGGAGAGAAGTATAGGCAATATCAAATGTTAAGTTAGCTCCTTGTATTTGTATTCCGGCCTCTAGAGCTTCTTCTTCCCCTTTTGTTGTGAGATCAACATCAACCCAGCCCGTGAATCTGTTCTCAAGATTCCATTGACTTTGTCCATGCCTGCAGAGAACAAGCTTTCCAGCCATTAGGCGCTCCTATGTAAAAACTTTTTAGGATTATAGATTATATGTCTTTGGATGTAATTAATCTTTCTTCTAACTTATATTATAAAATATACTTAAATTCCTTAAGAGGCGCTTGCATGAAAAAAATAACAATTATCTTAGTGATTTCATTCTTTTCACTTTTAACATTTGCTCAAGACAAACATTTTGAAAGAAATCAATTACCGCAGCTAAGTCAAGAGATACTTGATTCAAGTGATTTTAAATATGAGAAGATACTAATCTCTTCTGAATCCATTATTCCTGTCCAGACACAACGGGTGAGAGCTTTTAAATTAAGAGTCAAGCAAAAAGAACAACTGCTAAATGGTTCATATAGTCCATTAGTTATTGACAGGGATAACTACCTCATAGATGGACATCATAGACTTGATGGGATTAAGGAACTGAAGATAAAAAAAGTAAAAGCATTAAAAGTGAATGCGAGCATAGAGGAAATTATTGAAGCATTTAGTAAGTACAGAGATTACACACCTACCTATGAACCCGATAAACCAGAAACCCTTTATTTGATCCCTGATAGTAATTAATAAATAAGCCGGTTTATTTATTGGTCAATCTAAAAAACTCACTGAGTAGCCTTAATCATTAACAAAAATTGTTACAATAATACTAATGAATAGGGAGTCTATGGATTTTGATGTGGTTATTGTTGGCGCTGGCCCAGCAGGACTTAGTGCATCCATTCGTTTGATGCAATTATCAAATGAGAACAATCTAGGCTTAAGTGTCTGCTTGCTTGAAAAAGGCTCAGAGATTGGAGCCCATATTATCTCCGGAGCTGTCATTGAAACCCGGTCACTCGATGAATTGCTTCCCGATTGGGATGAAGGTAATAATTTTTTACAAACACCTGTTACTGAGGATAAGATGTTGTTTCTTACTGGGGAAACGTCAAGTATCTCAGTTCCCAAATTCTTAATGCCAAGAACCATGATGAATCATGGGAACAGGATTATTAGTTTAGGCTCAATGTGTCAGTATCTTGGAAGAGCAGCTGAAGATCTTGGTGTCAATGTATTCCCTGGTTTTCCTGCGGTTGATGTGATTGAAGAGGAGGGAAGAATATCGGGAGTTATCACAGGTGACATGGGACTAGATAAAGACGGACAACCAAAAGATAGTTTTGAAAGAGGTTATGAGCTTCGAGCAAAACAAACAATATTTTCTGAAGGCTGTCGAGGCAATCTTGGCAAAGAGCTTATTGAAAAATTTTCATTGTCTAAAGACTCTGATCCCCAACATTACGGAATTGGCTTCAAGGAGGTATGGAATATAGATCCTGAAAAACATTCAGAGGGTTTAGTGATGCACACAGCAGGTTTTCCACTAGATAATACAACCGAAGGGGGAGGGTTTATTTACCACGCTCCTAACAATCAGATTTTTATAGGTTTAATAGTCTCGCTGGACTACATCAATCCATATTTAAGCCCTTTTGAAGAGTTTCAACGATGGAAAACACATTCAGCAGTTAAAAGCCTTTTAGAAAATGGAGAACGGATTTCTTATGGTGCTAGAGCTCTGAACAAAGGAGGTATCCAGTCTATTCCAAAATTAACTTTTCCGGGAGGAATGATGATTGGATGTGATGCAGGGTTTATGAACGGGGCAAAAATCAAGGGCACTCATACTGCAATGAAGTCAGGATTAATTGCCGCTGAAAGCGTTGTAAAATCATTCACCGAATCTAGTGAGAAAGAAGAGCTCGATGAATTTGAGGTAGAGTTAAAAAAATCATGGGTCTTCAAGGAACTTCATGGGGCAAGAAATTTCTCACCCTTTCAGAAAAGATTTGGACTGCTCTTGGGGTCTGTATTTATATGGATAGATCAGAATTTGTTTTTTGGAAAATTACCGTTTACTTTATCGGCATCCACACCTGATCATTCTAAACTTTTAAACACCGACCAAGTCGAGATAAAAGAATACCCAAAACCTGATAATAGCCTTACCTTTGATCGCACCACGTCTATTTATCTGTCAGGAGTCAATCATGAGGAAGATCAGCCTTGTCATTTACATCTTGAAGATCCTAGTATTCCTATCGATAAGAACTTACCAGAGTTTGGCGAGCCGGCACGGCTCTATTGTCCAGCAGGTGTTTATGAAGTAGTGGAATCAGAAGAGGGTAAGCCTTATTTTCAGATCAATGCTCAAAATTGTATTCACTGTAAAACCTGTGATATCAAGGACCCTGCTCAAAATATTCAATGGCGATGTCCAGAAGGAACTGGAGGACCTAATTATACAGATATGTAAGGATAATCATGATTGAGAAAATCATACCTCAGCAGGCTAACAATGATTACAAGGGGTCACCTATTGCTTTTTATGGAATGATTCCTTTTTTCCTGCTAATGATTTTTTCAACTTACATGCATTTTTTACAGCCTGAATTTGCTGCCCATCAGATAGCCAGTATTATTGTTTTTGAAGGAGAGCCTGATCCTAATCAGGTTATTTATATGTTGTTTTCACTATGGGGTGCTCAGCAAGTTACCTTTTGTCTGGTCAATGCTGCGGTTCTTTATCAATATCGCAATCTCATTCCGATGATGTACATTTTATGGATATTCATGTGGGTCGTTAGACCNTTGGTTATCAANCCTCTTTTTGGTATGGCACCAGAACATACTACTGGATTGACTCCAGGGAAAGTTGCTGTTCCATATATGGTTGTTTATTTGGTTGTTATGTTGCTGTTATCACTAAGGCATGCAGAGAATAAACCACTTTAATTTCAGTGACCTATCTGATAACTTGCTGTGGTATTTATGAACGCTTAAGATCGAGCTAAAATTTAATTATGATTCTTCATCTAAAATATTTTTCTATCAACTTATTACTAGTTCTGTTCATTGTTTTGGGCTCTTCTCACCAATTAAAAGCTCAATCTGAAGAAGAAATAGTCCTTCCGGATCCGGTTGAGATATTAGCTGATAGTCTTTATGTTCAAAACGACAGCACAATAGATTCAAAGGATTCTCAATCAAGAATTACAGATTTGTCAGTTGAAACTCAAGAATTATTGGGCGAATACAGAATGGTTCTTCAGCAGATCGACAGATTGATTTCCTACAATGATTATGTTCAGCGATTAATTCAAGACCAAGAATCACAGATTATTGAGATTAATCGTCAACTTGAAGAATTTGCCTTAATAGAGCGCGGAATAGTGCCTTTGATGCTTGATAGTATAGAGACATTGGATCGTTTTATTGATTTGGATATTCCCTTCCTACTTGAAGAGAGGAAAGAGCGAGTCGCTCGTTTGAGGGTCATAATGGATGAGTCAGATATAACCGTGTCTGAGAAATTTAGGCAGATCATGGATGCCTACCAGGTTGAAACAAGTTTTGGCTCTGATATTGAGGCTTATACTGGATTCTTAGAAATTGACGGTGAAACTAGGCAGGTTGATTTTCTCAGGATTGGCAGAACTTCATTAACTTATCAGACCCCTGACCAGAATGAGACTGGATTTTGGAACAAGGAAACTAATCAGTGGGAAGATTTACCCAGAAGATACACTGACTATATAAAAGAAGGACTCAGGATTGCAAAAAAACAAATTACACCTGATTTGATACAGTTACCAATAGAAGCACCAGGAGCAATCCAATGATTAGAATGAAAATAAATTCTATCGTTCTATCAATGCTTCTAATGATGTTTGTTATTCCAGCCTATACTCAGGAAGACAATGAGCCTGAAGAGCAAACAGGAGATCCTATTTTATTAGAAAAACTCCAGAAGATTCAAACCATGGAAAGGCTGCTTGAGATTACTAAATCAGATAGCATCACCACCGGAGTTGTCAATGATCAAAGAGAGAAGGAATTCTTAAGTGCTAGGGACCGTCAAAGAGAATTATTAGAAGAGGCAAAACGCAGACTTCAGCTTGAAGAAGAGCGAAGTGTTCGATTGCAGAAAGAATTTGAAGACAATGAGAAAATTCTAGAAGAAATTGGCGAGACCTTGAGAATTAGAATTGGTAATTTTGGAGAACTCTTTGGAGTTGTCAGACAAGTTGCAGGCGAAGCAATTGCTACAGTTAAGAATTCTTTAGTTTCTATTCAATATCCAGGTAGAGAAGGCTCCTTAGTCGAGTTAGCTGAAACAAGGAATCTCCCCAGTATTGATCAAATGAAAAGCTTGATAGTGATTATGCTTGAAGAGATGACAAAATCTGGAAACGTAGAACGTTTCGATAGCAAAGTTATTTTACCCGGTGGCTCAATCGCAGATGCAGAAATTGTTAGAGTGGGAGTGTTTAATGCAATAACAGAAAACTACTTTCTAAAATTTATACCTGAAACTCAATCTCTTCAGGTATTGGCTAGACAGCCAGCAAGACGATTTAGATCATTAGCTGATGATCTTTTTGATCTTGATGAAGGTTATACGACTATGGCTGTTGACCCAAGCCGAGGGCAAATACTAGGTCTTCTAATTCAGGCACCAGGNATTGCCGAAAGAGTTAATCAGGGAGGCTTTCCTGGTTACGTTATTATTTTTATTGGTTTACTGGGACTAGCTTTATCAGGTTGGAGACTTAAATTCCTTAAAGACGAGGGCGAGGCAATTAATCGACAATTATCATCAAATGTTATTTCTAATGATAATGCACTGGGAAGGATTCTTTCAGTTCATGATCAGAATCAAGATATAGACCCTGAATCCTTAGAATTAAAAATTGATGAGGCAATTCTAAGAGAGGTTCCAAAATTAGAGAAATTCCACAGTATTATCAAAGTATTTGCCGCTATTGCTCCTTTACTGGGGTTACTAGGAACGGTTGTCGGTATGATTGTCACATTTCAGGCGCTTACTTTATTTGGAACGGGGGACCCCAAACTTATGGCCGGCGGCATTTCTCAAGCACTGGTAACAACTATGCTGGGACTTATTGTTGCTATACCCCTTGTCTTCTTGCACAGTATCTTGACCAGTTGGAGTGGCTCCTTAATTGAGATTATAGAAGAACAAAGTGCTGGATTGATTGCCAGGAACGCAGGTAATAAATAGTGTTGATTTATGTCATTGCAGAGAAATTTATCTAATTGGCTTAAGCTTCAGTCTAAGGGTAGAGAAACCACTATCACTGTTGGTGTATGCTCGCTAATTGTAACCATTCTTCTTTTTGCAGTATTGCCTGAGATAAGAGAGTTTTTTGAGGCAGGAGGCCCTGTACTCTGGGGTATCCTTCTAGTCACAATAATCATGTGGACTCTAATTATTGAGCGTTTCTGGTTCTTTGAATATTTATTACCACTAAGGAGAGATCAGATAATTTCAGAATGGAGATCAATAAATAACAAAGGTAATTGGTTCTCGATGAGAGTCAGAGATCAAATGATTTCCGAAGTTTCTACTGACACCAAACGTTTTTTACTAACGATTGACACAATGATGCAGATTCTGCCGCTCTTAGGACTTTTGGGAACAGTCGTTGGCATGATCAAGGTTTTTGATGTAATGACATTTTTTGGCACAGGGAATGCAAGGCTCATGGCTAGCGGTGTGTCACAAGCTACAATACCAACGATGGCTGGTTTAGTTGCAGCCATATCAGGACTATATATTGCCAACCTTTTAAAGCGGAAAGCCGATAACGAGATAGCAAGTATCGCTGATCAGTTAATAATTAATTAATTTTATATGAGAAGAAAATTTAAAAAGAAACGAGAAGAAAGTGAGATTAATATCACTCCTATGCTTGATATTGTTTTCATCATGCTTATCTTTTTTATCGTCACCACCTCTTTTGTTAAAGAGATCTCAATAGATGTCAATAGGCCTACGAAATCACCGATAAAAGAACAGAAAAAATCAGAAGTTATTTCTGTGAGAATTTCAGAAGAAGGCCAAATATTTGTTCAAGATAGATTGATTTCACTAGATGCTGTTAGAGCCAATATAGAGTCAAATTTAGCATTGAAGCCCCAAGCCTCAGTCGTAGTTGTATCTGATCGAGAAGCTGACGCTGGTTTTTTAGTCAAAGTTATTGATCAATCAAGAATGGCAGGTGCAAGTAATGTATCACTAGCGGCTCAAAAATAGTTTTATGATAAGAAAAAGAAGAAGAGAAGAAGAAGACAGCGAAATTAATATTACCCCAATGATGGATATTGTTTTCATCATGCTTATATTTTTTATTGTCACCACTTCTTTTATTAAAGAAACAGGTATTGATCCTAATCGACCCGTTGCAGAAACCGCTATTAGGGCCGAGCAGGGTAATATACTGATAGCCATATCTCCCAATGATCAAATATGGATGAACAAGAATCAGATTCAATTAGAATCAGTAAGAATCCTTATGGAAGCCGCGCATGCTGAAAATCCCGAAAGTAGTGTTGTCATTGTTGCTGACGAACTGGCCTCTACCGGTGTGGTCATTGATATCATGGATCAGATCCGATTAGGCGGTATTTCCAAAGTCTCCCTCTCGGCAAAGGAAAAGTAATTAGTGGATGCTCTCACTATTAATCTAAAACCTGAGGTTAGATATCTAACTGCCTTGTTGATAGGTGTCATCATTACCTTATGCTTGTTTTTCCTTATGCAAGCTTTAATTGATTCTGGAGATCAAAGATTTCGTTCTTCATCCGAGGGTCAAATGATGGAATTCATTCGTATCAAGGATGATGAGAATTTAAGCTTNAAGGATAGAAGAAAGCCTATTAAGCCAAAGCCACCTAAAGAGCCACCTCCGCCTCCNAAATTAGTAGTTAACAAACAAGTAAAACCAACNCTAAATAAGGTAAAGATAGAGATCCCTAATATTGATTTACCGTCGATTGCTGGNGGAGGACCTTTTTTAGGTAACTGGCAAGGGAATCCTCTNGCTGAAGGCGATGTGCTTCCAATCGTAAGAATAGACCCCCAATACCCTAGAGATGCTTTGCTTGAAGGCATAGAAGGCTATGTAGATATCGAGGTTACAATAGCCCCAGACGGCTCTGTGAGAAGTGCTGTTGTGACTGAATCATTTCCAAGGAGAGTTTTTGATCGAAATGCTATTAGGGCTGTCCTGAAGTGGAAGTTTAAGCCAAGAATTGTCAACGGAGTACCCGTTGAGAGAAAAGCAATGCAGAGACTAGAATTTAATCTAGATTAACCGATGAATATATTTATTAACTTTAGGAAATTATTAATTGTATTGCCTCTATTGTTCAACGCGTATGCAGAGCATTCAACTGCTGAGGCTTTACCAGAATATCACCCTTTACGAGAGGACCGTGTGGCAATTCAGCGACCAAATTCAGCAAGACAGATGTCAAATAATGTTAACAAGAAGTTTGAAGGGATTGCTGATCGCTTTGGAGAAAGTGATTTTGAAGGAGCAATGGAGAATTTAGAGAAAATGCTGAGTTGGAATTTATCAAAATATGAAAAAGCCGTGGTGTATCAATTTATGGGGTTTATCTATGTTAATCAGAACAAAATAGACGAGGCAATTGAAGTATTCGGTAAATGTGTTGAGTTCAATGTTTTAGGAAATACCCAGCACAAAGGAACTCTCTTTAATATTGCTAGCCTGTATGGTTCTAAGGAGGAATGGGACCTTGCTCTTTTGTCTTTGATGGAATTTTTTAAATATGAGCAAGAGCCTGCTGCCGAGTCTTTTATTATGACTGGTATTGCTTATTTCCAGAAAGGTGAGCCTTTAGAGGCGCTGCCTTATATCACCAAGGCTAACCTCAAATCTTTAGAGCCAAAGCAGAGCTGGCTTGAGTTAGAGCTTGCCATCTTATTTCTCAATAAGCGCTATGATGATGCCATTAATATTGTTAAGCAGCTTGCAACATATTGGCCTGAAAAAGAAAAATATTGGGAGACCATGGCTGGCGCATATATGGAAATGCAAAAGGATGCAGATGCATTAGCTGCTCTAAATTTGGGATATAAGAATAACTCTATTGAGAAAAAAGAGACGCTTGAGAGTTTGGCAAGATTGAGTCTATATTTAGAGATACCTTATCAAGCAGCTGTGATTATGCAAGAGAATATGGATACTGGCTCAATCGAGAAGAATGAGGACAACCTAAGGCTGCTTTTAGGAGCATGGACTTCAGCGAGAGAGTTCAAAGAAGCCATAAAAGTAATAGATGTCCTTGCCCCTATGANAGAAGATGGATCATTATTCATTCAGAAGGCAATGTTGCTTAATGAAATGAGCGATTGGGATGGAATTAAAGAAGCTACAGAAATGGCTTTGCTTGATCCTAATCTTGAGAANCCTGGGGACGTTTTTATTCTCAGAGGAATGGCTCATACAGAACTTGAAGAATATGAAGAAGCCATTGANTCTTTCACTGAAGCCTTAGAAGTTGGTACCNAGAGNAATAAAAGAAACGCAGAATCTTGGATAGAATACGTCTCCGACAGACGAGGTTAGATTAAGAGAAAGATCTGTGGTTGAGATCAGGTTCGTTTAGATCTCCAAGAATCATTTTCCTAGACTCATCAGATAATTCTTGCGGATTTTTGAATTCATTGGAAGTATTGAGCGGCGGATGAATCTTTATGTGAAGACTCACTTTTTTTGGTAACCAGCTCTCAGATCTAAGTAACTCTCTGCTTCCATTAATGGTTACTGGAATCACTGGACTTTTATTTCTAATTGCTGTGATAAATGCTCCCTTTTTAAATTTCAAGAGACCTTTCTCTTTTAGAAATGTTGCTTCAGGAAAGAAGACAATAGAATCTTGAGCTTTATTGCTTTTCATAATTTTGTTTAAGTCA
>JGI24815J26687_1000223_pt1 | contig 13377 bp, 7 predicted proteins | sample METZYME_3_150m_FD_26687 | JGI IMG/M metagenome (IMG submission 26687) | reverse complement strand
AAAAGAATGAAACAATCAGACACAAATTCCAATCTCTACAAAATCCGGCATTCCTTAGCCCATGTTCTGGCACAGGCGGTGCTGGAAATTCGACCAGATGCAAAACTGGGTTTTGGCCCGCCGATTGATTCCGGATTTTATTACGATTTTGATTTAGCTGAACCATTGAGTCCGGAAGACTTGCCGAAGTTGGAAAAGCGTATGCGTCACATAATTAAAACCGGACAGGTTTTTGAGCGTGAAGAACTTGAGCATCCGCAGATGGTNCANCGTCTCAGCAAAGATAATCAGTCCTATAAAATTGAACAGGCGGAAGATCTNTCTGCAAACAATGAAACTCTCAGCCTCTATCGCAACGGGCCCTTCTGGGACTTGTGCGAAGGTCCTCATGTGGAAACAACGCGCGACATTCCGAAAAATTGCTTTACCCTCGATACTCTTGCAGGTGCCTATTGGAAAGGTTCTGAGAAGAACAACATGATGCAGAGGGTCTATGGACTGGCTTTTGAGACAGGCGACGAGCTCAAAATATATCAGGAAAAGCGACGTCTGGCGATGGAGAGAGATCATCGTAAACTTAACACTAAACATCATTATTTTGCCATCAGCGAAGAGGTTGGCAAAGGTTTGCCATTGTGGCTGCCGAACGGTACTGTGATTCGTGAAGAGTTGGAAAAACTGGCCAAGGAAACAGAATTTCTCGGAGGCTACAAAAGAGTTTCAACACCGCACATAACGCGGGAAGAATTATTTCATACCTCAGGACACCTTCCATATTATGAGGATAGTATGTTCCCGCCGATGGAAATGGACGGTGAACGTTTGTTTCTCAAACCAATGAACTGCCCGCATCATCATATGATTTATAAGGCAGAGCCGCGGAGTTATCGTGATTTGCCTTTGCGTTTGGCAGAATACGGTACTTGTTACCGCTATGAGCAGTCAGGAGAATTGGCCGGCTTACTGAGGGTACGCAGCATGACCATGAATGATGCTCATATTTACTGTACAACTGAACAGGCAAAAGCAGAGTTTATCAAAGTCATGAATCTTCACACGCAATACTATAAACTCTTTGGTTTAAGTGATTTCTGGATGCGTCTCTCTCTTGCGGAAGAAAATGCAGGCAAGTTTGTTGATGAACCGGAACTCTGGCAAAAAGCAGAAAAGCTGGTAACAGAAGCCATGGATGAAGTGGAAATCCCCTATGAGGCAGTCCGCGGGGAAGCTGCTTTTTACGGGCCAAAAATTGATTTTCAAGTTACAAACGTGGTTGGACGCGAAGAAACCGCATCGACTAATCAACTTGATTTAGTGATGGGCAAGCGCTTCGGTTTGACTTATATCGCAAGTGACAATGAAGAGCACACGCCGATCATAATTCATCGTGCTCCACTGGGAACGCATGAACGCTTTGTTGCTTTCTTGATTGAACATTATGGTGGTGCATTTCCAACATGGCTGTCTCCGTTGCAGGTGCGCGTAATTCCGGTAGCGTCCGCATTTAATGAATACGCAAATAGTTTGAATGACAGTTTGTCCAGCTCTTTTGTGAGAACTGAAATTGATGATTCTCATGATTCATTCAGTAAAAAAATTAGATCTGCTGCAATTACCAAAATTCCGAATCTGTTGATTGTGGGAGAAAAAGAGCAGGCAGACAAAACTGTAACCTGGCAGCGTTATGGAAGTAAAGAGCGTCANACATTAGCCTTTGATNCATTTTTGNCGCTTCTGCAGGAGGAAATTCTTCAACGCAGGGACTGGCGTACAGCAGGNCAAACCTAAGGTTTAACAGCGGGTATACTGATTATGGCAGAAGAAACACAGGAAACAGNAGGAGAAGAGATCCCGGAGAATTTTGCCGGACAGATCGCCAGAGACGTGATGGTGCTCTTTCAGAAGCAAATGGATCCGGAGGTCGCTGCAGTTGAAGCTTCTTCATATCTTTGGAAAAATGCAGGTACTCCTGAAAAAGTTTCCTATTTTGTTGATGCTACCGAGTTATGGCTGGAATCAGGAACAAGCGGTGATAAATTTGCGGCTTTGAGTTGGAACGGACTCGTTACCCAGAGTGTTAACAATCAGGATTATGACACTTTTCTTCGTATGATGATTGTGGCAATTCTGGATGGTTATTACAGTCTGCAAAAACCTGACATTGAATACAAGGAAAAAAGATATTCTACTTATACTTCAATTATCGCAAATACTTTCATCCGCATGGTTGAACTAAATCCTGCCAGTGAAGCAGGTGCCTCAGAAATATTTACTATTTTAGTCCACAGTGAAATGGATCTGGAGGCAAGATCTGCAGCAGAAGAAGATGAAACAGGCAGCAGCACGATCCCGACCGACATGCAGAAGTTGTTTGACGAAATGATAGATTATCTTCATGATCGGGGGATGTTTAAATCAAATCCGATGGCAGGAGAAGAAGCAAATCCGAATGAGCATATCGAGGTTTTATGCGAAAGACTGCGTGGGACACGTCGTTATGTAATGCAGGAGGTAATCAATGAACGTGCGCTTGAGAAAAGGAAAAAGCTGGAAATGGAGTTGGAGAACCAACTTGCTTCAGCAGAAGAAATAGTCATGGTTGCTCCGCAGTTTACTGAGGGAATGGCCTTCTTTGTTCAGGAAAAACGTTACAATTTTAAGTATCTTGCAGTTGAAAAAATAAGGATGACGCTTCAGTTGCTCGGCTCAATCACCGGTGCTGTCTATTTTTTGCTTGGCTTCATGGGAGTTTGGGGAGTTCACTGGATTGACGGAATGGTAGTTTGTCTGGTGATGCTCGTTTTTGTACGTATCGTAGCTTCAAGAAAACAATTTCAATTTTTTTATCCTACTGATATTAGTAAGGAGTTAGAAGATTGTTCGACTGCATTTTTAAATGTAATGCGAAACATGTCGCAGGAGCAGTTGGAACAATTTTTAGTACGCCAGATAAAATTAGAACGTAACCAGAAATATCTGGGAATGGTACCTGAATTTATGAAATATCTTTATGCGATAATGCCTGACCGTAAAAGNATGGTGATTACAGTGGATGAACTTTCAGAACTGGTTGAAAACTCTGAAATTGAAGTAGCCAAACAATTACGCGGTCAATAAGAAAAGTCAAAGGCTCCCTGCTTCTGCAGAACTCAACCTACTTCCGGACACCACTCAGCTGTATCACAGAAAATGACATCACGCCTCCGCATTTCCTCAATCAATGAAAAACTACTGAATCAAAATGTAACTCTCAATGGATGGGTACGCACCCGCAGGGGTTCAAAAGGTATTTCCTTTATCCAGCTATATGATGGTTCGAACCAAAACGGCATCCAAGCTGTGGCGGATGAAGTACTGGAAAACTATGAAGAAATATCCAAATTGACCACTGGAGCCTCAGTCAGCATAAGCGGCAAAGTAGTTGAGTCCCCGGCCAAAGGGCAAGCGTTTGAAATTCACGCGGAAGAAGTCAGGGTTATCGGAGCTTCCTCAGGAGATTTATATCCACTTCAAAAGAAGGGTCACACACTCGAATTTCTGCGTGAGATTGCCCATTTGCGCCCGCGCACAAACACTCTTGGCGCAGTCTTTCGGCTGCGGAACACGCTTTCATGGGCGATCCACAGTTTTTTTCAGGAACGTGATTTTCTCTATGTACAGACGCCGATCATCACCGCAAATGATGCGGAAGGTGCAGGTGAAATGTTCCATGTCACAGCACTTGATCTGGAAAATCTGCCGAAAAACTCTGAAGGAAAAGTTGATTACAGCAAAGATTTTTTTGGTACAGATGTAAGTCTAACAGTTTCCGGGCAACTAGGTTCAGAAGTCTTTGCACTCGCCTTCACCGATGTTTATACTTTTGGTCCAACTTTCCGTGCAGAAAATTCTAATACTTCACGTCACCTCGCAGAATTCTGGATGATTGAACCTGAAATGGCTTTTACAGATTTGCAGGGGATGCTGGTATTGACGGAGGAGTTTCTAAAATATGTGATTGGTGTCTGCCTTGAACGACATGAAGAAGAGCTGGAATTTTTGCAAAAAATGTATGAACCGCAACTGCTCCAAACTTTGAAACATATTCATCAGAGTCAATTTGAGACTCTCACTTATACTGAAGCAGTTGATATTTTGCAGAAATCCGGAGAATCATTCGAATTTCCTGTAGAGTGGGGGGTTGATCTGCAGTCAGAACATGAGCGTTTTTTAACAGAAAAACATGTTAAAAAACCGATAAATTTAATTGACTATCCTGCGGAAATTAAAGCATTTTACATGAAGCAGAATGCAGATGGAAAGACAGTATCGGCAATGGATGTGCTTTTCCCAAGGCTTGGAGAAATTGTTGGTGGTTCACAGCGGGAAGATTCTCTGGAAACACTTTCAAGAAAAATGAAAGAACATGGGCTACCGGGTGAAACCTACGATTGGTATCTTGATTTAAGACGGTTCGGTTCGGTTCCGCATTCCGGATTTGGCTTGGGATTTGAGCGGCTGGTGCAGTTTGTGTCAGGTATGAAAAATATCCGTGACGTTATCCCCTTTCCGCGTGTTCCTGGAAACGCAAATTTTTAATGAAGATTCTCATCGGCAGCAACGTCCACTGGTGGAACGCGGAGGCCGCTTATGCCTGCATCATCGCCAAGCTGCTTCAGGATGCAGGACATTCCGTTTTTGTGCTGACACGTCCCGACTCGCTCAATGAACAGCGGCTGAAGGAACGTGGATTAAGACTTGTTACCCACATTGATCTTAACAGCAACAATCCATTCCGGCTTTTTAGGGCTTACCGAAAGCTGAAGAAATTTCTACTTGAAGAACGCATCGAACTCATAAATCCGCACCGTTCTGAAGGTTTCCCTTTATTTGTTTTTGCGGCCCGCGCTTTACGTTCTCTTGCTCCGGAGAATCCTCTTCCTGTTATAAGAACCCGTGGTACAACAAGACTTATGCATCAGCATTGGCTGAATCGAAAAATGCACTCTGACTGGACGGACTTTCATATTACTGCGGGAAAAATAGTTTCGGAACGCATACTGAGCAGTGTCAATATTTTTGCAGAAAAGTTGAAAACAATTTATTATCCGGTCAACTGTCCGCAATTGCCCCTGGGATCGCAAAAAGATTATCGGACTGAATTTCAGATTTCCGCAAATGCCAAAGTGCTTGCTGTTGTGGGGCGTATCAGGCCAGTAAAGGGACAGCGGATTCTGCTTCAGAGTTTGAGCCAATTGTTGCAGGAATTTCCTGATTTGGTGCTTCTCATGCCGTATCGTGATACATCTGAAAATGAACCCGAAATGCGAGCCTTGCATGCTGATATAAACCAGTTTGAACTTGAAGCGCATGTACGCCTTATTCCCGAACGGGAAGATATCCTGTCTTTGATGGAATTTGCGGATGCAGGCGTAGTAAGTTCAGTGGAATCAGAAGTAATCTGCAGAGTCGCGGTTGAATTTTTCTCAGTTGGAACTCCGGTGGTGGCATTTCCTACCGGATGCCTCCCGGAAATTATCAGGCACTCTGAAAATGGATTACTGGCCGAAGATCAGACGGCAGAGGCTCTTACGGAGGAATTACGGAAAATACTTGCAGATACCGAACTTCGTAAAAATCTTGGTCTAGGCGCCCGACATGACGCGGAAGGACGTTTTAATCCCCAAAAAATGCTCGCCGAAACTCTGGAAATTTTTGAGCGTTCCCTCAATAACAAATAACTCATTGGATTTAGAATTCATGCTTGAGTAAAACATGCAAATATCGGATAATGTTTTGCTACGGAGGGATGGGTGAGTGGTTGAAACCGACGGACTTGAAATCCGTTAAGGCGGCAACGTCTTCGGGGGTTCGAATCCCTCTCCCTCCGCCATAAAATCTTCTTTTACAACGATATTCATTGATTTAAAATTTCTCAAAAAATCTTACTCTCCATTCAAAAATGAATTCCGCGAAAAATCCCCTGCAATTATTATTGCTGATTGTATTGATCTTTTTTTTATTTTCAGGCTGTGAAAAACCCAACTCTGGTTCAGCACCATCAGGTAAAAAAGGATCTGAAGATCAAGCAAAAAGTTATCAGAAAAAAGAAGCAAATAATGGTGAGGCAGCATCACGAGGAAAACCTGGTAAAAAACGTGGCAGTAAAAAGAAAACCAATGTACGTGTTCAGAAGGTTGCCCTCGAATCACTAAGTATTAAGTCGACATACGTAGGGAATTTACTCCCTAATCAACGTGTAATCATGAGATCAGAGATTGATGGAATCGTTGAGAAAATATATTTCAGTGAGGGTGATGAAATTGTTAAAAATAAAAAACTAGTTGATATCTCAACTAAAGAATTAGGCCTAAAACTAAAAATTGCAGTTGCTGATTCAAAACTTGCTGATACCAATCTTAAACGTGATGAAAAATTAGCCAAAAATAATCTTATACCAAATGCACAACTTGATCAGACAAGGACTTTTGCAGAAAGAGCTCTGCTCAGCAGGGAGCTTGCAAAAATAAGTCTAAACAAATCTTTAATCACCTCACCTCTAAAAGGAACAGTTAAAACAAAATTTGTAAAGGTAGGTGAATTTGTACGTAAGGGTGATCGATTGGTAGAAATTCTGGAAGTAGACCGAATATTAGTAAAAGTCAACATACCAGAACAGGAAATTCTCCAAATTAAAATTGGGCAAAAAGTTGAGATAACGCTATACATCCTGGGCGAAAAAACATTTAAAGGGCAGGTTAAGAAAATAGGCCTTGAAGCAGATGCCAGCAACAGGACATTTCCAGTTGAAATAGAAGTTGATAACCGTGGAAGAGAACTTCGCCCGGGCATGCTGAGTAGGGTCACATTTACTCAAAGAGTTGATCAAGATCAGATTGTTGTTCCAAGGCACACGATTTTGGAACGAGATAGCGGGCGTATTGTATATCTTGTTGATAAAGGTAAGGCATTTCAGCGTGAAGTTACTATCGGAATCAGTCAGCGAGAGAAGATCCAGATCCTTAAGGGCCTCAGTACGGGAGAACAACTTGTTGTTGAGGGACATACAAAACTAACAGATGGTGAAGAAATAAATATAGTTCAATAAAATAATATAAATATTCTATTAATTATTCAGCAGTTATGCATCCCAGTCATATAGCAATCCGGAATCCAATATTTGTCTTCATAATGGTACTTGTAATAAGTATTGCTGGGTTTCAAGCTTACAAGTCTATCCCACGTGAAGCAGCTCCAGATATCCAGATCCCATTACTAATTGTCAGCATTCCATTTCCAGGTTCATCTCCGGAAGATGTTGAGTCACTGATTAGCAATAAAGTAGAACAGGAACTAAAGACCATAAAGAACCTTAAGGAAATTAGTTCAACATCCTCTGAAGGGGTTTCTGTGCTAACCCTTGAATTCACTTCTGATTTTGATATAAGTGAAGCAAGAACCAAGGTACGTGAGAAAATGGACCAGATCAAACCGGATTTACCTACAGATGCAGAAGATTATCAGGTTACAGAAATTAATCTTTCTGAACAGCCTCTAATGATTCTCAACCTGGCAGGTGATATTGGACTGCTGAGACTCACAGAACTTGCCGATGAAGTAAAGGAAGAAATTGAGGGTGTACCTGGGATTCTGGAAGTTAGACGTGCCGGAGGTCTTGAAAAAGAAATCAGGGTATATGTAAATCCCGATAAGATGAATTATTACAAATTAGCACTCAACCAGGTCAGCAGTTCCATAAGCAACGAAAATACAAATTTACCTGGTGGGACAATAACCATGGGGCCTACCAAATATATGATTAGGGTTCCAGGAGAATTTGTAAGTCCAGAAGGAATCAATGAGGCTGTGATATCTTCACCAAATCAAGTCCCAGTTCGTGTGGGAGATATAGCCGAGGTTGTTTTTGGTTACAAGGAAGTTACCAGCAAATCAAGACTCGATGGACTTGAGTCTGTATCTCTTAGTATCGTTAAGCGCAGCGGAGAAAATCTGCTGGCTATAAGAGATGAAGTCAAATCCATCATTAAACGTCTTGAAAAGGATTATAAGGAGGATGTTAAATTTAGTATACTCTCTGACCAAGGAGAACGAGTTCAACAAATAGTCACAGATCTCGAAAACAACATAATTACAGGGTTTGTCCTTGTTTTTTTAGTCCTTCTTTTGGTAATGGGAATCAGTAACGCTCTTTTGGTCGCAGTAGCAATTCCTCTTTCGTTTTTGGTAAGTATGATTATCCTCAATGTAATGGGATTCACTCTCAACATTGTTGTTCTATTCAGCCTAATTCTATCATTGGGGCTTCTTGTTGATAATGCCATTGTAATAGTGGAAAACATATACAGACATAGACAGGCAGGGAAAAGCCGTATAGAAGCGGCCAAGTTAGGAACCAAGGAAATTGCAATACCAGTTACAACATCAACAATCACAACCGTAGCCGCTTTCTTCCCTTTGATTTTCATGCCTGGTATTGCAGGAGAATTTATTGGTTTTCTTCCCAAGACTTTAATTGTTACCCTCTCTTCCTCACTCTTCGTAGCACTAATCATAAATGCCGTCTTCTGTTCCACAATGATGAGGGTTAAGGTCAGCAAGAAAGTTACATCCGATTTTGATGAGTTGAAACTGGTAGATCACTCTAAAATTCTTCAAATTTACCAGATGCTCCTTCGAGGTGTTCTGCGTCACAGGTTTCTAACCATTGTGGTCTTCATTTTTTTATTTGTAGGTACATTTTATTGGTATGGTACAAACACTTTCCCGCGTAAAAGAATAGAATTTTTTCCAAAAAATGAACCTAGTGAAGCTGTTGTAAACATTACTGCACCAATGGGAACGACGCTTGAAATTTCTGATGGTTACGTCAACTCAGTAGAAGGATACATTGAAAATGANAAAGATAAACTCGATGCTNTTGTCGCGAATGTAGGACAACGCAGAGGGTCAGGAGCATCATCTTCCGGGAGCACAACTACCTACCTGAGCCATGTAGTCCTTGATTTTCCAAGATGGCAGGACTGGGTCGAAAAGCCTTCTGAGATTATCAAAAATTTGAGNCAGAAATTAGTGAAAATGGTTGGAGTACAAGTTAAGCTAGCTGAAGCCCAAAGTGGACCTCCAACTGGAAAGGCATTTAATCTTGAAGTCCAGGGGGATGACTTTAGTAAAATGATTTCTGCAGTTGAGAAAATAAAAAAAAGAATCAAAGATATCCCAGGCTTAGTAGACCTCACAGATGACTTTGACCGCAGCCGACCAGAATTAAAGGTAATCATTGATCGGGACAAAGCTTCCAGGCTTGGTTTTAGGGCACGTGATATTGCATCAACTGTTCGTACAGCATTTAATGGAAAAAAGGTGTCAGTCTTTCGTGATGGAACTGAAGAATATGATATCTGGGTACAACTCGACCAGAGTTTCAGAAAAAATCAATCAGACCTGGCTTCTCTTTTTATTTTTACTCCCTCTGGAGAACCCGTAAGACTAAGTGAAATAGCAAAAGTCGATACAGGCCCATCCTATGGTTCAATCAGACACGTAGATACTGAACGGACAATTAGCATCAGTGGAGATGCTTTCAGGGTTCCTGGTCCAGTTCTAGTTATGAAAGCTCAGAGGATATTAAAAGGATTAGAGTTACCAGATGGTGTCCAATACAAATTTACTGGTGAAAATAAAGGTCGCCAGGAAACCCAGAAATTTATTGGACAAGCCCTTATCATTGCAATATGCCTTATTCTTGTAGTAATGATTGCTCAATTTAACTCAATTGCACTGCCATTAATAGTCCTGACTTCGGTCTTCATGTCTGTCATGGGTGTCTTTTTGGGACTTATAGTTCATGATCGTCCTTTCGGTATAATTATGACAGGAGTCGGCACAGTTGCTCTTGCAGGAATTGTAGTTAATAATGTTATTGTGATGCTGGATTTTGTTGTCAGATTACGTAAAAAGGGATTTGCCAGGAATGAAGCCATGATTCTTGCTTCTGCTGTACGTTTTCGGCCTATCTTACTTACTGCAGTTACAACAGTAATTGGACTTGCTCCATTGGCAATAGGAATGGACATAGATTTTAGTCGCGACTCCCCTATTGTTTTTGGAGCTGAAAGTGGCCGTTTTTGGAAATCAATGGCACTTGCGATCATGTATGGTCTGAGCGTTGCGACATTTTTGACTCTTTTCATGGTACCCACTCTGTACTCGCTTATTGAGGATGGACGAGAACGTATAAACAAGCTGCTGAGTAAATATTTTTCATTTCAGAATATAAATGAAATTAAAACAGTGTCAGAGGCAAATTAATATAATAGTTCTGTTTAGAAAGATTACACCTATTTCCTCATCCATGGGTATACTGATATTATCCCCATTTTATTCAGGTGTCACTACACGTGAAAATTTTTGACCCCTATGAATTAACTCACCGTGCTCCAAATCATTTTAGTTTTGGCGGGCTTGACAGAGATGTTATTTCGCGTGAAGAGCCCGGTTGTCTAGATTCTGTTTTAGAACATCCTGAAACACGTATCGTTCCAATTTGGAGATCCTTAAACCTGTTTTCCAAAACTCTAGAAACAGGAGTTCCACCAGTACCTGCATATCTATCAGCCAAAGAAGCTACAGATTTAATTAAAATTGCAAAGGTTCAAGTTTATCTAGGCAAACAAACTGTGGCGAATACTCCCATTGCTTATCTGGCTATAGACATTTCCAGCATGGAAGAAGATGAAGCTACAAAAAAATTAGCGCCATGGGGCAAATTTATTGATTTACGAGAAATTGGTCCGCTCATTGGTGGCATCGAGGGCTCAATCCTGGCCTATGCAAGGGGAATGATATATTGGCATAGCCGAAACGGATATTGCGGTGTGTGCGGTAAAGCAACGATCTCAACAAAAGGTGGGCATCAACGCAATTGTACAAAAAAAGGATGTGCTTGCCTGCATTTCCCACGTACAGATCCTGCTGTGATTATGCTTGTTAAAGATGGGGACAGAGCACTCTTGGGGCGCCAGAAAATTTGGCCGGAAGGTTTGTATTCAACACTAGCAGGATTTGTTGAACCTGGTGAAACAATTGAACATGCAGTCGCACGTGAGGTTTATGAAGAGGCAGGAATTATTGTGAAAGATATCATTTACCAGCATTCACAGCCATGGCCATTTCCATCTTCTCTGATGCTTGGATTTACTGCTGAGGCAAGCACAAAAACAATTAAACTTAATGATGCTGAACTTGAAGATGCTCAATGGTTTACAAGAAGTGAAATGCTTAATTTTAAAATGCAGGAAAAATTCCTGCCTAGGAGAGTGTCTGTTTCCAGAAGNCTTATTGATGATTGGTTGTACAANAATTAACNAGTATTTTTCTGTTGCTTAAAGAGAATAGTGNTTATTTATGAGTTTTTTTAACCCATTCCATGACTTTTGGCAAATTGGATATTTTCATCTGATGAACTGATAGAAGAGGAAATCCTTCCAACAGGTTTGTGGGTATGCCATCAATGACACCTCCAGAAATCCAGCCACATAGCCGCCATACTGCTAAATTTTCAGTAACACTTGTTATTTTGTTCAGACTAATAAGCCACAAATTCAATTTATTTTTTCCATAAAAGAAGATAAGCTAGATTTGCTGAAATAGAAGTTAACCAAAATTATTAGAATAGAAATATTTTGAATTATCTATTTAGGGTTATAAAAGTGATGAATATTTATATAAATTTATTTTTATCTTAGTATAAACATGGTTTAAAGGCCATAATGTGGCTGTTTCTCCATCCTCCAGTCAGTCAATCTAAGACTTTCAAAATTATCCATCATATTTCTGCAATAAACTATTTTCATGCTGATGGTAGGCATGACTTTTTAACAATCTCAAAGATAAAAGACGAATGGAACTTAAAGACAAAGTAGTAATTGTAACGGGCGCTGCTCAGGGACTGGGTCGCCAATTCGCGCTGGGTTGCGCAGAAAACGGAATGAAGGTCGCACTTTCTGATATAAATTCTGAAGTCCTGGAAAAAACCCGCAAGGAGTGCGAAGACAAAGGAGTTGAAGCAAGGGGATATGAATTAAACGTCACACAGGAAGCAGATGTTGAGGCGGTATATTCTCAGGTTGTCAGTGATTTTGGTACGCTAGACGCTACCATCAACAACGCCGGGATTTTGCGTGATGGACTCCTTGTTAAAGTTAAGGACGGTAACGTGCAAAAATTCTCCATGTCCAAGTGGCAGGCAGTGATTGACACTAATCTTACGGGTGTTTTCCTTTGTGCCCGTGAAGCCGCAGCAAATTTTCTTGAACTGAAAAAACCTGGAGTGATAATCAACATTGCCAGTGTCGCGCGTTCCGGAAATTTTGGGCAAAGCAATTATTCTGCTGCTAAAGCAGGAGTTTCCGCAATGACAGTTTTGTGGGCTCAGGAACTGGCGCAACACGGAATCCGTGTCGCCGCGATTGCTCCGGGATTCACTGCCACAGAAATGGTAGTTTCCCTGCGTGATGATATCAAGGAAAATTTTGTAAAAAGTATTCCTCTTCGTCGTTTCGCGGAGCCGAGCGAGATGTCCGATGGAGCGCTTTTCATTCTGAGAAATGATTACTACAGCGGGCGCGTACTGGAAATAGACGGTGGAGTTCGTATTTGAGCTATTTCTCAAGTGCGTCGCAAAACGCACTGCTTTACGTTGTTACAGTTCTGATTTGGGGTTCAAGCTGGTTGGCTATTAAATACCAGCTTGGCTCCGTTGATCCGATGGTCTCGGTGGCTTATCGTTTCATGCTTGCTTCCGCTCTTTCCTGGTTATATTGCCGTTTTTCCGGTCGTTTAATGCGCTACAGTTTGCGTGATCATGGATTCATGTTTCTGCAGGGCGCAAGTCTTTTTGCCCTCAACTATTGGTTGTTCTACCTTTCTGAACTCACACTTACCAGCGGTTTGGCTGCAGTTATTTTCAGCACCATTGTTGTGATGAATATGATGAATGGAGTCTTATTTTTGAAAAACCGTTTGGAATTACGTGTGGTGCTTGGTGCCGGAATTGGGCTGTTTGGAATCATCGTCGTTTTCTGGCCCGAAGTCACCGATTTTGAATCAGGAAGTGAAAATTTATTTGCTGTGTCTTTGGCTGTGCTGGCAACACTCCTGGCTTCTCTTGGGAATATTGCTTCTGCCAGGAATCAACGTAAAGGCATCCCTGTTGTTCAGGCCAATACTTTTGGCATGACTTACGGCGCTTTGCTGATGCTGGTTTTGTCGTGGGCTACCGGGCGGGAATTTACTTTTGAGGTGACTCTGCCTTACGTTAGTTCACTGGTGTTCCTCTCTGTTTTTGCCTCTATCATTGCGTTTTGGACATACCTCACC
>JGI24815J26687_1000222_pt1 | contig 13384 bp, 13 predicted proteins | sample METZYME_3_150m_FD_26687 | JGI IMG/M metagenome (IMG submission 26687) | reverse complement strand
TTAATGTTGCAATATATCGATTTGATAGAATCTTAACTTTAGTCGCTTTACCAAATTCATTCAAAATAAATCTTTGAATCCTAGTTGCTGTATCTAAAGTTGTTGCAGCAAACGAAATAACTAACACAGCCATTAAGGTATTGGCTAGTGATTCAGATAGTCCAATAGATTTGAGTAAAGCGCCTCCTCCAAGAACAAATGCACTGGCTTTATTTGCACTCGCATGTGCCCATGTATCATAATACACAGACCAATTTAAATCAGGCACTGCACCCACAGAAGGCAGGTTGCTATGACCAACCAGCGAGATTCCAGCGACAGCGGTAATAGTTGATACTAATGCTAAAGTTCCTTCTCCAATCATTCCACCATAACCAACCATCCGTGAATCAGATAATTTCTCTAATTGCTTTGACGAAGTTCCTGATGAAACCAATCCATGAAAACCGCTGATTGCACCACAAGCAATCGTTACAAAAAGTAATGGAAATAGGCCAGGAGTTCCTGGTTCAGATAAAGAACGCAGTGCAGGTGCATCTACTTCGGGGTGAGCAATAAAAATACCTAAAAATAATAAACCAAGACCAACAAATAACTGATGACTATTGATATAATCTCTAGGCTGTAAAAGAGTCCAAACAGGTAACAAACTCGCAATAGCAGAATAAATAAATAATAAGATAATCCAAAGATTTTTTGCATTTTGTGTTGTCATTGTATGAGTAAAATCAACTGGAGAAGTGGTTCCTACCCAAACAAAAAAGTATAAAATGCCTAGAGCAATTAATGAAGGGAAAAAACTTTCAATTTTCTTCTTATAAATAAGAAATCCCATTGCTATAGCAATAATAATTTGGACATTAATTGGGATTACAGATGTTGGGATACTAACAAAGAGATCAGCTATAGCCATTGCAAAGACAGCTAATATTAGCCAAACTAATAATATCACAAAAATTAAAAACATCATTCTCGCACGGTGACTGATTGTTGTTGAAGCAATATCTGCAATACTTCGACCTTTCTCTTTGACACTAGTGACTAAAGCGCCAAAATCATGCGCGGCCCCCATAAATACAGTTCCTACTAATATCCATAGTAAAGCTGGTAACCAACCCCAATAAGCAGCGACACAAGGGCCAATTATAGGAGCAGCACCAGCAATAGATGTGAAATGATGACCAAATAAAATATGTTTTTTTGTAGGAATATAATCAATCCCATCTTCGAATAACGATGAAGGGACCACTGTTTTTTCATCATTAATATCGTAGATTTGATTGCCCAAATACCGAGAATAAAATTTGTAGCCTAGAAAAAAGGCTGCAAAACCAATTACTACAAGCACAACAGAGTTCATTGAAAGCTCTCGGTGACTTCAGTTTCCACATTAGAATCTTTTGCAGTCAATAGTGATTCAATTCCTTCTTGGCTTACACCATACTTATCTAAAAGCAATTGTCTTGGTCCATGCTCGACAAATTTATCAGGTAATGCAATAGTTTTAATATCACCTTTAAATCCATTGATCGATAACCATGAGGCAACACTTTCGCCAAAACCACCACTGGCCACTCCTTCTTCTACTGTAACTACATTTTTAAAACTTTTAATAACATTGTGTAAATAATCTTGATCCATGGGTTTGATGAATCGGCAATTAACGACTTCACAGTTAATTCCACTGAGTTCTAAATTTTTTGCAGCATTTAATGCTTCATAAACTTGAGGGCCAACTGCAAGAATAACTGTTTCTTGACCTTGCCTAAGGACTTCCCAACTTCCAATTGGAAGTAATTCAGCTTGTTCTAATTTATCAAAATTAATAGAGGAAGCTTTTGGATATCGGATAGCAAAAGGACCCTCCTTATAATCTAAACCCGTATAAAGTAAATGACGCAATTCATTACCGTCTTTAGGTGCAGTAACTATCATATCTTGAATACATTTCAAATAAGCAATATCTAATGCTCCATGATGTGTTGGACCGTCTTCTCCGGCTATTCCAGCTCGATCCATACAAAAAACAACTGGCAAGTGTTGGATTGCAGCATCATGAATAATATGATCAAAAGCTCTCTGCAAAAAAGTTGAATAAATGGCAACAATAGGACGAATATTTTCTGTTGCCAATCCAGCGGCAAATGTGACAGCATGTCCTTCAGCAATTCCCACATCATAGTACCGTTTAGGAAATTCTTTTGCGTATTGAACCAGTCCTGTCCCTTCTCTCATAGCTGCAGTAATACAAACAGTATCTTTACGATTTCTAGCTACCTCAGATACAAGAGAACCAAAAACATCTTGAAATATTGGTACAGTATCAGCTTTAATATTTGAAACTTTACCATTTGGCTTTACAGCATGATATTTCACAGCATCAGAATGATATTTATCTTTTTTAACGTTAGCCATGCCCTTTCCTTTTTTTGTTAGGACATGTAATAGCATTGGCGATTTTACATCTTTGATCTTTTCAAATGTATCGATTAAATCTTTAAGATTATGGCCATCAATAGGACCAATATAGCGAAAGCCAAGTTCCTCAAAAAGCATACCAGGTACCAAGAGTGATTTTAAACTATCTTCAACGCGATGAAGGATTGTTCGCGCCTTTTTTTTACCAAATGGTAATTTCCCTGAAAGATTCCAAATTTCCTCCCTTATATGATTATATATAGGGTTGGTTACTATTTTAGTTAAATATGTATTTAAAGCACCAACGTTAGGGCTAATAGACATTTCATTATCATTGAGAATAACAATCATTGGAGTTTTTAGAGCGCCAGCATTATTTAGTGCTTCAAATGCTAAACCACCAGTCATAGATCCATCTCCTATAACTGAGACTACGCGAAAGTTTTTTCCGGAATGTTTTCGCGATTGAGCAATACCCGTAGCCGCCGAGATAGAAGTCGATGCATGCCCTGCCCCGAACACATCATAATCACTCTCGGAACGTTTTAAAAACCCGCTTAGTCCGCCAAATTGCCTAATTGAAGAGAACTGATTAAAGCGGCCTGTTAATAGTTTATGCGCATAACCTTGATGACCAACATCCCAAATGATTTTATCTTTAGGTGTTTCAAACACTTTATGTAGGGCTACCGTAAGTTCAATAACACCTAGCGTAGGAGCAAGATGACCACCTATTCTACTAATTGTTTCAATAGTATGGTGGCGTAATTCATCAACGAGTTCATTAAGTTGCTCAATAGAGTACTCACGAATATCTTCTGGAGATTCTATATTTGGTAATAACTTAAGCTGCATGGGAAGTTTTATTGAGCTGTTTAACAAAAATAAATTCATGGAATAGAGTTATCCCATCTAGTTCAGGATGAAAGGCTAAGCCCATATGAATTCCTTGTTTTACAGCAACGGGTTCATTGTTATAACTAGATATTATCTCAATTTCTTTTCCCATCTTATTAATCTTTGGCGCTCTAATAAATGTTGCTGTAATATTTTTTGATATTCCTTCAATAGAAATTGACAATTTATCTGTAAATGAATTTACCTGTCTTCCATAAGCATTTCGATCCACTTCAATATCTAGAATATTTAATGATTTCACTCTAGTGTCATTTACAGATCTTGACATCATAATTAATCCAGCACATGTTCCAAGAATTGGATTTTTATTAGAAAATGTAATAATATTATCGTGCAGGTCATTACGCTCAATTAAATCAGTCATTGTTGTTGATTCCCCTCCAGGAATTATGAGACCATTAATCTCATTCAATTGGTGAGGATAACGAATCTCACACGAAGATATTTTTAATTTCTCTAATATCTCGAGGTGCTTTGAGTAATCTCCTTGAAGTGCTAGGACACCAATCATATGAAATTTCTATTAACTACCATCCTCTTTCTTGCAAGCGTTCACCTTCAGGGATTTCTGACATATCCAAGCCTTTCATCGCTGATTTTAAACCAGTAGAAATCTCTACTAATTTTGCCGCATCTTTATAATATGCAACAGAATCAACAATCGCTTTTGCTCGAGGAGCTGGATCTTCACTGGCAAAAATACCAGAGCCTACAAATACAGTTTCTGCGCCCAACTGCATCATTAAAGATGCATCTGCAGGGGTTGCAATACCACCTGCTGCAAAATTTGGCACCGGGAGCTTACCTAATTTTGCTACTTGCTCTACTAGCGTAAATGGAGCTCCCATCTCCTTTGCTACAGCCATTAGTTCATCTTGGTTCATGACGGTTAATTTTTTTATATCACTCTGAACTTGACGCATATGTCGTACTGCTTCAACAATATTCCCACTACCAGCTTCCCCTTTGGTTCGTATCATTGATGCACCTTCACCAATACGCCTTAGTGCTTCACCCAAGTTTCTACATCCACATACGAATGGCACTTTAAAATCATGTTTCCAAATATGGTTATGTTCATCTGCAGGAGTTAAAACTTCACTTTCATCAACAAAATCAACTTCTAAGGCTTCGAGTATTTGAGCTTCTGCAAAATGACCAATCCTTACTTTTGCCATTACTGGAATTGATACTGAACTTTGAATATCTTTAATCATTTGTGGATCGCTTGCTCGTGAAATCCCACCGTGCTTTCTTATTTCAGAAGGTATTCGTTCTAAAGCCATGACTGCAACAGCACCAGTATCTTCAGCGATCTTTGCTTGTTCTGCATTCATAACATCCATAATAACTCCACCTTTTAGCATTTCCGCCAGGCCAACTTTTACTTCAAATGAACCTTTTTTAGCCATAAATCATCTCCTTAGAATTTTTATTTATACTTTTGAGCCTTTTTAAAACTTCATTTATAATACTATCAGGTGTGCTCGCCCCAGCTGATAGGCCAACAGAGTTCGCTCCATCAAACCATTTTGGCTTTATTTCATCAGCACAAGTAATCTGGAAAGTTTTTTTATTTATCTCTTGAGCCAATAAAGTTAATCGTTTGGAATTTGCACTTGTAAAAGAGCCAATTACAATCATTACATCACATTCTCTAGATAACTCTTTTATTTGGCTCTGGTTCCGCTTTGTTGGAAAACAAATCGTATTTACAAATCTTAAATCAAAAACTTTTGTCATAAGTATATTAATAATTGCTTGGACATTCTCGATAGTTTGAGTGGATTGTGTAACTACACCAACACGTTTCATTTTTCTCAATTTCATTGCTTCATCAGTGTTTGAAACAATTATCGCATCGTCAACTTGGCTCGAAATTCCTACAACTTCATCATGACCATGATCTCCAATAATAATAATCTTTCTTCCTTCTTTAGCAAATTTGACAGCTTCTTCATGTATTTCTTTAACTAATGGGCAAGTAGCATCGACAATATTCATATTTTTTTTATCGGCATCACTCCAAGTTTCTATTGGAGTTCCATGAGCTCTAAATAATATAGGTTTTCCATCAGGGACCTCATCTAGACTACTAACTACTTTGGCACCAGCTTGATTTAAATCTTTTATTACGTTTTCATTATGAACTATATCTCCAAGCATATATACATCACCATACTTTTCAGCGCTCTCATATGCTAAGTTTACAGCATCGCGGACTCCAAAACAGTATCCAGCATCTTTTGCCAAAAAAATCTTCATTTACTATTTCCATTTTGAGATAGAATTGATTCTTTTGTCTTTTCCAATACTTTTGAGACAATTATTTGGAGATTTCCTTTTGCTAAGGCGCCAGCTGCAAACTTATGTCCCCCTCCACTAAAAGATTTTGCAATTTCATTAATAACATATTTCCCTTTAGATCGAAAATTAATTCGTACTGTATTTGAGTTGAGTTCAAAAAACATTATTGAAATTTCAACGCCTTTTATTGATCTAACAAAATCTGTGAATCCATCAACATCTTTATTCTTTGCACCAACCTTTTTCAACATCTCTTGATCAATTGAAAACCATGCTAATTCACCATTTGAATCGTAATCNAAATTATGTAAAAGTTCACCAAGAAGTGCTACTTGGGCTGGAGAACGATTTTCATATACAGNTTGATAAATTTTTGATGTATTTACACCTAAATCTATTGATTCAATTGCAATCTGATGACATTTCTGGTTTGTATTACTATAACAAAATGAACCTGTATCTGTCATAACAGCTGTGTAAATGCCCTCAGCCATAGGCTTAGTTAAATCGACATTAATTGTTTTCAGGTAATCATATACCATTTCACCCGTTGCAGCTGCATCTACATTGATGAAATTTTCTGCGAACCTCCCGTCACTAAGATCAGGATGATGGTCAATATTGATAACATGTTTACTATTATCTATGAGTACTTCACCTATATCTCTCAGACGACGAAAATCACCAACATCAAAAATTAACGCCAAATCAATATTTAATATCCAATCATCATGAGTTCCAGAATTATATGTTTCGATTGCATTATCGTTATTGAAGAAATTGTATTCCGAAGGNAATTCTGAGATATGAATAACTCGGCAGTCTTTTTTTAAGTTCTTAAGATNGTGATACATGGCATAAGCACTACCTAATCCATCACCATCAGGATTCTCATGTGTAGATAGCAGAATTCTTTCTGCAGATTCAATCTTTTGATATAGTAGTTTCCAGTCGAGCATTATTTTAATTTAGTACGACAAAGAATTTAGGTTATTTTTAGAGATTAAAACTAAATATAGAAAGGATTATTTATTTCGATCCCAATGAATCTCATCATCGCCATCTTCTAAAGAAAAATGCCTTGATAAGACAAAAAAATAATCACTTAATCGATTTAAATAGAGCAACCAATATCTGATTTCAATACCTTCTTCTTTTGCTTGTACACAATATCGCTCTACCCGCCTACAAATAGCTCTCAAAACATGAATTCTTGAACAAAACTCATCACCTCCAGGGAGAATAAACTCCTCTAAAGGAGGGAGTTTTTCATTTATGTTTGCAATACGATCTTCTAAGAATGAAACCCTGTCTTTAGTTAATAATTTTATTTCGGTCTGAGGCATGGAAGCTTCACCACCCATATTGAAAAGATCTTGCTGAATAGATTGAAGCTCGAGCACTATTGCATCTTTGTTACACGACGAGATTGCTCGTCCCAAATATGAATTCAATTCATCAATTTCACCTAAAAACCAAACAAGGGGGTGAGTTTTGGATACGCGAGATCCATCACCTAGGCCTGTTTCACCGTTATCTCCGGTTTTGGTAGTAACTTTTGAGATTCTTCCCATGAATTAAAAGAATAGAAAAGTAACAATTAAAAATAATGGAAATAGAATCGGCAAAGACCATTTAAATAAATATCCAAAAAAAGATGGCATTTCTATGCCTGATGATTCTGAAATAGATTTAACCATAAAATTTGGTGCATTTCCTATATATGTATTTGCGCCCATAAATACTGCTCCTGCTGATATTGCCAAGAGTGTATTAGACATATCAGTCATTAATTGCACTGCATCTCCGCCAGCCGTATTAAAGAAGACCAAATACGTAGGTGCATTGTCTAAAAAGCTCGATAATATTCCTGTAGCCCAAAAATACATATAATTGATCGGTCCTGATTCATTTGAAACAGAATTAATCACGATACCCAAGGCACCAGAAGTTCCTGCTTTCAATATAGCAATGGCAGGTATAATAGTTACAAAAATACCCGCAAACAATTTGGCTACTTCAACAATTGGAAACCAGGTGTACTCATTAGCTTCTCTGATTTTTGATGAAGTAAGCTTCCAACTAGCAAATGCAAGAGATAATAATAAAATATCACGAACAACATTTTGCAATTCAACATGAACATGGAAAACTTCAAATTCAATATGAGGTTTCCAAAATCCACTTAATAATACTGAGCCAATTACACCTAACAATAATAAAAGATTAAAAGAACCTTCAATACCAATCTTAATTTCGGTTTCTACTGTTTTAATATTTTCCTTCTTATACAAATAAGTGTCAAAAATAAAAAATATGATTAAGAGTGAAATAGCCATAAACAACATAGGAACCATCATTGCAGATGTAGTCCAAAAAAAGTTTACTCCTTTCAAAAAACCCAAAAATAGTGGTGGGTCACCTAATGGAGTTAAGGAGCCACCAATGTTAGCCACCAGAAAAATAAAGAAAACAATTACATGAACTTTATTTTTTCGATCTTTATTGGCTCGTATTAGTGGTCTAATTAGCAGCATAGCTGCTCCAGTTGTTCCCATCCAGCTTGCAAGAATTGTTCCAATAAGAATAATACTTGTATTAATAATAGGTGTGCCAACAAGTGCTCCTGTAAGCTGAACTCCTCCAGAAATAGTAAACAATGCTAAAAGTAATATAATGAATGGTACATACTCTAATAACCCAACATGAAGTAATTCATAGAGAGTAACAGTAAATCCNACTTTAAATAGGAAGGGAANAATAAATAATATTGCCCAAAATGCAGANATTTTACCAAAATTTTGGTGCCAGAAGTGAGGTGCAACTAAAGGACATACTGCAATAGATAGCAGTATACCGGCAAAAGGAAAAACCCAAAGTATTGATAAATCTGCTCCATTGAGATGAGGAGCACTCCCTCCACCAGCAAAAATAAACCCTGAAAACAAAAATATGGTGAAAATTATTTTCTTCATATTATTAATCATCGTGATATTAACACTCCATGTTTACGTATCAAAATTAATTGGTTCTGCATAATCATCCTAATTTTTGATAACGGTTTTCTATATTGATTTTATCGTAATTTTATTGATGCAATTATTTTTAGCGATCTTAATCATTGGCATTGCTATTCTTGGAATGTCTATCGGGGTTATTTTTAATCGCAGACCTTTACAGGGATCATGTGGAGGTGTAATAAATGATTGCGTTTGCCTTAAAGGTGGTATCTGCGATGACCCTTCTCAAAAACCAAAGTTATAAGTTCACATCAATTGGCATATTTTTTGAAGACTCAGTCCTAAATCGGCCATCTGATTGTTTTATGACCCAATAAGCTTCAAATCCATCTAAAGAGTCGATTAAAGANTTACCNGTATCTAATGACATCACATTTAATGCAGTAGCAAGAGCATCTGCATCGATGCAAGTTGGTCCTACTACAGACACTGATGAAATTGATGATTGTAATGCATAACCATTTCTTGGATCAACTATATGTGAATATTNTTTATCATCATATTCAAAAAAACTTCTGTAATTACCTGATGTAGCCATTGCTTTATTATCTAAGGAAATNACAGCTAGGATATCATCTCCAGGCTGATTCGTTGAAATAGGTCTATCTATTCCAATTTTCCATTTATTTCCCTTTTTGTTTGTTCCAATTACTCTAACCTCACCGCCAATTTCAACCATAAACCTTGAAAAGCCTTTTGATATTAAATATTTATAAACTTGGTCAACTCCCCAGCCTTTAGCTATAGCATTTACATCTAACATTTGACCTTTTATTGATTTAACTAAATTTTTCCCATTTAATTTGATTTTATTTGAACCCACTTTTGACATCTCCATAAATACATCAAAATCTGATGGAGGTTCCCAAACATCTTCATACTCACGATCATTTTTACCTTTCCTCCAAAGCAATATCATAGGGAAAACTGAAATATCAAATGCATTCGAAGTTAATTTACTCCAATAAATTGATCTATTTATTACTTCTGCAAAACCCGAAGAAACTTTAATTACGGCACCTATAGGCATTTGATTAAATAACGAAATCTCGCTATTTAATTTATAAGTAGACATTTGTTCATCTATATTATTTATGATAGAATCAATATCCATTTTAATTGATGTTATACTCATATTAACATTTGAATCTTCTACGATTTGTATTGAATAAGAAGTACCCCAAGCCATACCGTTAATTTCTTCTACAGATTCAATTCTTGAACAAGAAATAATAAGTAGAAAAAGAAAGCCCAACAAATGTCGGGCTTTAGAAAAAAAAGTAAAATAATAGAGATTAACCAAAACTATCATAAGCTATCATTTCTCTTTCTACGCCTAAATCATATAACATTTTATCACAAGCATCAATCATCATGGGTGGTCCACACATATAATATTCAATTTCAGTTGGATCTTCATGGTCCTTCAAATAATCCTCAAATGCAACATTATGAATAAATCCGGTTGCACCTTCCCAATTATCCTCAGGTAAAGGTTCAGAAAGACCTACGACATATTTGAAATTGGGAAATTCTTTCTCAAGATTTAAAAAATCTTCATGATAAAACATTTCTCTAGCTGAACGTGCGCCATAAAAGTAAGTTATCTTTCTAGTAGACTTTTTAGTATCCAGTAAATCGAATAAATGACTTCTCATGGGTGCCATTCCAGCACCGCCACCAAGATATACCATTTCACGATCAGTGTCTTTAGCAAAAAATTCTCCAAATGGACCTGATATAGTAACCTTGTCTCCTGGTTTTAAATCGAAAATATATGATGAAGCAATGCCTGGCGGAACTTTATTCCATAATGCTGGCGGTGGTGTTGCAATTCTCACATTAAGCATTATTATATTACCTTCAGNCGGATGGTTCGCCATAGAATAAGCTCTAAAACAGTCTTCATCATTACTAGCTTTAATATTCCAAATATTAAACTTATCCCAATCAGGATGATATTCATTATCAATAACAAAATCTTTAAAACTTAGATCATAATATTCAGGAACGTCTATTTGAATATAGCCACCCGCAGTAAAGTCTAAATTTTCACCTGAAGGTAATTCTAAAACTAACTCTTTAATGAAAGTAGCCACACTATCATTTGATCTTACAGTACACTCCCATTTTTGAATATTAAATATCTCATTAGGAACATTGATATCCATATTTTCTTTGATCTTCACTTGACATGCTAAACGCCAATTTTCTTTGGCTTCTCTTCTATTAATATGTCCAGTTTCCGTAGGCAGAATCCCTCCTCCTCCCGAATTGACCTGACACTTGCAAAGCGCACATGTCCCTCCTCCTCCGCAAGCTGATGGAAGAAAAATGCTCTTACCCGCCAATGCAGATAATAACGTACTGCCTGGACGGATTTGAATAGATTTATCATCATCTCCATTGATCTTGATTGAGACCTCTTCTTGAGGCAAGAGTTTTGATTCTGCAAAGTTCAGCAATGCAACAAGAATTAATATCACTCCAGAAAAAATAAGTATGCTCAAGATGGTTGAAGTTGTTATCACAATTGTATTCCCCCAAATGCCATAAATGCAATTGATAAGAGTCCGGTTAGTAGCATGGTTATTCCAATGCCACGAAGCTTTAATGGAACATTAGAATAACGTAAACGATACCGAATAGATGCCATTGCAATAATCGCTAGAAACCATCCCAATCCTGATCCAAATCCAAAAACAGTAGATTCTAATAAGGTATATTCTCGTTCAACGAGAAACAATGATCCCCCTAGAATAGAACAATTAACTGCAATCAATGGTAAAAATATACCAAGATTTTGATAGAGAGCTGGAGAAAATCGATCAATAACCATTTCAACTAGCTGCACCATAGCAGCAATCACTGCAATGAACACAATAGGTTTTAAAAAACTAAGGTTAATTTCTGGCAAGTTAGCCCATGCTAAAGCACCGTCTCCTATCAAAAATGTATAAATAAACCAATTAGTTGGCGCAGTTATTGTCAAAACGAATGTTACAGCCAAACCCAATCCAATCGANGCATCGACTTTCTTTGAAATGGCCAAAAATGAACACATACCCAAAAAATAGGCAAGAAGAATATTTTCTATAAAAACAGCTTTTGTAATTAAACTAATATAATGTTCCAAAATACTATTCCTCTTCCACCTTACCAATGATGCGTTGTGCCCATACAATAAGTCCAAGAATAATAAATGCACCCGGGCTTAAAACCATTAATCCCATATTTTCATATCCTGCTTGATAAAAAGATTCTGGAATAACTTGATAATTATATATCGTACCAAATCCTAAAAGTTCTCTAAAAAAAGCTACTCCAATTAGAATTAATCCATAGCCTAATCCATTACCCAGCCCATCTAATAAAGACCGTCCAGGTCCATTTTGCATAGCAAAAGCTTCTGCACGTCCCATGATAATACAATTGGTGATTATCAAAGCAACGAAAACAGATAACTGTTTACTTATATCATAAAAGAACGCTTTAAGAACCATATCGGTTAATATCACCATCGATGCAATAACCGATAGTTGTACAATTATTCTAACCTTTGCAGGTATCATTTTTCTTAAAATTGAAATTACAGTATTTGATACTGACANAACCGCAATNACAGCAAAAGACATAACTACGGCTGTATCCAATTTAGTAGTTACTGCCAGTGCCGAACAAATCCCGAGTACCTGCAAACTAATAGGATTATTACTCATCAAAGGGTCAGTAAAAGCAGTCTTAGATTTTTTACTGAGGGCCATTAGCCATTCCTTTTAGTTCTAATCTTTGAAAAATATGGATCATACAATTTTAAATCCTTAAGTAAGAATTGATTTAGACCTTTAGAGGTCATTGTTGCTCCTGAAATTCCATCTACTAAATGATAAGCCTTTTTAGAAGTCTCATCTACTTGTCCTTTAACTGTTTGGATACCTATTAAAGTACCGTTTTCATCTACAAAACGCTTACCAACAAAATTATTTTGAAACCATGGCTTATCAACTTCACCACCTAAACCAGGTGTTTCAATATGCTGATAAAAAGTAATCCCTTTGGCAGTTGCGCCATCAGGTTCAATTGAAAAATAACCAAACATAGTTCCCCACAGACCTTTGCCTGAGATTGGGATAGAGTATCCTTCTGTTATACTATTAGATACTCTTTTATAAATAGGATGCAAATTCAAATCTACATTAGGGTCAAGGTCTTGAGGAAATTTATTTGCAACAATAGAACCAGAATTGTCAACAACAAACTCAACTATTGAATTTTGAAAAATGGATTCCACATTTTCATTGGTCCATGGTAAATCATCAGTAGGAATAAAACCTAATGATAATAAAATATTCTTTCTTATATCAACTTCAACATTTTTTTCATACTTGTCTTTTAAAGAAGAATCTGCAAGCGAAAGAAAAAATGCTAGCACAATTGTTATTGCCATCGCAAAAATTAATGTATAACGATTACTGTGCATACCGAGCCTGCCTTCGTTTAATATTTGCTTGAATAACAAACCAATCAATCAAAGCTGCAAATGCATTTACAAATAATATCGATAGCATTACCCCTTCCGGATAAGCAGGATTTATTGATCGTATGATAACCGTTAAACTCCCAAATAAAATTCCATAAATCCATCTACCCTGATTGGTGTGACAACCTGTAACAGGTTCGGTTGCCATAAATGCTGTTCCAAATAAAAAACTTCCCATAAC
>JGI24815J26687_1000221_pt1 | contig 13420 bp, 10 predicted proteins | sample METZYME_3_150m_FD_26687 | JGI IMG/M metagenome (IMG submission 26687) | reverse complement strand
TCTTCAATTTTGTGCATTTCATCCTGAACAGTTGAACGAACATCGCTGGTAGCGCGTTTAAGTTCAACCAGACCTTTTCCAAGGGAACGTAAAACTCCAGGGAGTTTATCCGGACCGATAAAAACAAGTGCGACTGCGGCGATAATAATCATTTCGGGAAGCCCGATTCCAAACATGCGAAAGCTCCATGTGAGATTGTGCAAATTTTCAGATACTGCTAGGATGAGTCATCAAATAGATTATCTTGCTCTGAAAGGAAAAGCAATGCAGGACTTTATAGCTGTGCTGGATTTTGGAAGTCAGTACGCACATCTGATTGCAAAACGAATACGACATTTAGGTGCCTACACCCAAATATTTTCTCCATCTGCAAATGAGGAGGCACTGCTGAAGGCTAAAGGCATAATACTGTCCGGAGGACCATCTTCCGTTTATTCAGCTGATATTCCTGAATTTAATTCAAAAATATTAGAGATGGATCTACCTGTTCTAGGTTTGTGTTATGGTCATCAATTGATTGCAAAAGAATTTGGGGGAACAATCACCAACACCGGCAAAGGTGAATTCGGCAAAGCAGTCTTAACTCAGACAGCGGATTTTCCACTTTGGAAAAATGTTAGTTTTCCGCATCAGGTTTGGATGAGTCACCAAGACAGTGTAACTGAATGTCCTACGGATTTTGAAGTCACGGGAGTTACTGACTCCGGATGTGTCGCTGCCATGAGCCACCTCAATCGTCCGCTCTTTACTCTGCAGTTCCATCCGGAGGTAAATGACTCGGAACAGGGACTGACAATGCTGGAAAATTTCGTCAACTTATGCGGTGTGAGTTCCAATTGGTCAATGGAAACTTTTATTGAGGAGACTAGTGAACGGCTACGTCAGGAAGTAGGGGAACGTAAAGTTTTGATGTTTATCAGTGGCGGTGTGGATTCGTCGGTGGCTTTTGCCCTGTTAAATAAAGCTCTTGGCAAAGAAAAAATACTGGGACTTTACATCAATAACGGTTTCATGAGAAAAGATGAAAGCCCTGAAATTATTGAACTTTATCAAAAGTTGGGCTATGACAATATTGAATCAAGAGATTACAGTGAGTTTTTTCTGGATGCGGTTTCAGCCCAGGTTGATCCGCAAATTAAACGGCATAAAATCGGGGCAACTTTTATTCAGATGCGTGACAAATTCTTGAGCGAATTGAATTTGTCTGAAGCTGAATGGATGCTGGGACAGGGAACACTCTATCCTGACATCATTGAGTCCGGAGGTACTGAACACGCGGAGGTAATAAAATCGCATCACAATCGTGTGCAGGAGGTGCTGGATTTGATGAACTCAGGAAAAGTTGTAGAACCACTCAAAGATCTTTACAAGGATGAAGTACGGCAGGTTGGAACTTTATTGGGTTTGCCGGATTCAATTGTCTGGAGGCATCCGTTTCCCGGTCCCGGACTTTCAATCAATGTTTTATGCGCCAACGGCGATGAGGCTTTTCCGGAGCTTGAGGAAACGGCTGCGGAAGTTTCGGACTGTCTGAAGCACGGTAATTGTGAAAGTCAAATTCTTCCTGTGCGTTCAGTAGGAGTACAGGGCGATCAAAGAACTTACACACCTCCGGCGGCGCTTCGGAATACTCCACGTGACTGGGACTTGCTGGAAAAAAAGGCAACGTTTTTAACAAATGAAGTCCGGAATATCAACCGTGTTGTTCTCCAGTTGGGTTCAAACTCTATAGATGCAAATGCTCCTTTTTTGATCCGTAAAGCTTTTTGCGACAGTGAACGCCTCGACCTGCTGAGAGAAGCAGATTATCTGGTAACTCAAATGCTGAAAGAAAATTCTCTGATGCAGAAAATTTTTCAGTTGCTGGTGATCTTGCTGCCGATTTCCAAAAATGGAAAAGAAGACAGTCTGGTATTACGTCCGGTAGTTTCTGAAGATGTGATGACTGCTCAATTTGCTCGTATCGATTGGAATTTACTTGATCCTCTGGTAGAATCAATACTCGACCTTGCTGGAATTGAAACAGTGTTTTACGATATCACTCACAAACCTCCTGGTACGTTTGGGTGGGAATAATTTAACATACTACAAAACTAACAACTTTATTTTCAAATGCTTGATCAACGTATGTTTGCCAATATAGATTGGACCCTGTGTGTTCTGGTCCTGATGATTTCCGGTGTGGGTATGATTGCGCTTTCTTCTGCAACATTGGGGATTCCGGGTAAGGAAGATTATTTAATTCAACAGGTTTATCGTATTGTCGCGGGAATTGGTGTAATAATTTTAACTCAGTTTATTCACTATCGGCATTGGGCGCGTTTTGGATTTTTGATGCATTTACTGGTAATTGTTTTACTGGTTTTAGTGCTGTTATATGGAACAGGCGGCCCAGGTTCACCTGTTCAACGCTGGTTGAAAGTAGGGCCTTTCTTTTTCCAACCCTCAGAGTTCAGCAAGTTTACGTTAGTGTTGGCGCTTTCACATCATTTCAGGGATTTTGAACAACCCAAAGGCAATTGGCTCTGGATGATTTGGCCACTTGCATTAATGGTGGTACCTGTGGTCTTGATTATCAAACAGCCTGACTTGGGGACAGCGCTGCTGTTGGTGATTGTTTTCATCCCAATTATTTTCTTGATGGGTATTCGTTTAAAGACCATTTTTATCATGGGACTGCTTTCGCTGGCATCCCTGCCTGTGATCTGGATATTTGTCCTGAAGTCATATCAAAAAGGACGGATACTGACTTTCTTAAATCCGGAACGTGATCCTCTGGGGTCAGGTTATCATATTATTCAATCCAAAATTGCAATCGGCAGCGGCGGAGTTTTCGGCAAAGGTTTTGGTGAAGGCACCCAGGGGCAACTGAACTTTTTACCAGCGCACCACACAGATTTTATTTTTGCGGTATTTTCTGAAGAATGGGGTTTTGTTGGCGCAATGCTTGTGCTGTTGCTGTTTTTAATCCTCACTTTGTGGTCACTAGCAGAAGTGTTGAAAGCTAAAAATCGTGTAAGTGCAATTCTAATTACCGGCATTGTCGCAATTATAATTTCACATGTTTTGATCAACATAGGTATGACAACTGGTTTGATGCCGGTTGTAGGTGTACCTCTTCCATTTTTCAGTTATGGAGGCTCTTCAATGCTCTCGATGATGTTTGGAATAGGATTATTGCTGAACATACGTATGCGTCGATTTGAAAAAAAGTAAGCCCCTTTTCTCCTTTTTAATAATTCCTGCTATTTAATGATTTATGGTTCGTCTTCGTTTTGCTCCAAGTCCAACTGGTTTTTTACATGTTGGTGGTTTGCGTACAGCTCTTTTCTGCTGGTTATATGCACGTCAACAATCAGGCAAATTCATCTTCCGTTTAGAAGACACTGATCAAAAACGCTTGGTTGAAGGTGCGGAAACAGATTTGATCCATATGCTGGAATGGGCCGGAATTGAGTTGGACGAAGGTCCGGAAATAGGCGGAGATTTTGGACCTTACCGGCAATCCGAACGTTTGGAAATATACAGGCAGCATGTCCGTAAATTACTTGATGAAGACCATGCATATCCGTGTTTTTGTTCAACCGAACGTCTTGATAATTTAAGAGATGAGCAACGTGCAAATGGTGAAACACCACGTTATGATGGTTTGTGCAGAAGGCTGAAAAAGGAGGAATCAGCTCGACGCGTTGTTTCCGGAGAAACTCATGTTGTGCGTCTGAAAATCCCAGAAATTCCGGAAACTCTAGTGCTTAATGATTTGATCCGTGGCAGAGTCTCTATTGAAACAAGCCAAACCGAAGACCAGGTTATCGTCAAAAGTGACGGCTTTCCGACTTATCATCTTGCAGTTGTTGTTGACGATCATCTGATGCAGATAACGCATGTTGTACGTGGAGAAGAGTGGTTGCCCTCATTTCCGAAACATTTACTGCTATACCGTTATTTTGGCTGGGATCCTCCGGAATTCGCGCATTTACCTTTAATTCTAAATCCTGACCGTACCAAACTCAGCAAACGGCAAGGCGACGTTGCGGTTGAGGATTTTCGGGATCAGGGTTTTCTTGCGGAAACTCTAGTTAATTTTATAAGTCTGCTGGGCTGGTCACCTGCAGATGACAGGGAATTGTTCACATTAGCGGAGCTGATTGAAGAATTCAGCTTTGGACGGGTTAATAAATCAGGTGCAGTTTTTGATCGTGAAAAACTGAACTGGATGAACCAGCAATATATTCAAAATCTGGATCAGCAGGATTTGGTCCGGCGTGTCGCTCCTTTTGTAGCAAAAACAGTTTATGCCGAACAGGATATGGATCTGCTTGAAAAAGCAGTTAAAATTCTGCAGCCGCGTTTAGTAACTCTGGCNGAAACTGCTAAGCGTCTGGCTTTGTTTTTTGATGAAGATCCGCAGGCAACAGATCCGGAAGTCCTCAGNCTCTTAAAGGAGGAAAGCTCAAAACTGGTGCTTGCGGAATTTATCAAGCAGTTGCAAACAATAGAAAAGTTGAACGAAGAAAACCTGGGCAGTGTTGTTAAAAATGTGCAAACCGTTACTAATATCAAAGGTAAAAATCTGTGGATGCCTTTACGCTATGCAATCACTCTTGAAGCACAAGGTCCCGATTTGAAACTGATTGTTGATTTGTTCGGCAGGGAAAAATGTATGCGGCTGGCACTAAACGCATACGAATTGTAAAATGAAAAAAAATGTTCGGAATAACTGAAGATGTTTCAGCCTGAAAATCAAATATACGTTATGAAAAATGAGCTTGTAAACGTCATTTCTTCCACTATTTTAAGGCTCATATTTCTGGCATTTTTCAGCTTCTTTTTGTTTTTTAGCGAAGTCCTATTTGCGGCACCTTTATCCAGTGAAAGCGAGGCTATTTTTGATTCCAAGTTGGATATTGCCGTAAAAAACATCAGCACACGTTTACTTGAGAATGAATCAGAAGTTGTGGTTGCAGTGGTTGATCTCGTTAATTACGAAACGCAGGAACGAGACTCCAGGGCGGATGCACTTGAAGAGCAACTGACCAATCTACTCTATGAAATACAGCCGAATCAAGTTGTACCTTATTTCGAAATAGTATACCTGCGTCTGGAATGGAAAAGCAGATTCCCGGATATTCTTCATGGTCCGCTTACGGAAGACATTGCAAAACTTGCCGGCGCGGACTGGCTACTGACCGGAACGCACAAAACCATCGGCGGTCTGATGTATGTGAGTCTCAAGCTATACGATCTGAAGAGTGGTAATCTGCTGTGGCAGACAGTTGTTGGCAGTGAAAGAACTGCAGAAAATGAAGAAGCAGAAAGTGTTCTCGAAGAAATGCTGACCGAGAAAATAGAGCAAAAAAGTTCGGAACTTCCTTTTCAACAAACCGCACAAGTTCATGTACCCAATTTTTCGACCCCTTCTCAATATCGCTCTTTGGAGCAGGAAGCTGGTGTAGAAAGCAAAGTAGAATTTCCGCCTGTGCTGATACCTCCGTCTGTTGAGGAAAACGTAGCAAAAATTCCTCAGGCAATGTTGAAAATTCCTGCAGGTGAATTTCTGATGGGCAGTGATTTAGGTGATGAGGATGAGTTACCGGACCATCTGGTTTTTATCCAGAGTTTTTACCTTGATCAGCATGAAGTCACAAATGAGGAGTACAGCAAGTGTTTGACTTGTGAACGCGGCCACGGCGGTTTTGACACTATTGATCCGCAACAGCCAGTAGTTTATGTGGATTGGAAGAATGCCGCAGCCTTTTGTAAAGCACAAAACAAACGTTTACCTACGGAAGCAGAATGGGAATATGCGGCAAAAGCTGGTAGTGAGACTGAGTATGGTTATGGTGACGATATTTCCTTGCTTGAAAATTACGCATGGTTGGAAACAAACACAGTTGATCTTGGACACTGGGGTGCTAAAAATGTGAGTACAAAGCAGGCGAATCAATGGGGTGTTTTTGATCTTCACGGAAATGTGATGGAATGGGTGCAGAATTACTACACGCAGGATTATTTTTCCTCCGTGCGGCAACCGAATAATCCGAAAGGTCCAATAGCGCCTTTAGATGAAAAGTATCCGCTGCGAGTAGTTAGAGGTGGTGCATGGGGAGGACGTTATGCTGCCGGAACCCCTGCTGGGCTACGATCCGCGAAGCGTTATGCATTTGTGGAGTGGACACGATCTTTTCAAATCGGCTTTCGCTGTGCAAAGGATGTGCATACCAAAATTGTAACTTATGAATAAAATCAATAATTCTCAACTCTTCCTCTAAAGTTGAACAACATGTCTGAAATTCCAGTTGAAGCACAAGTCGCTCCTTCCAAAACAAAAGTTGACGTAGCACTTAATAAAGCACTAATCACCGCGAAAGTTTCTGATTCTGCACTAGAAAAGATTTTGCCTTTCAGCACTGATTTGGAACTACGTGAACGATATATAAATTTCTTTAACGGACTGCGTCTCGGGAAATTACTGGAGGATTTGGATTTGATGGCAGGACAGGTGGCATACAGACACACAGAGGGCTGGGAACGCGGAATGACAATCGTAACCGCTGCCTGTGATCGGATTGATCTTTTGGGAGAATTACTCAGTGACCGTGATCTTCAACTGCTTTCCAGCATAAACTGGGTGGGACGCAGTTCCATGGAAGTTGGAGTAAAAATTTCCTCAAAAGAAGATGACAGTTGGAAAAGGGTGGCGCGTGCCTATTTTATTATGGTTGCGAGACGTGAAGGAAAAGCTGAAGCGGTGAATTCACTGGAAGTAGTCAGCATGGATGAACAGCGTCGGTTTCGGGAGGGTGAACAGCGGCAGCATGAACGCAGGTCAATCTCCCAAACAAGTTATCTTAACAATACTCCGACTGCAGAGGAAAGTCAGGTTTTGCATGAACTGTTTCTACAGATAAAAAAAGGAGAAGTAGAAGGAGTGTCAATGGAAAATTCAATCAGGCAGTCCACATTGCTAATGCATCCTCAGTCTCGTAATGTTCATGATAATATTTTTGGTGGATATCTGATGCGTGAAGCTTTTGAACTTGCCTGGAATATTACTTATCTTTACTGCAGACAAAAACCGAAATTCATCAGTATGGATCACATGTATTTCTACAAACCTGTGGAAATAGGCTCCATTATTTCTTTCACCGGTTCAGTAATTTACACTGTTGAAAAAACATTGATGGTTGAGGTTGTGACAGAGGTTATTCATCCTAAAACAGGCGAAACACAAGTTACAAATGTCTGCTATTTTACGTTCACAAATCTTGATGACTCAGGAAACTCACAGCGTGTTCCGCAAATTTTACCACACAGTTATGAAGATGGTTTGAAATATCTTGACGGTGCAAAACGTTTTAAACTTGGTGAAAATAAACGTGCATTAACCAATAGTTGATGCTTTCTTAAGCAATGACACGACTATAAGACTTTTTACGCATGCATCAATGTTAAATAACTAAAAAACTCTAATACAATAAAACATGATCAGCACAGCACAAACATCACATCTTGACTCTGTAGGTTCATTTCTGGCAATGGAGATTTTTTCCAGAGCACATGAACTTGAGGCTCAAGGCCGAGATATCATCCATCTGGAATTTGGTGAGCCGGATTTTTCCGCACCACCTGCTGCGGCGGAATCTGTGCGTAAAAGTATGGAAAAAAATTCCGCTGGATACACCTTCTCTCAAGGACTGGAAGGATTGAGGAACGAAATTACCAAAAAGTATGAAAGGGATTATGGAGTAAAAATTAAGCCGGAACAAGTGCTTATTACGAATGGCTCATCGCTTTTGCTCTATCTGGCAATTCGGATGCTGGCGCCTCCGGGAAGCCAAGTCATCCTCACAGATCCCTGTTATGCCTGTTACGAAAATGTTGTGCGTCTGGCCGGTGCAGAACCGGTAATGATCAAGTTACGGCACGAAGACGGTTTTCAACTGGATGTTGATGAACTTAAAAAAAGAGTAACAGCAAAAACCAGAGCTATTCTGATAAATTCACCAATGAATCCAACCGGTGTCGTTTTTTCGCCTGAAGTTTTACAGAGTCTCGCAGATTTGGATATTCCGGTAATTTCTGATGAAATTTATGCGGATTTGAGTTTTGAGGATTCACCACGTAGTTTTTTGAGTTTTTCAGCGCAAACAATTGCAATAAACGGATTTTCAAAATATTTCGCCATGACCGGATGGCGTCTCGGTTACATGATTACTCCTCCGGAATGGATGTCTGCCGCAGATCGACTGCACCAAAACCTGATGATCTCTGCAACAGAGTTTGTGCAGGAAGCAGGAATTTCGGTTCTGCAAAAAAGCAAATCCTACTGTGAGGAAATGAAAGCAGAATTCAACCGAAGACGGCTCTTTGTTTTGGAGCGTATGCGAGAACTTGGAATGGATCCGGGATACACACCAGACGGTGCATTTTATGTGTTTTACAAGTATCTGGATTCTACAAAATCTTCACTGGAACTTTGTCATGAAGTTTTGGAAAAAACAGGTGTGGCAATTGCCCCAGGTCGTGATTTTGGGGCTATGGGCGAGGGTTACATCCGTTTAAGCTACGCACAATCCATGGAAAATATCGACCGCGCACTGATCAAACTGGCAGAGTGTAAGTTGTTGACAAGTTAGCACTTAGACAAATATTATACGAAGGATTTCTCATTAGCTTCGGCTCCGATCAGGTAACCGGATATATATCGTTCCCACGCAGAGCATTGGTACGAATTAATGTTTTAGAAGATAGGACTCAGAGCATGGGAAAGAATTAAAACAAACAATAAAAATGGACTTACAGTACCTCATCCAAGAAACAGAATCCGGAATGCGTTTGGATCAGTTGCTGACATCCTTAGATGAGATTGTTTCCCGGACACAGGCCCAGCGGCTGTTGAAATCTGGAAATGTTTTAATCAACGGAAAGCCCGAACTGTCGCCTTCCAGGAAAGTTCGTACAGGACAGGAAATTTCACTCACTATTCCTCCTCTGGAATCAACTAAAGTTCTCCCGGAAGAGGGCGAGCTGGACATTTTATTTGAAGACGAACATTTAATTGTCATCAACAAAAACGCAGGTGTGGTGGTTCATCAATCAGCAGGACATCCTTCAGGCACACTGGTTAATTATTTACTGCATCATTGTCAGGATCTGTCCGGAATCGGTGGAGTGCTGCGTCCGGGCATTGTGCACCGACTGGACAAGGACACTTCCGGAATACTGGTAGTCGCAAAAACAGATGATGCTCACCAAAATTTGTCTGAACAGTTCAAGGAACATTCGGTCAAACGGCAGTATCAGACAATGGTTTGGGGCGTTCCGGGAAAAAGATCACGGGGTTGTCAACGCGGCTTTGGGACGTCATCCAGTGCGGCGCAAGGACATGTCAATTGTCGAAAACGATAATCCTGAGGAATCCGGAAAGGAGAAAGGAAAATACGCGGTTACGCACTGGCGTGTTTTACGGCGTTTTGAATTTTCCGCATTACTGGCCTGCCGTTTAGAAACAGGACGTACCCACCAAATTCGAGTGCACCTGACTTCGATTGGTCATCCGGTAATTGGTGATCCGCAATATGGGAAATCTCCGCTGAAGAGGCTCCCGTCAGTGTCGGCAGAATTAAGTCAAACCATAACGAATTTCCGCCGTCAGGCCCTGCATGCGGAAATTTTGGGTTTCAAACATCCGTCTTCCGGAGAATGGCTCGAATTCTCGGCTCCGATACCAGATGATTTTCAGCAATTACTTAAAGCAATTCAGCATGATTAGCCCGAAAAGACAGTTCAATATTGCTTGTTTGCAAACACGTCCTAGACCTGATTTTCAAACAGCTCTTGACGAAGCAATAGCGCTTGCGGAAGAGGCGGTAGCATCTGGAGCAGATTTTCTTACGCTTCCGGAATATTGCGGAGGATTGAAAACCGAAGGTTCCGCTTTTGCTCCACCATCTGCAACTGAAGAGAATCACCCTGTTTTAAAAGGCCTCAGGGACTTTGCAAAAATCCGTAAAAAATATCTGCTCATAGGTTCAATTGCTATAAAAGGTTCTGCGGAAAAGATTTTGAATCGTAGTTATATTATTGATGACTTTGGGAACATCATCAGCCGTTACGATAAAATTCATTTATTTGATATCAAACTCTCGGAACAGGAATCATATCTTGAAAGTGCTACTGTTCAAGGCGGGCTGAAGGCGGTAATTTGCCAAACGCCTTTTGGAAGTTTGGGACAGACAATCTGTTATGATTTACGTTTCCCCCATCTTTATCGTAATTTATCACAATCTGGCGCAGAGATATTGTTTGTTCCGGCGGTATTTACTAAAAAAACAGGAGAGGCTCATTGGCATGTGCTAAACAGGGCACGTGCGATAGAAAACGGAGCTTTTGTGGTTGCGCCGTGTGCAGTCGGCAAGGTTGAAGGTGGTGGAGGAGGTTACGGACATTCACTGATCATCAATCCATGGGGTGAAATCCTTGCGGATGGTGGAGCAGATTCAGGGTTTATAAATGTAAATATAAATCTGGAAGAGGTTAGCTCTGCGCGAACACGTATTCCAAGTCTTAGTCATGACAAGGCATTTGTGCCTTAGCTTGCTATCAATTCACACAAATCTTTAAACAAAAATATCCTCTATTTTAACTTAACCTGCCTAATAATATCCTTTAGGGTTGTGTCATCTTCAATTTCAAGACTCAGTGCATATTTTGTTTCAACCTGGTCAACAAACTCCACAATCACCACTGAATCCGCCCCGCAGTCCAAAATTGGTTGATCCAGCTCAGGTTCGAGGGATACAACTTTATTGAAAAGCGCAGTCAATTCTGTCTCAAGCGAAGGTTTATTTTCTGCCACATCAAAATCTTCGGTCTCCGTTGAACTGGAAACGCGCTCAATAAGTCCCGCAAAAGTTTCCTCCGCAAATGTCTTTCGGTTGCGAAGATGCTTTATTTTTCCGCTGGAAGTTTTGTCAATAGTACCCGGTTCCAGATACAGGCGTTCACTGGGTGTTATTTGAAAATGCTTGCCGACGATTTCAATAATTTTCTGATCAATGGAAGTCAAAACGTATTTACGGAAAACATCAGGATCTTTGAGCAAATCAGCGCGAACCTCCACTGCCACTGCTAAATGTTCGGACTCATCTTCTGCTCCGGAAGCATAAGCCATCAAGCATCCCGGACGTAATTCTTCAACTCCTGCCAGTACCAGTTCAATGTCATGCGGATAATAATTCCGTCCGCGGATGATGATGATATCTTTGATTCTGCCTGCAAAATATAGCTCACCTTTCCAGAGTAATGCTGTGTCGCCTGTTGCCAGGAAGGGCTGTTCTTTGCCAATAATATTTTGCCGGAAAATTTCTTCGGTAGCCTGCATATTTTCATAATATCCTTGAGCAACAGAGGGTCCGCTGATCATCAGTTCGCCGACTTCTCCTTCCGGAAGTTGTTGATTATCAGGCCCTTTAATCACAATTTCGTGACCATCCATTTGTGAACCCAGGTTGACCAGCATTTTTTTGTCTGCAGCAGGAGCATCGTCGCCCAGTACTTTGACTCTACCCTCTGTTTCCAAAACATGCCGATCCGCGCAAAGTCCGTGGAGTCCGGTTTTGCTGCCGGAAAACATGATCACAATTTCCGCCATTCCAAATCCAGGACGAATAACATCCGCTTTTAAACCACATGCGGAAAAACGTTCATTAAACTTTTTAGTTGGTAAATAATGAACCGGTTCTGAACCGTCTGTCACAGAAACCATACATGATAAATCGAGTTGATTCAGTTCTTCATCCGAGATTTTTTTCAGGCACAAATCAAGTGCGAACGGCGGTACATAACTGTGTGCGCATTTAAATTTTGACATTGCTGAGAGCCAACGCAGTGGTTTACGGATGAAATGTGCGGGTGTCATCAAAACCGTAAAACCTCCGGAATAAAGCGCACCCATAAGTCCGGCGGCCAAGCCAAAATCATGAAACAGCGGTAGCCAACCGCGGTGCCGTCTTCCTCTTCAAGCTGCATGAACTTGCGGGCTTCTTCCAGATTTGCCATCAAGTTACTGTGCCCGATCATGATACCTTTCGGCGTGCCTGTGCTTCCGGAAGTGAACTGTAAATATGCAGTATCCTCAGCTTTAATTTCCGGTGCGGAATATTCTGCGGAAGTATCAGCAAGTATTTCCTGATCAGTCGCGATTTCGAGTCCGCTGAAAACTTTTTGCAGTTCCGGAGGTAATTGATTACGTAAGAAATCCGCTAACTGAGAGGTTACTATTATTAAACTTGGTTTGCTGACTTTCAATGTGGGTAAAAAAGTTTCCAGATAAGCCGCCATATTTTGCGGTCCTGCAGGTTCTGACAATGGAACCGCGAGGATTCCGCCGTACAAACAACCATAAAAGATTTTGACGAATTCCAGACTGTTTGGCAGAATGACCAGCACACGCTCACCTTGTTTAATCCCGCGTTTTTGCAGTGATGCTGCAACTTGACACGCGGCCTGATCATTTTGCTGATATGTCATCGCAGCGGAAGTTCCGTCGCCGACAGCCTTATTTTCTCCATCTTCGAGGAAAATAATACAGTCTCTTTCAGGATGTTCCACAGCCCTTTGCCGGGCAATTTCGACGAAATGTGAGTAATTGCTAGGTTTCATATTATTTTACTGATTTGAGAAAGATGCGGATTTTGTTTAACTTGGATTGTTGACGGCGAAGCCGTTAATAGGACAATAAGGTGTCATTGCTTATAAAACGAAAATATGCATGTTCTATTATGCTGATATTATTAAGGTCGAGCTCTACGTTCGAAATGGCAATATATGAGTTAGAGGCAAAAAGAAATGGCATCCAAATGACAGCGTGTATCTCGGACTTTTTTTCGAAACAGTTATTTCCATTGACGCACAGTCTATCACATAAAAGTCTGACCTCAAGAAAAAAGGTGTTGAAGGTGTCTATTGCAATATTTTTTTAACAAATTTCATAGTTGTTGAGACGACCTCTTCAAATTCCTGATCGAGAATGACAACATGTTTTGATTTCTCCATCCAATGAGATTCACAGACTGCAGACTGAACACCACGCAAAATAATCTCACCGCTTTTTAAATCAACAGTTTCATCTAAATTTGCCTGGATAATTAGTATCGGCTGATAAATTCGAGGGAGACGCTTTTCAGTTTCCCTTTGTAATTTAAGCAGTTGAACTCCCGCTTTCAGAGGATTGACTTTGTAACCCTGCCACTGGATAGTGCCGGGGTCATTTTCAAAATTTTTTGGAATTGCAAAAACAAAAGGAGAAACAGCAATCAAAAAAAGTGTCTTCAGAAGTGAGGAAGCAAGGCGCATAGCCGGAGCAAATAGCAACAAAGCTTTAATTTCAGGATGCTCAGCGGCGAGATGCAGAGCA